>Ga0115555_1001461_pt1 | contig 16101 bp, 14 predicted proteins | sample COGITO_mtgs_1104_2_FD_87285 | JGI IMG/M metagenome (GOLD analysis project Ga0115555, IMG submission 87285) | Pelagic marine microbial communities from North Sea - COGITO_mtgs_110407 | ecosystem: Environmental > Aquatic > Marine > Epipelagic | place: Germany:Helgoland, sampling site Kabeltonne... | reverse complement strand
GCTTTGCCTCCGTTGGCGTCCGCCTCCTTAAAGGCGAAGGTAAACGTAAAAGAAGAAGACGACGAGACGAGGCACACCGAGAAGAAGAGGAAGTTTGATGATGTTGATGATGACGAAGAAGAAGAAAAACTGAAGGGAGTGGGAGTAAAGTCGTCGGTATCATCGATGGACGACCGTTTGGAGAAACTCTCGAAACACGTGGAGAAAAAGTTTTCGACGTGCTCTCGAGCGTTTTTGGAACTGGTTTCAAAACCGGAACACGCGAGCGCGTTGGAACGGAAACACGGGAAGAAGATTTTACTCGTGATGAGACGAGCGATGGCAACGCATTTTCCACAGTCCTCCGAAGAGTATCTCCTCTCTTTCTCGTCGAAGAAAGAGACGGCGACGATTTTTTGTAATCTCTTCGACGCGATAGAAGAGTTGAGAGAAAATGGAATCGTAGGGAAGAATGTGAAAGTGACCGCGGAGATGATCGCGTGGGAGTTGTATTGTCGAACGATGCGAGAGATTGCCGCGAGCGAAGATTCGTTTACGCTGAACGCGTCGACGAAACGTCTGAGGAAGGCGTTCGAGGAGGCGCCGAAAAGGAAAAAAGAAGAAGACTCGGAAGGAGATTCGGAGGAAGTAATGAAACGAAAATTAGAAACGGAAATAGAGGAAAACGAACACATTCCAAAAGAAGAGAAAGAGGAGGCTTTGAAGTGCGCTCTGCAAGCTTTGGAGGCGGAAACAGCCTCGGCGAGAGAATTGGAAGAAATGCACTCGAAAATCCGCGAAGCTTTAATCGACTGTTTAGCGGTCGCCGAAAGCTCGATGCGGACGAAAATGTGGGCGAAATCGATCGTCGATCAACTCTTTGATTTTGTCGAAAAGTTATTGGTATCGCACGATTACGACGTATTCAACCAGACGCAAAAAGAAAGGATTGTTTCGTTGCTGCAAAAAGTGAAAGCCAACGCGAATAAAACGAGTTCCTCTTCGAAAGCCGGCGTCGATTGGGTGAGCGATTTCGATAAGCACAGCAAAAATTTCTCGAAAAGCGAAAGCGTGAGCGTTCGAGGAAGCGTTGGAGGTGAAAGGACGAAAGATGGTCGCGGAGACGGAAAGTTTGGCGAACGATAGTTTACGCTACCAGTAGTTTTTTTAGAGTAGAAGTAGTAGTAATAGTGTTGCACACTCTAACAGGAACTTTGCAACTGTCACTGTACGCGTCATAAAAAAGCAAATCTATTCACATGAGCAAAGAAGATCCGTTATTCTCGGTTTCTGGGAAGACAGTATTAATCACCGGAGGCGCTAAAGGCGTCGGATTGATGCTCACGGAGACGTTTTTGGAGCGAGGCTCGCGCGTGTGCATCGCGTCCAGAAACAAAAACGACGGGGAAAAGATATCGAAACGATTGAAATGTGACTTCATCCAGGCCGATTTATCCACGGAGGATGGATGTAAGAATCTCGCGAACGAGTTCAAACGTCGATACGAGTATTTAGACGTGTTGATAAATAACAGTGGTGTCGCGTGGGGTGAGCCGTTCGAGTCGCATTCGGAGAAAGGTTTTTACAAAACGCACGCTTTAAACGTGGTTGCCCCGTTCCTGTTGTCCCGCGAGTTTGCAGATTTGATGGAAAATTCGTCAAGGAAGAGAGGAACCCCGTCTAGGATTATTAATATCGGTTCAATTGCAGGTCTAAAGCCCCAAAAATTTCCAACGTTCAGCTACGACGCGTCTAAGGCGGCGTTGCATCATTTGAGTAGAAAGTTAGCGGACGAGTTATCGTCGCGGAATATAACCGTGAACGTGATTGCGCTCGGGTTCTTTCCGACGAAAATGACGGATAGTTTAGATGTGTATGGAAAAGACGTGAAAGATAACATCATGGCGAACGGCTTATTAATTAAAAGAGTAGGGAGGGCATCCGATGTGGGTGGTGCGGCTGTGTATTTAGCCTCATCTGCTGGGAGCTGGGTGACAGGCACCACCTTAACTTGCGATGGCGGTTTCCTCTCAAAGTTGTGAACGTGAAAGCGTGTTTAGATTAGTAATAAAAAGAAAAGTAGCGGCAATAGCTTTTAGGAGTAGCAGTTTATGCAGATATAGAGAGTAAAATCGATGATTCATCATGTATAAGGATAAGGTTTTGTAAATAACAACGTATCTAACAAACGCCTTTCGCATTCGCTTCGGGCTATCCCACGTACACTCCGCTTTGAGGAAAAAGACGTGCGAAATTAAGCAGTCTTCAAGAATTCTTGCAAGACGCCGAGTGCCGGCGTTTCCTCCCCGTAATCGGAGACGACAACGCACGAGCACTTGACAACCTTTCTCGCTTGGCCTTCGGCGTCGAGCTTGCACAAGCCCGCCCACTCGCCGAGAGACACCGCGGACGGCACTCTCACCAAGTGCACGTTCGCTTCGTTGCACAACGCTTGGATCAACTTGGTGTAATCCGCTTGGTCGCAGTCTTGCGCCAAAACGCACAACAACGCCTTTCTGGATTCAATCGTCTTGCACGCCTCTCTGAGACCTCTGTGCAAGCCGTCTTCGGCCAAGGACTTCTTGAGCACGATTTGCAACGCGCTCATGAGGTCCATCGGTTCATCTCCAGCCGGTTCTTCGACCGCGACTTCTTCGACAATTTCTTCGGCTTCATCGCTATAAAGCATTCATTAAAGAGAGAGAGAAAGAAAGAAAGAAAGATGATAACAGTCAGCGTTGTTGTTCGGCGTAAAGACATTTAAAAGGAAAAAGGAAAGAAAGATCAGATTCCAAATCGTGCGGAAAGCGCAAAGACCTAGACAGAGAGAGAGAGAAGGAGGATGACAGAAATCTCCTCTCTCTCTCGGGAAAGAAACGCGCGCGCGCATGAGAGAGAGAAGGAGAGAACAAGAGAAGCAAAACGAAGAGAACGACTACTCACTCAGACATGATTGCTTTCTTTCTTCCTTCTTTGTTGGGGTTTTATAACACGTCCTTATGTCCTTATGTGTTTATATCACACTCGACTCGATGTTATGACGTTCGAGTCGGAAATTTTTCATGCAAAAATTTGAGCATCAGCCTCCTTTCTCTCTCTCTCTCTCTCTGACTCACAAAAATTCGTCTCTCTGCCTGCCTCTCTGCAAAAAAAAAAAAAACGCATTGTTTGTGATCTTTTCTCTGTTGTTTACTGTTTTCCTTTGAATAATGAATACACACGACGACGCACGTATTCAAAAGAGTTTTTGAAGAGAATGAACGATGATCGCGAGGAGGAGGAAGAGAACGGTGGTGAGAATTGCGCCGCGCTCGTAATAGAAGAGATCGAGCGAGAAATCGAACGGGCGAAAAAACAAACGTTTTCTTCTTCGCATGTCGTTCATTCTGTAACTCCGCGTTTCGGATCAGATCAGGAAGAAGAGGATACCACCAACAAAAAGAAGAAGAAGGAGGAGGACGAGAACAACAACGAGAATAAGAGCAGAGAAGAAAGGAACAGAGCGAGAAGAGAGGCGGTCGAATGGAGGCGGAAGAAGATTGAGGAGAAGACGTTCGATCCGAGAGCGGCTTTTCGAGAGAGAGTGAAGAAGAAGAAGAATAAAAACGATGAGAACGATGAGACTATAGGAGGTGATGAGAACGATAAATGGCAGTCGCCAAGCGTGGTGATGCGGAGACGAAGAGAAAAGAATGTTACGGTTTCAACCAGAAAGAAGAGCTGGACGGAATTGGAAACCGAATGGAAACTGTTTGAAGAGAAATGGAAAGACTCTCGCGGCGACGACGAGAATGAAAACGAAAACGAGAAACAACAAAGACGCGTTTTACGTTTTCAGGACGTCCCATTTCCATCCTCCGGAGCCGGTTTACTCACGTTCTTGATTTCTAACCGTGGTCCGTTTTCTGAGGATGAAAACGGGAGGAAAAAAGCGAAGCGGGAACTCGCAAAGAGATGGCATCCGGATAAGTTTGCGCAAAAATTTTCGAGACTTCTCAAAGACGAAGACAAAGAAGACGTGATGGAGATGGTGAAGGAAATTTACCAATCTGGAACGGCGTTGATGAATACGCTTTCCTGGGACGGCTGAGATTACCATGAATAATAACTAAATTCTATTTCGCTTGCACTGCTTAATTTTCAATCTACTCTATTCGCTACATCTAAATCTCTCGTTCGCAAGGCTTCTCGCCTCTTCTATTCGTGACCGTCGTCGCTTCCGGATAATTCGCGACGAGCGCTTTCACAATCTTCTCAAATTTCATTTCCGCTCGTTTTCTTCGTTCCTCCTCAAAATCTTCATTTCGTCGTTTTTCCTGTCGAATAAACGTGTACACTTTATGCAACGCGGTCTCTCCATCGTCATCTCTCAAGCTCGCGTCCGCCCCCGCTTTCAACAACATCTCGACTATTTCAGCCTCCCCAGTTGCACTCGCTCGCATCAACGCCGTCGAGTTCCCCGATGTCGTCCTCGCGTTCACCTTGCATGCATACTTTTTCTCCAGCAATAACTTCACGCACTCCGAGTGGCCGTTCCTGGACGCGTAGTGTAACGGCGTCAATCCGCTCAGTTGAGTGTCGATGGAGTTTGTCCATCGCTCGAAATCGTTCTCCAATAACTGTTTCAGTTTCTCGACGTTTCCAATCTGCGCGAAATGACACGCGGACTTTTGGAACTTGAGTTCCTCTAAAGATTGATCGTAGGACGATAAAATTCGTGAGTAGCACTTGCACTCGGGCGGGTGATTTCCCCCGTTTGCGATCGTCGTCGACGTAAATTGACAATAGATGTTGTTGTTGTTGTTGTTGTTTCTATTCATCATCATCTGCATTCTCGTGGTGGTTTCAAGGAGTGCGGAGAAAAATTCAGCAAAAAAAATGCAAAAAACACACGAAATTTGATGAAAAAGGAGGAATCCTTTTGATGAGGATATTCGATTTAACGACACTTCACACAATTAGTAATTATATTCGGCAGAAGACGAGAAAAGAGAGAGAGTGTTTTTGTGCGCGTGAAGAATATATCTTTCGCGCTTCTCTCATCTCTGCTCGATGATGAAGATGGCGTCGTCCTCTTCTTCGTCGTCGTCGTCGATGATGATGATGATGATAAAAACGACGACGTCGTCGAAAAGAGATTCAAAAAATGTGTTTACCACTCATCATCATCAAAAGCAAAGAGGAAGACATCATCATCATCATCGAGTAGCGGCGATATCCTCCTCTTCTTCTAATAAGAATAACGATAACGGAGGAGGAGAGTACGATTACAAGCAGTTCATGCCGATGAAAGAAGGAGAGCAAAACGAAGAAGTGTTACAATCCACGGACGAGGAGAAAATGGGCAGAGCTGCGCAATACATGAGAGAGTTAATAAAGAGACAAGTGAGATCGAACGACTTACCACGAGCTGGATCGCTCACGGACTCGACCGTTTTGAGAAGGAAAGGTAGATTAAAAGAGCAAGACGCTTTGATTGAGTTCATGGTCGAAATGCACAAGACGCACACGACGGAAGAGGTTATGCTAAAAGTAGAAGGATGGATCGATGAAACGCTGCAACTCCCGAAAGAACGCAGACAGTTCACGAGATTGCACAAAATGGTCCCACAGGTTGGATACTTTTTCCACTCGTTACCGCTTACGAAAGCGTTGAAAGAGTACGACGAGTTTTCGCATTTGACGAAGAGACAGTACGTTTTGCCGAACTTTGCGGAGATCAGACATATTTTGAACATAGCGCAGGTGCACGTCTCGGCGAAGGACGTGAGGCTGGTTACTTTCGACGCTGACGGGACCTTGTATCAAGACGGGAAACATTTCGAAGACGACAATAAAATGATTGATAAGATTATTCAGCTGATGGAGTTAGGAATTCACGTCGCTATTGTTACCGCGGCGGGATATCCAGGGCAGCCGGAGAAGTTTGAGGAAAGAACCAGAGGTTTGTTGGACCAGTTCAAAAAGCAAAAGTTACCGCCAAACATCACGAAGTATTTCCACGTCATGGGTGGCGAATGCAACTATTTGTTGAACGTGAACGAAACTTATGGGCTTCAATTCGTGCCAAACGAGGAATGGGCGACCGTAGAGCAGTACGGATGGAGAGAAGGGAAGGATTTGCAAGCTTTTTTGGACAGAGCGGAGATTTTCTTGACGAGATACTCGAGATATTTAGGCGTAGACTGCGACGTTATGCGTAAAGAATACGCGGTCGGTGTCATCCCAACCACGGATACTATCTACGAAAATCTCGAAGAGTTGGCGTTAGCTGCGCAAGCGGAGTTGTCGACATCGGATATTCCGTTTTGTGCGTTCAACGGAGGTAACGACGTGTTTGTAGACGTAGGAAACAAGCACATCGGTTTGCAAGCGCTCATGAAACACTTGAAGGTGAAAGGATCACAAACTTTACACGTAGGGGATAGATTTACGCTAACCGGTAACGACAGTAAAGTGAGAGAATCGGCGTCGATTTTATGGGTGGCGAACCCGGACGAGACGACTTTTTTCATGCGTTTGTTATACCGAGACATCTTGAACGCCCGCGTGCTTTGAAGCCTTAGTTGTTTTTTTATGGGGATGCTGCTGATTGTAGAAATGCGCGATACATATTTCATACACAAATAATGACTGCTACATAGATGCTTTTCTATTATATAGCTATGTTTGTTTACGAGCCCGAGGCTTCTTTCAAGCTTTGCTTCGCGAACGTTATTTCTTTGCTTACTAACTGAACTTTTCGTTCGAGAGCGCCGAGCTCTTGCGTCAAAATTGTAATTCGACGTTTCCAATATTTTTCCAAGTTTGCGTCGCTATCTCCAAACACAACAACGAACGGATACTTCGCGACGTACCAGAGCTTTTGTGCACAACTCGCGCACATCGCTAAGAGCGTCCACGCTACGACTACAAAGAGCACAAACATCAACAAATTCTGAAACGTAAACAACCCGAAGAATTTCATCGCCAGTTCCTTCGTGCGCCGCGCGCCGGATACGAGCTTATCCTTTGTATTTTTCTGCGTGGACAAAGAAGTAGTGGTCTGGTGCGTAGTTGTTGAAGCTGGCTGCATGGTATCGTCCGAATCTTTTCCTACTGACGGATAGAGCATGCTAAAAACGGCATCGCGCGAACCTTCTGGGATTTTCACCTTGGTCACGTCGATCGAAAATCGTTTCGACAACCTTTCCAAGAACGTCGCGCTTTTCTCTTCGGACATTGCACTACTTTTACTATTCGAACTGTTGTTTAATACGTCTTTAGCGGCGTTCAAGAACACTTCGGCACTTTCTTTGGTCTCCGAGAGTACCGACGATTGAATCACAGACTGTAAATACGTATATTTTTCAAACAAAACGTGGACGTGAAACGTAACTTCGCATCCGTTCATTTTACGATCGCCCTCGGTGAAAAGCGGAACGCAATTCCATTTGGATTCCACGGAGAAGTAATCTCCGTACGGGATATCGAGTTGAACTTGCGAGTAACCAATAATTAAATTATCGTCCGGGTAGAGTTTATACGTTTGCGTCTGCACGCATCGCGTCTCTTTAGGACCGAAAGTTGAATTTACCGGTGCGACAAATTTAACGTCCCGCGAAAACCCATAATGAGAGTGTTTTGCCCACTCCGTGCACGAGAAATTCGTCTGACCAGACGCTTTTGATTGCGCGAGAAAGAACGTGTTCGTCGCCGAGTTTGAAAAGCACGCTTTGAAGAATTCTTTGGGGGTGCAATCGAATTTTGCGCTCACCAATGCTTTACCGTATTCATCGGGTATTCTCGCGCTCTCGTCTTTCCCATCAACTTCAGGCAACGTTTGGATACTCGGTATCTCGCCAAAGTCATCGGATTCAATTTCGTTCTCAACTTCTTCTCTATTCTCTCCTCCTTTTTCTGTTTCTTCTTCCTCTTTATCAGTGATGGAATCTGACGTTCTCGCGCGTCTCTTCTCGGAAGTGGCTTCGTTTTCCTCAACAGTATTCTCTCCGGTAGTCGCGGTATTGTTTGAACTCAGATCATCGGTGTTATCTTCCACAGATTCGCGACGTTCGCCCGTTCTTCTTCGTATCCTGAGTGATTTCATTTGTTCGTGCGTGAGCTCTGAATCCAGAACTGGCGTATTCGTCAAGCTTTGATTGCCGAGCATGTTGATTATTTTCCTCTCCTCGGAGTTATCCTCCGTATCGGATTGATCGGAATCTCCGAGTTGCGCGAGCATTTGTTGTTCCTCCCTCCGTCTCAACGTCGCGTCAAAGTCCATGGAATGGTGCCCTCGATGTCCTCTGAAGAGTCTACCGTAATCACTACTCGTTCTCCACTGCTGTTCGAGAAACTTGAACACTTTTTCCGGGAAAATAAAACTCGTGAAAAATTCTCTCTTCCCGCCTTTGTGCACAATATAAAGCGCGTTGTTGAAAATACCCGCCGTTTTCGCTTTTTCCATGAGCGTCACATCTTTGAACGGAATGCGTTTCCGCTTTTGATATCCGAACACGCTCGAATAGAAACACACGAAATTGTTGAAGACGTACATCCGTCCTTGCAACAAAATTTTCTTGTGCAACGCGCAAAGGAATTCGTCCAGCAGCTCCTCGTCCGACGGAAGCTTGAAATACTCTCGCAGCCTCTCCACGCGAGTCATCTTCTTCTTCTTCTTGCTTTCGCTCTTCTTTTCTTTTTCTTTACTCTCTTCTACTTCTACTTCTACTGTTTCCTCTTCTTCTTCTTCTTCTTCTTCTTCTTCTTCTTCTTCTTCATCTTCTTCCACGAGCGTGTGATCTGGATTTTCGTAGAGTATCGAGGAGCGCAACCCTTCCTCGTCGTCGCGCAATATTCCCGCATCATCATCATCATCATCATCATCATCATCATCATCATCAGAGATGACATAGCTTTCTTTCTTGAGCATATATTTTTCTGTCGATAATCTTCTGTTCAATTTTCCTCCTCCTCCTCCTTGGTTATCGTCGTCGTCGTTCTTCTTCTTCGACAAAAACTCGCTCGAAGAAGTCGTCTCCTCTGGGCTCGAATTGTATGAATAACTCGTCGTCGAGGTCGTCGTCGTCGGCGACAAAACGCTCCGGCGATGAAGACGATGTTCTTCTTCTTCTTCTTCTTCCGCTTCTTCACCTCTCTTCTTCTCCTCTCGCACAGGCGGAGACGGTTTTATCGGCGACTGGAAATCTACATCTGATAAAGAATTTTCTTCCGTCTTCTCATTCTCCAAATCCTCCTCCTCGTTGTTTATGTTGCTGTTGTTGTTAAACCAGAAATCCATTTTTATCTCTCAATAATTGTGAGTATTCGAATCTCCTCGTTCTTCTTCTTCCGCGATGAATGAATGATGCCACTAAATCAGTAGTCTCTGTTGCTTCTCTTCCTCATCCTGTTCATCATCTTCAAATTGATTTGATTGCGGGTGTGGGGTAAAGAGTTTGTATGCTTTTTTTGTGCTGCCGCTCCTTTTTCAGCTTTTTTTTTCTTCTCTCATCACACCGCAGTTCCACTTTCCTCATCATATCCAGGACACGTGTGCATTCTATTCTCTGCGAGAGACAATACCATCCCACACGTATACTAATACTATAAATATAAATATAAATAATGTTTGCATTGCGAGGCGTCCCGGTCTTGAGGGTCGTGCGAGCATCTTCTTCCTCTTCTTCCTCTTCTTCTTCAAAACCTGCGAATAGAAAAGAAAGAAGAAAGATGGAAAGAGAGATGACGACGACTTTGAACACGGTGGAAAAGAGTGAGATGAATTTATCGTCGGAGAACGACGAAAAGGAAGAGGAGACGACGATGGAGAGCAGCAATAATAATAACAACAACAACAACAACAACGTCAATTTCAAATTACAGAAACCAAAGAAACGAAAAGTGAACAAAGAGACGTACAACGACGTGGTAGAAAAGAGACGAAGAGAGTCTCAAGAAGCGAGAACGATGAACGAAGCTTCGACGAGCTCGTCGTCTTTGGTGATTCCGAGCAGAGACGACGTGGTGGCTTCGTGCACGTCGACGTCGACGTTGATTTTAATGCTCGGGTTAGGAGCACGATTTGTCGTTCCGAAACTCGCGGAGATGAATCCACTGACGCTCGGTTTGATTAAAGACGGCGTGGATTGGAAGCACGCGTGTTTAGCGTCCGCGTTGGCGGTTGGCGTGACGGCGGGGAGAGTCGCTTTTATGTCCGCGTCGGAGGATTTCAGGAAGGAGACGAATGATTCGAATAAACAAGTTTTGACGAATTTAGAGTTTCCAGACGTTTTGTTTTGCGCGGCGTACCCCGCTTTGGCGGAGGAAATGCTCTTTCGCGGGGCTTTAATGCCCGCGTTGGGCGGAGGGGCGGTGGGCGTCTTGGTCGCGGGCACCGTTTTCGGCGCTTTGCACATCAGCGGCGAAAGAAAAGTCTCCTTCGCGGTGTGGGCGGCTACGGTTGGGATTTTATACGGGGCGACGTGTGAATATCTCGCCGACGGGGACTTGTTCGTGCCAATTTGTGGACACGCTTTAGCGAACATATACTCGGCGTTGTTGTGGAGAGCGAGCGAGTCGGAAAGAGGCTTCGAGTATAAGTAGCCACAAATAGCGGAGTACTAATACAGAAAAATAATTATTTATACTGTGTAAAGTTGAAAATGATAATGTGCGTTGATGCATTAAACTGCTATGAATACGTTTTCTTCTATTCCGCGTGCGGGTGAGCTGCGGCTTGCGCTGCGCGTCTCCTTATCAATTCTTGTTCGGCGACGTACCGTCTAGATCTAGAAACTGTTCTTCGCACCGTAATCGCATCCGCCACCCAAATCAACAACATTCCGCTCACCACGGGTACTGACAACGCCATGAACAAAATCTGCGTGTCCGAGTAATCCTTTGAGAATTGCGAATACATGCCTTTCAATACGCCGGGCACTTTGTGCACCAACCCAAAAATCTGTCCGAACCAGTTATTCGCCGTCTTGTGCCACGGTTCTGGTTTCACCTCTCTCCAACCTTTTCGGCAAAAGTGCGTCAACTTCTCCACGCTTCGCTCGCCTGAATAAAAGCGCATTTTATTCTGGTGCAGCAAGATAATCGTCGGAAACCCTTTGTTCGCGCTCAATCGATTCGCTAACGCGCGCTCTTTCTCCCCGTCGATTTTCCCCACGTACACTTCCGATTGTAACTCTCGCGCGAGTTCTCGCCAGACCGGCTCTAACTGTTTGCAGTGAACGCACCACGTCGCGTAGACGTCTATTATCACCGGCAACTGCTCGGCAGTTCCTTTGTTGACGTACTTATCAAAATTACTATCGTTGAGTTCGATGACTTCACCGTTCGGTAATCCTAGTTTCGGTTGTTGTTGTTGTTGGGATTTTGATTGTGGTTCTTCTCCAAACGCGAAAGTGGTCGCGAAACAGAAACACAGAAGAAACGCGAGAAGAAGAAAACGCATTGTCTTCTTCGTCGTCGTCGTCGTCGTCGTCCTGTTCCTCGTCATTGTCATCATCATCTGATGCTTCTGGTGCTGTTTGTTGCTCTCCAATGAGTCCCGCGATTGTGACTGACGACGATGGTGTCGTGTAAAGTTTTCTTTTCCTCTCTCTCCTCTCTCTCGTCTCTTCATTCTCGGTCGGTTGATTTTTTCCCGCCACAAACAACAAAACCAAGACAACACAACAACAAAGAAAAAATGAAGCGTCGCGCGATCGATCCAAAAATGGATGAGTTTTACCTTTTTTTCCTCTGAAAAAGAGGAAAAAGTGGACCAAATGTCGAAGATATTTTCTTTTTTCCTTCTTTTTTGGTTGGACTCTGGAATATCTTTTTTTTTCCTCTCTCGCGCCATTTTCCACCGTGTCCTCATAACTTGACTGCATCAAAACACGCGCTCGCGAACACATACAATCAAAAACGAGCGAAGAGTTTGAGAGTGAGAGTATATTCTCGCATAAATTTTACATCGCACGCGTCGCGATCAGGTTCTTTGTACTTGAAGAAGCGCGCGCGGTGAAAATTCACAAAGACGAATAAAAAGAGTTTTCGTTCTCACGTTAAGACGACCAAGAAGTAATTTTACTCATAAAGGGGAGATCGATTGTTCTCGGTCGAAGGCGCGTGAGGATACGTAATGGCTGCTAAACGCCCGGACGGGTTTAAAAAGTCCTCCTCGAGCGAGGAGTTCAACAAGAACAAGTTAAACGCGCAAGCGAGCTTGCACAAACCGAACACGTTGGGGTACGAATCCGACACTAACGTGGTGCCTTCTCCAGCGCTTCAAGCGAACAATGCGAATTTAAAAACAACAACCGAAAGAAAGAAAGGTACGTACTTTTATGCGTAGCCTCGCGCGCGCGGATCGAGACGCTCGTTTTCCCGCGCACGAGAAACAAAGACGGTTCGAGAACAGATCTGTCCTCGTTTTTGCCGTTCGCGTCGCGCGCGTCCCGCCCGCGCGCGTTAATTCTTTATCTATTTTTTCCTCCACCCACGTCTGTTCGTATCCGTCGCTCGTTTTAGATTTTTTCTCGCTGGAAAAAGTTGACTTTTCGGCGTGTCGTTTCGACTTTTTCCAGCGAGCGAGTGGCTTACGATGACTGAGAGGCAAACCGACTGAACGAGAGGCTCACGACGAAGAGGAATTTTTTTTCAAACTGAAACTCACCAACACGAAAATTTCTCACATCATTTCTCATCATCAGGCGTTTCCTGGACGGAAGAAGAACACAGATCGTTTCTGATGGGCTTGAACTCGTTAGGCAAAGGCGATTGGCGCGGGATATCGAGACACTTTGTGCAAACGAGGACGCCGACGCAAGTAGCTTCGCACGCGCAGAAATATTTCATACGACAACAAAATACGCAAAAAAGGAAACGAAGAGCGAGTTTGTTTGATATTCAGCAAGGGCATGGAGATGGAGCGACGACGTTTGTGGCGCAACAAATGTCCGGAGGATCGCAAAATGGTGGATCCGATGCAACTATCGCAACTGCAGCTTTGGCCAAGGGGAGTAAGGGGAGCAACAACAACGCGACGTCGTCGTCGTTGACGAAGATGTTGAAGAATAACGGGAACACCAAAGGATCACAGAACGATAAACTCAATTTGCGCGAGGAGGAGTCAATGCGAACGTTAGCGGACATGGTTTTGACGCACGACGCGAGACAACAGAAAAATGACACGACAAAGCAACAGAGACAACAAAAACAAAACGATTCGGCGATTTTGCAACAGCAGCAGCAACAACAACAACATCAAAGGTTTCTTCAGGAACAAAAGGAGTATGCGAACGGCCATCCGATTGCGGGCCAATTTTACGGCGCTCAGTCGCCGCCGCAGACGATTCCAATGACGAGTCCGTACTACTACAATCCAATGTTTGCGCCGACGCACTCGTTCGTGCCTCCGCACGCCGCTTCGCCGACAGAAATGTCAATGTTTCCACCCATGGATCCCTCTCAACAACAACAAAACATGAATGATTGGATGGCACAAATGCAGCGCAATTCGGTTGCGTATCAACAACAGCAGCAAATGGCAATGGCGTCGGCGATGGCTGCCGGGATTCATCCTTCCATGTGGACCGCGCAATACAACATGCTGTTGTCGGGCCAAAATCCAGCGGTGATGGGGATTCTGCGACCGAGTTCGCAGTCCGCGGAAACGCAATCTACGGCAGAAACGAAGGAAAAGATCAAAGGTGGAGGACCCGATGCTGCTCGGATGAAGGTGTCGGATTCGTTTACTTCGTACCAAGGCCGGGATTCTCCAGTCGACGCGGCTGGTTTATACCGACCGGTTGCTGGGTACCCGTCGAGAGCGGAATGGCTGGGAGCAACATCTTTGCCGCAAAAGAGTATTCCAGTGCCTGCATCGACCAATGCAGCGGTGGAACCTTGAAGAGTACAACATGATAATAGTACTCGTAGTACCAATGGTACTGAAATTAATAATATAAATGTGTATAAGTTTGAGAGAGAGAGAGAGAGTATGAGAGAGAAGTGAGAGAGTTTTTGTGATGAGCGAGAGGTGAAACGATTGTATAAAAATCGAAATTTATTTTGTATATTAGAAAGATACGGCTATCGCGTCTGAGAAGAGAGAGTGAGTGAGAGAGAGTGAGAGAGAGAGAGTGAGAGAGAGAGAGAGAGAGAGAGAGAGAGAGATTTTAAGTGAGAGAAAGAGTGAGAGAGAAGAAGCGAGAAGAGAGTGTATGATTTTGTGTAAATGAGCAAATATTATGGAAGCGAAAAAAAAGGAAACATAGTTTGAAAACCAACGCCCACATGTTGTAATATTAATTTGCGTGCAACCCTGTGTTCCTATTCATTGATTTATCTAGTATTTGTGTTTTTCTCTGAAGTCTTTATGCTCCAAATATCACCATCCATTCTCTTGGTGGTGCGCTATCGCTCGACGAAGACTCGACTCTGCCGATGTGCGCGAATACTCTCTCAGTGGACTTCCTAGATGATCTCGGCCGTTAAGGTCCACTCGCAACGGCCCCGCTCTTCCTCCGGGGCCAAATTGTGTGGTAACGACCACTTTTGGGGCGGTGAGCATGTTCAATCGAACCATTCGCATTATTTCAGATATTTCGAAGTCGGGATCGTACTTTCCACCTGCAAGAAGAAACTCCGAGCATACAGCTCCTCCGATCGTGACGTTCCCGGTATATTGCAACATCCTTGGCGAAACGACGCGAATCATCGGTGGCTCGATCGGGTATCTCGAGCTGAAATTCAATTCCATGTGTATTTTGCCGTCTCCTCCAAAGCGTCTCTTCAGTTCTGCCAGGTCTTCTCTTAAGAGTTGCGCATCTGATGTGTCTTCTACAAAGTCTCTCATTTTCATCCTCCAACAGCACACGTTATCGTGCGGAAATAAGCAAACTTCATCGACCACGCTCGTCTCATCTCTCTGCAGCTTCTTGAACTCTTGAAGGAGGCGCGAACTCATGCTTTTAAAGAAGATGTGCGCGAGCGTGTGCGTTTATTGAAGACGACGTGCGAGTATTTTTTGGAAAGATACGAAAGAGAGAGACGTATTATTAAAACATCAACTGTTCGTACGAACTATTAACAGTCATGGAAATTTCTTCCACTCTCGCTAAGATGGCGACTCGATCGCTTTCGTCCAGATATTTACCGTATTTTGCGGTGAATTTATCCGGGTGCCATCGTAAATTAGCGCGTCTGAACGCTTTCTTATAAATCTTCTCAGCCGCGGCTACTTTTCTTTGGGCGCCCTTACCCGGCTCCAACTCTTCTTCTCCTTCTTCCTGTTTTTGGCGCATCTCAAACGCAGCCATGTGCTGCAAAATATCTTCCGATGGTGGCCACGGAACGTTGCTTATTGTAATCGCCTTTTGTTCTTCTCCTGCCTTTCCTCCTCCTCTGTAAGTACTCGCAGTATCAAACTCTGTCCATTTTCGTTCGTGATCGTCCCAGTCGATATCCTGTCTGGTAAAACATTCCGCGTCGTCTAAATATTTACACAACGTTTCAGCCGCCATCTCCGCGTTTCTTATTCTCTCCTCGTCTTCTTCTTCGTTCAAAGCGCTCTCTATCGTTAATTTCTTCTTCATTTCAACCATTTCTTGGTCCAAATGCGCTCTCATTTCCTTCTCTCGTTGGATTCGTATCAGCGTATCTCGCTCTCGCTCGACTTGCGTGAATAACTCTCGCTTTCGTCGAATGTCGTTGAACCGCATGCGTCTGGAATTTTCTAAGAGTATATCATCAGCCGCTTTATTTTTATCGGTGTCATCATCGTCATCATCACTCGTATCATCATCGTCGTCAGAGGAGGAAGACGAAGATGAAGTGCTCGTTTGTCTGCCTCTCTGTGCATCATCAATATCGTCGTCATAAGGTCGAGATCGCGCTCTCTCTCGTCCTCTTCTTCTCAGAGGATTGATGCGTTCAAACTCCTCCTCCTCCTGCTCGACATCATTTTTCTTCTTCTTCTTCTTCTTCTTCTCTGTTTTCGTCGTTGCTGTCTTCATGCCTATTATTTATCTAGCTATTATCGATCGATCGATCGATCGATCGCGATCGATGATGCCTTCCTTCCTTTCTCGCTGTGTCGTCGTCGTCGTTCGTTGATGATTTGTCTTTTTTTCTCTCCCG
>Ga0115555_1001454_pt1 | contig 16137 bp, 13 predicted proteins | sample COGITO_mtgs_1104_2_FD_87285 | JGI IMG/M metagenome (GOLD analysis project Ga0115555, IMG submission 87285) | Pelagic marine microbial communities from North Sea - COGITO_mtgs_110407 | ecosystem: Environmental > Aquatic > Marine > Epipelagic | place: Germany:Helgoland, sampling site Kabeltonne... | reverse complement strand
TATTTCACGACGGCTCATTGCCCCCCCCTTCCCCTCCTGAATCACCTCTCCATGACCTCATTATGACCTCGCCACATCGCCTTCGACCGTACGCGTAGCTTCAGTAGCAGCAACGGCAGCAATCACTTCTTGAATTGTTGCAAAGGGTCTTAAATAATCACTTCCCTTCACTTCCATCCTCCCCAGCATCTTCCCCTCGCTTCAATCTGCTAGGTATTCTGACGCTTAATTCTGGGTATATGTTGGTAGGAATTTTCTCATAATCTTATTGATGAAGGAGATCACAATGGCGATGGAGGCGCTAGTGGCGACGACATTCATTTCAATTGCCAAGATGGAATTGTTTCCTGGCCTTCTCATTGATGATGAACTCTCCACTTGAACTCCTTCCCTTCCTCTTGACAAAATAAATATCATCAATAAATTCGTTTTGTTTATGATATTTTATCTGGAGGAGTACGATAAGAGCAATACGACAATCGTACCCCTCACCAATAAAAACCTATTAGACTGTTAATTGCTTCAAATATACTCGAAGAGCTTCCTACAATTTACTTATGACCCATTGCCATAGCCACACAAGGTTAAATAACGCTACAAGCCAGCTAGCCATTCATCCCGCACTCCCACTATAAGGCTTTACTTTACTTGTAGTTTGGGTAAGGGATACTTTCGTTTTGGTTAACGCTTTTCTTGTCCCTGGCATAGTTGGTCGCGACCCTTGCTCCCCTGCCACCTCCTCCTGCTACTCCGCCTCTATCCACGAATTGAGTGGGGCTGTTGCTTCTCCCCCCCCTTCCTCCGCCGCTTTTCCCAAATGCACTGGCAATAGTTTTTGCCTTCGTCCAGCTTTGCATGGCCCTCCCGCGAGGTTTGGTCGGTTTCACTGGACTCTTACTCTGTCCTGCTGCTCCCTTGTCCCGGATGCTAGTTGGGCTTGCAGCTGCCTTGACGATAGAATCTATATCCCTGTCGTTGTAGCTAAATGCTTCATCTTCCCCATCTTCCGCGCCTACGAGCTGGTCAGGTGACAAATGTTGTCTACCCCCCAATAAGGTCATATCCCCTCCCCCTTCAGCCACGCCGTTTCCCTTCGTTGTGATCCTGATGGGCTTCCTTTCGTTTGCATTCTTCTGATGACCTCTGGCACTGCTAGTGTTATCACTGTCAACAAAGGTATGGTGGGCATTCGCGTCGTGCATGTGCCTCACACCTGCCCTTACGTCTTTTTGCAGCTCATCAAAACGAGTCACCATTGGTACAATTATCTTCTCGTTCCCCGTGTGTGTGTTCTTCACCTGCGGGACCCTCTGTAGCCAAGTAACGTCAGTTTGACACATGTTTACCCTCGGCTCCAGCAATGTGTTATTGTATTGGGCGCCAAAGTCCTTTAGTCCGCTTTTTCTGAGAGTCTCTTTCTGGCTCCATTCACTCAAAATCCGATACTTGGAGAGGAGTTGCTCGTGATGCTCTTGTACGTCTTTTAAATGTGAGGTACTTGTTGATGCGACATGTTGAACATGCTGAAAAATATTGTCAACTCGCTGTAATCCACTGACGACCTTTTCAAGCTGAACCTGTGTAGGAGATAGCCAAAGAGATGAAACGTCAACGATACTTGCTGTCATCATTGAAAGAGGTATAACGCTACTTTTACGCCTTTGAGCGTGAGAAGGCGGCTGGTGCTGGGACTGGTGATGCTGCGCCGGGGCACCAGCAAGATTAGTTCCGCTTTCATAAATGATACTTCCCCTGCGCCTCGGCATCGGTTTCGGGGAATTAAGTTTGGAATTTAGTTGCTGTATAGGCGATGCCGTGCCCGAGCTGACGCCACCAACGCCAACGCCAACGCCAACGCCACCACCACCACCAACCCCACCACCAACGCCAACACCAACACCAACGGGCGGAAAAATGCCCCCCGGTACTCCTACGTGAATATTCCCAGCACTATCCGCCCCAGCGTTCCCCCCCAAAGAGGCGTTCTGCCCTGGATACGGTACAATTCGTTCCCAAATCCCACTAAATACATTGTGCATTACTGTGTGAGCAACGGTCGATATTTTTTGCAGGTGTCGCACTTCTAAGAAACGCATCGACTGCGCCCTTGCGTCTTCGGCCGCCATGTCGATTTGCTCGTGGGTGAATTGCAGCGCACGCGCAGTCTTGTCCAATTTTTTCTTCGAGTTTTTTATGTCCTTTGCCTGTGACTTGATCTTTGCGGCATTGTTCTCGGTCATCTTTCGAGCGGCTATGAGTAGAGTCTTCTTCTTGTTCAGTTCGCGCTTCAGGCCCGCGCTCTCTTCCCGCGCAGCCTTTGACAAGCTAATATTGACGTTTTTCCAGTGCTCCTCGAGTTGTTGGAATTCTTTCTTGCATTGCTTAAGCTCCATTATGTGCTTGAATTTTTCGTCTTTCAGTAACATCGACGCGTCGTGGGCGGCGTCAACGCGCCGCGCAATCTTCTTTATATTGGAAGATGCTAAGATGATGTCTCGCACATTTTCAGATACTTTGTCACCAAGCTTCTTCACGAGCATTTCTTGCCTGAGGTCGTCCTGAAAGTCGGCCTGGGAAATCAGCAAGCGGTCGCTTGCTGTCTTTAGGTTCAGCGGCGGGGGCGTCTCCCCAATATTCTGCTCAAATATGGACATCTTCCTCTTCGCTGCCCTTGGCCCCCCTCTTCTTGGCGGACCCCCGCGAGCCCCCGCGCCCCCTCTCGATGCGCCTGTGCCTATACTCCCCTTCATTCTAAAGCGCTTGTTTCCCTTGCCGCCCAACCAGCTCTCCATCATGGCGAGTGACTCCGCCCCCTCCTTTCTTAGACTCTCCATAGCTGCCACGAGTTCGTTCTTTTCACTGCGGGCTAAGGTCAACTCGGCACTCATTTTGGCAAGCTCTCTCAATTTCTGCGCGTTCATGCGGTCTCGATTTTCATTCTCTTCCCTGTTTGACTCCACGAAATCCTCCAAGACCCGCACTTCTTCCCGCAATCCGTCGATGATTCCTTCCCGGTCGTTCATCTGGGCCTCGTGCTGATTTGTCTGCTTTTCTATAGCTTCCTCCAGCTCGCTTATCACGCTGTTTGCCATATCCAAATCATTCTTTAACGACTCGAATGACGCTTTCTTCGCATCAAATTTCCGCGTGACCAGCTTAAGCTGTGCTTCGAGCTCCGCCTTTTCAATCTTGATGCTTGCAAGGTTGTCATTTGTGACACGCAGCTTTGACAAGCTGGCATCGTTCTCCGCAGCTTCGAGCTCGTACTTCTTCTGAGTGGCGCAATGGCTCTCCTTTTCCTTCATCAGAAAGGTTTTTTCGTTCTCGATTGCAACCCTCAAATCGTCAATTAGGACATGTAGCCTACGGATTTCCTTCTCGTCGCCATCAAACAGCATTTTGTATTTGACTAGCAGAGCAGAATTTGAGCCAGACATGAACTCGTGTGCTGCGTGCTTGATTTCTTCTCTTCTGGCGTGTGCGCTGACGTTCCGGAGCCGATCTTCTAGATTTGAAGTGTCTGTATCGTACTTTTCTTGGAGCGCATCTTTCGCGTCAATCTCATCGTTCATTGACTTTTCGGTATCGTAAAGCTTGTCCCGCAATCTATTATTGTTCTCTTTCTGGACAACAATTGTGTGGCGTTCCTCGGCAATCGTCTTCTCGGCGGCATCGAGCTTCTGCTCGACAAGACTTTGCATGTGGTTTGCGTGCCTCACTTTACCGTTCAATTCCTGCCTGTACTGCTTTTCTCTCTCGATATTCTCCTTCAATCCTGCTATTTCCTCCATTTTTTCACCGTTGACAGCCAAAAGATCGTCGCGATGCGCTTCCGTCACGCGCAACTGAAGTTGTAACTCGTCAATCTGGTGATGAAGCTCTTCTTCGTGGTCATCGTCGCCCGCAAGCGTTTCCTCGAGCTCCTCGCACTTTAGAGTCTGTTCTTCCAATGCAGAAGCTAAAATGCCAATTTCGCGATCCAATTCGTCTATCTTCTTCTGGTGCGAGTCGTGAATAGACGAGATGTGATGCTGGTGCTGTTGCTTTAAGAGATTGATTTTGTCGTCCAATTTGTCGTTCAATTTGTCGTCCAATTTGTCGTTCAATTTGATTTCGCCATCTTTGTATTCCCCCTCTGTCGAAGGGGCAGCATCAGCCGCCTTGCTATTTTTTTCATCATTATTGCGATCATTGCGATCGTTGTACTTTTGGGCAACTTGAACGTAGATAATCTGGACGTCCTTGCTATTTAATTTCTCAGGGAGTGACTCTCCTTCCTTCAAGTTCAACACAGTGGCGCCGGGAGGAATGTGGGAGCCTGAGGACAGCACGACTGCGTCATTTGGGATGTCGATGTGCAAACCATGTACAGCTTGATGCTGCGGCGTTAAAGATGAACTCTGGGGTACAGCTTTATTGGCACTTTTCATCGCCGCATTCGCTGATGGTTGTGCCGCAACTGTCGCCGCCGTGGCCCTTCTCTGGATAATTTCTGCGGCAAGAGCGAGCGATTTTCGTCCACGAGGTGAGGAAGCTACAGAGGACTTGCCGCTTCCGGGAGAAGCTATCTCCTCTTCGGACCCAGAAAAGGTTCGTCTCTTTACTTGTCGCCCCACACCAGCCCCAAAGTTCCGACGAATTTGCGAGGTCTTGCGTCGCTGCGCCGCCGAAATTCGACGACCGCCGCCGCCTATTGGCGAAATTGCTTTCGGGCTATCTGGTGCTCTCTCGCCACCGCCACCGCCACCGCCACCGCCCCCAGTTTCGGTTTCCCCTGCACTAATCATGGAAGTCTTTCTTTCCCGCTCTTTCGCCTGGGCCTCTAAAAAATCATGGTGCTTTGCCTGAGCGATGGACAGTTCTTCTCTCAACTCGTTGAGTTCGTCTTGCAAACTACCAATGGCCTCTTCGCACTCATCAACTCTTTCTTTTCGCTTTCTGCTGGTTAGGTTGACCTGGCGGTTATCTTCCTTTAATTTCCTGATGCAGTCCTCCATCTCCCTCTGGAGGGCCTCGCTCTTCTGCCGCTCCTTCTCGTTGCTTTCCTCCAAGGCTCTGATATTTGATTTATTGGCTTCGGTCTCCGATTTTAGAGCGGCCTTCTCCTCCTCGAGTATAGCTGCCTCGCAATCGAAGCGCTCCTGCATTAAGTCAACGTGGCATTTATGATCGTTGGATATTTTCGACAGCATCGTCTCGTATTTTCTTGACTCGACCCGTTCGAGCAAGTAAACAAATGTTTGCCAAACTACGCTCGATATCCCTTCTGCATGGACAGAGTGCTTGTGAATGTCAGCAATCACGTCGTGAAACCCGACACTATACACGAACAGGGCACGGTATATACGTAGTACGATTTCCTTGGGCAGCCCCAAATAACCAAGTGAGTCCTTGTCGAGAAACACATCCTTAAGAGTGTTTTGGTAGGGGTTATGGCGGTGATCGTCGTTTTTAGTCGAGTTGTGGAGCTTGGTAATGATATTTTGGCTGTTTGCAAGTCCCTCATCGACGTCTTGCATTTTATCCATGTCACTGCGGAGTTTTTCGGGAACTACTACACTATGCCCCGCTTGGGCAATTATCACGCCGAGCCACTCCTCGACCTGCGAATTTTCGTTCTGCAAGACAGAAGTATACGCCTGTGGCTGCGCGTGCGATAGAAGGCGTTCAGCATTCGTCATCTTGTAATGGTGTCTACCCTTTGCAAACACCTGCGCATCTCGCACACCGTTCTCACTGTCAATCGTGCCATTGTGCATGACATCCTCAACATCCCCATTTTTTTTCTCCTCATTTATAATTTCGACACCTTTTTTGTCCTCGCCTTCTTTATCAGGTGACTTTGGAGGACTTGCCATGAAGCTTTCAGGTACAGCCAAGTTTGTGTCATTGAGGTTGTTTCTTGAGTCCGACTGATCGATTTGAGTAAGTGCCGACTTGCTCGCTAACAGACGCTGTGATTTGACCTTAGACGGTGAGCCTAAAGGAAAAAGGATTGGAGGAGGAGGTGTGCGGTTCGCCCTCTTAGACTTTTTAGATGTTGAGTTTGCCGCTGAAATCAACAGCTCCTTGTCTGTCGGCGAAAGAGTATCAGCTCCAATCCCAGGCAGCAAAGGCTTTTGTAGACTGTGCATATCGATGCTGAGGCGATTTGTTCTACTCGTCTCGCTTCCTTGATGTTTTGGGCTTTGATATGGACTTTCCTTCGGGCTCTCCGGGAGACCGTTCATGTGAGCAACTTGACGCGACACGTGACGCTCTCTTATGTGTGCGAGGAGAGTTCGGAGCTCAGGATTCCGCTCGTGGATTGCCTGTTCGACTTGCATGAATGTTTCCTTCATTGTTCTCTTGTCTTAGCTCATTTTTAGGTGGAGGAAGGAACCTGGTAACTGCTAAAGCAAACACGAGTCATTAAAGCCAAGGTATATTTTTTACTTGATATAGATGTGCGCTCGTAGTAATGGATGTACAATGCCGATTTGAGTAAATTTCAGTGTACTTTGGGAGGTTGAGGGTATGATTTTGTTGTGAGAAACGAGAAACAGAGAAACAACTCTCCGAAAACAAGCCCTTCTGCACTTCACCCGTCTCGAGCTCTCTCTTCTCAAACAATGGACAATCAGGATTCTCTTAAATGTTATAGTCCCTCTATCGCCTTCTATCTTACTTCACTTGATCTTGGAAATAAAGATAACAAAAAACAATTTTGTTTTTCTCCAAAAGAACTGTCCCTCCCACTTTGGATACTTGTGGTTTATTCTTAGATTCATCATACTCTTCCTGCTCGCAGGCTTGCATATCATTTCCCCGCTCAACCTTTTCTCTCTCTCGCTTCGGTTTGCCTCTCCTTTTTGCCTTCTTAGCGGAACCTGAACTTGCAATAAGGTAGATCAACCTCCTCGTCAGTATCACGGTCATCGCCCATCACCTCCAAAACAAGGAACAACTGATTATCTGGGAGCTGGGCCTTGGAAACGTCAGCAACGGCATCACTCATGGTCATGGCCATGCGCTTGGCCATGCGCTCTTTATTCCCGAAACTACTGTATAGCATGGCAACCCCGTAACTGACCATGCTGATCTCGACATTGTACTTATCCGAGTACCAAGTGATGAACTCTCCAAGAGTGACATTCCCAAGGTTGACATCGAGGGAATCCCAAGGCGACCAGACGAATTCCTCCCCATTGACCATCGTCTTTGTCTTGGCGGGAGGCTGCGGCTCACTCAGCGTCATAAATGGGATGGCTAGGTTGCAGAAGGCGCTCTTGTAAGCCTCAATCGTCAGCTCCTTCTGAGGCGTTCCGACAAGCTTGTACAGCTCCAAACAAATCAGTCCGGTAACCATAGCCGTGGTCGTAGCGATTGCGGGAATGATCTTCCCGGCAATGGCTCGGCTCTTGTGGGTATCCTCTGTGTCAATTTCGTAGTTGAGCGCACGGAGATTGCTACAGGCAGTCACAAAAAGCATATGGTCGTCAATGTCCTTGTCAAACTCCACGGGCGTAAGCTGGAAGCCACCCAAGGAAGAGGGCGCGGGAAGCTGAGAGAGGATATGCTTGGCTTCTGCTTCCGGGTCCATACCTGCACCGCTGCTGGCGGAGCCCTCCTTCTCCTTCTCCTCCTTTGCCTCGGCCTCATTGGCAGCAATCTTAACACCGTCGACGGGAGTGAAAGAAGGCACAGCGACAGAGCTGAGTAAATTCTTGATCGTCCCCTCGTCTGTGCTACCCTGGATTCCGTACATCTCCGCGCGCATGTTGGCAGCGGCGACAATGAAGTCGAAGTGATTGCGCATTTCGGCGTTCTCGCAAATGGCACCGATGTCAAATACGAGGGGAGTCGGGCAGCGCTTGGTACCGCTCCAGAACATGGTTCCTGCCGCTGTCTTTTGGTCGGGGGGGAAGTTATGCAACAGCTGCTTGATGGTATTGTTGAACAGCTCCTCAAACCTCAGTCGTGCCCACGCAACGCAGTCACCGAAGCTGTTGGGCTTCTCGGTGACGAGCGTTTTCAGGACGGTTCTCAAAGTTTCTACCTTGCTATTTTGCTGAGCATTCAAACTCTCCTCGAAGTTCGAGTTGGAGATGTATTGGTTGGCGTCCTCTGCAGATTGCTTGAAAGCGCCCTCAAAGTAGTCTCGTGCCCACTGCAACGTGTGCTGGATCTGGTTGGGGAAGTTCTTCAAAGTGCAGACGGGGATGCTCTTCTCAGGGGGGTCGCGGGTGGCACCATAATTCTCAGTGATCTTGGGGACGACAATCTGGGTGTTTCCCTTGGTCCCTAGAGTTCCGCTCTCAAGCATCGGGAGCTGGTAGAACAAGCACCGTTGATCCATGTACAACCTGGCCTCGACATTGTCAAGAGCGGTGCAAACACCGTCCATAGTGTCGTAGAAGTTATCGCCAAAAATATTCTCGGTTTCCTTCCCCACGCGCTGTTCGTGCGCCGTGATGGTCAATCCAGGGTTCATCGCCTTTGCAGCGGCCGCGCCAGTGGTGGACTTGGCCTTGTTGATATCAGTCGATCGAAAGAGGAACTGACGACTAAGGTTGGACTTCTCGATGCGGTCCATATCGGTAATGTGAATGTGCCCTCCCTCACCGCAGCCAACACCCATCATAGCCCAGTTCTTCAACATCTCGCATCCGATGGCTCCTGCGCCAACCAAGAAGTAGTTGAGCTTGAGGATGCGCTCCTGCGCAGCGGCTCCGAAAACAGCAATTTGCGAGTCGTAGCGACAGTTCTTTGGGGCGACGTCAGCAGGGGTGTTGTCCGGCAGTGTTTCAGTGGCGTCGAAATAGAAGAAGCCGTTTATGGGGGTGAATTTCCCGCTACAGGACTTGAGGACCTCCTGTCCAACGATTCCGCCGAGCATGGCACACATGGGACTCAAAATACTTGAGCTGCCGCTCGCGAGTTGTCCGATGATCTTCAATGCATTCTCGTCCAAGTTTCCGTCGATAGCTTTAGCCGCGGCAACAACAGCGGCGGCGGCAGCACTGTCGCCGGGAGCCGGATACGTTCCAGCCTGATCCCGGTAAGACTGAAGGGCCCTGAACCCAGTGTGGAGCATCTGGGGACGGTCAAACTTGGCGAAATCGCTGATCATCATCTCGCCAGGATCCTCCATAGCAACTGAGAGTGTTCTAAAGTTCATAGTCTTCGCCTGTTTGATCTGGCTGATGTACCCCTGCGTGGCACTGACCTCCTTATCCACGTCAGCAGCGAGCGTGAATGTAAAGTGGAACGGCCCGGTGACAGTCACCTCGTGGGTCGTCTCGTTCAAAAATGGCATGCCTTCAGAAGAAGAAGAAGAAGAAGAAGATAAGGGTTAAGGGGTTAGCACCATGCGTCATCGTTGATGTCTATGTCGCTCAAAAGACCACCTTTCACTCCACTCGAACACTCACCCTTTACACGGCTGAACTTGACGACATCGCCGGTCTCAAGCCCGTGGCGCCCTTGGTCCTCGAGGACACTGCAAGTCAACTTTTTGCTGTCACTCTGGTCGACTAATATGGTGGATACCTGGGCAGTGTGGGGCTGCTCACCGTCCGTGTCACTCACGACGAACTCTTTGCCGTTGTCAACAAAAATCTGGCCAAAAACCCCACAGCTGTTGGTCATGATGAAGGAGCAGTCAGCAGCGCGGCACTTGTCGTTGAGATCGAGCAGGGCTTTCCCCTCGTAACCACAAGTCACTACGCAGACGCGCATCCCAGTGACATCAGGTGTGTCGCCAGATGCGAGTGAGATCGGGACGTACTGGTTGAGCTCGGCAAGACGACCAATGCAGGTAGCAGCGCGAGGCTTGCCAATGTCTGACTCTTGGAAGTAAAAGTTGGCCCCACAGTCGAAAGATGTCACAGGAGAGGGGTCCAGTAGAGTCACTGACTTCACACCAGCAAGAATGATGTTCTTGGCGATCTCTACACCAAGGCCGGACAAACCTACGATGAGCACATTCGCATTCATCATCTTCTTCTGGGCCTCGTGACCCATAACATACAGCTGGCGACTGCGATGGAGTGAGGGTAGAGATGGGGTGGTGTTAGGGGGTTTGCAGTCGTGTATTCGAGGACTTTCTTGTGCGAGATAACGCTTCGTCACTGACGGCCGAAATCACCGAATTGCAGTCGCGCAGCTTCATTCAGCTTGAATTCATCGCAAATCACAGTTTTCAAACAGGAGATTAGAACCAATGTGCCTCGCTGTCTGCCAACGTTGGTCAACTGCCGTGAGAAGCAGCAACCACGAAGCAGCACCCACCCCCGAGTGCTTCGTTTGCCTCCACGCCAATTTGCGACCAAAAAGAAACACCATCCAAGACAATTGGCCCAAGATTCGAAGGCAAGATATGGACCAAAATGCACGAAACACCGAGCAATTCAAACTCCCCAGACACCCCCGAGGGTTGACCCGACCGTGGATTCCAAACCGATTCCGCCCCCTGTGGCCGTCCTCGCTGGTAAACCATCCAGACCCACCCTCAAACAACCGGCGCCAAAACTTGCCTGTAGAGTGATTCGTCCACCTCAATCTTATCGTTTTCATTGCTATCGACTTCCATCAGGCCGCGCGAACGTTTATGTTGTAGTGCAGGGGGGTCCACGGAATCGGTCGAGCTTCTCTTGCTCATCATTTCAGAGTGCTCTCTTTTTCGCACCTCTCACTCATTTCTCTCGACACGGAAGACCATTCCTGAAATTTAAACGCCCAATTTAGTCCATCCTTCCCAATAGCATATCTGCGCGTGCCTGAAACCAGAATAACGACGTGAAATTTTCTTGTTCCTGATTCTACACCAATTTTACCCCACACCATTTGGGGTCTTCTTCCCTCTCTAACTTTGTTCCCTGTGAAGGATGCCTTCCTCGGTGGTGTCTATCCCTGAGGTGTATCGACAATCCCTCCTTCTTCGCGCTCTCCCTGATAACCCCGTAGACAATGTCCTGCATTATGACAAGACCCTGAGGGGGATTGAGAATAAGTTGATGCAGGAGAGACATTAGATTTTCTAATGCGACGACGCCCACCGAGAGAAGCGTGAATGCAGCAGCCACGGTGATATTGGAGGCAAAAAGGGAGTTGGCGAAGATAGCGTCGTCGAAGACATCGCAGCAATGCGAAGAAGCCTTGCAAACATAAAACAAAACATTAAAACACTTGAAGAGGAGAGGGACAAGATTAAGCCACTTCTCTCCGCCGCCACGAAAAAAGTCGGCAATGTCGTCATTGACGATGTTGGTTTTGATTTCGACGCCAGCCTTACCTTGCAGCGATATGTTCAACAGCCTGTGAAAATTCCCTTGAGTAAGACTTTATCGCTGATGAGAGAACATGGCATTGAGGCGGACTCATCGGTGACAACAATTTCCAACATTCTTCTTTCTTTGAATTTCCACAATAGTGAGACGATAAAGGCACTAAAACTTCACAAAAAAGCGTCAAAGAAGAAGCCGACTGCTTCCCTCTCAGGACTTGACTTTTGGGTAGACGTGCATGTGAATGAGAGTGACCTGCCCCTGAAATTCTTCAGTACCTCCAATGATGTCGTTGGGACACCGGAGGATCGAGCAGCCGATAATTTAACTGTCAAATTTGTTGTTCTATCGGACCGGACGGACGAGAGCGGTAAGGAGTGCTTCCTTGGCTGCTGTGGAATGGTTGCTGAGGTTTTTGGTCGGATGGGCTGGGGCGATGTTGATGTTGATGTTGATGTTGATGTTGATGTTGGTGGGGCTCAGGGGACTACTTTCACGCGGACCCCTGCGCCGGCGATGGGGATTGATGCTGGCGCAGAGTGGAGAATATCAGGGGGGTTTGCGGAGGGCTGTGTCCGTTTCACCGGCGATTACAACTCGTCGAGGTTTAATATCAATGCAGGGTTTAAGAAGATGAATGTCGAGGACAAGACGTACGCTTTTTGCTCGGAGGGATGGATCAAAGTCGGAAAAAAGTTGGATTGGCCTGGTGGAGCTAAAAACCCTGCTCTGGAAGGGATTTTTTCTGCCCTTGATCGGCACTTTGCACAAAGCTCCTACTTGTCCCGTTCATCGCCCAAGGCCGGCAAAGACGATGTGGAGTTGCAGCAATGTTTGTCGCAGCTCAACAACGGTCACCTCGCCGAATACAAGCACCTCATGAGGTTTTTGAGCCATGTTCGTCATGGTGCTGGGTTGGCGGCGAAGGTACATTCCTAATATCAATTCACGAGGGTTAGGAAATAACGTTTAACGGTTTATATATTAGAAAGACTGGGGAAACTGGGAAATAAAGCTGTGACAGCAGGCAGTAAAAAATAGTTGCAGTAGAAAAAAGAGAATTTTGAGCAAGACGGCAGGTTTCCCAGGTCCCGCTGTTTGTGTTTTGTTTTTGCGTTTGCTTCGCAACGGTTGGTGCTCCGCAACGGTGTCTTGTAGTTAATTACACTCACAAAAACAGACCCTCTACTCTTATCACTTATCACAAAAGATCGACAAATTCTATCCCCTCGAACTTAAACTCGTCGCTAATTAGCTGTTCCTCCAACAAGACGGCGCCGTCAGCCAGATTAAATACAACTGCATAGGTGCGCTGTTTGCAAGGTAGAGTCGTCGCTTCGGTGCAGTCCTCCTCCACTGAACGCAGCGCAATCACATGGCGTTCGTCTGTGTCCGGGACGAATGCCGCAGTGCTTTTTTAGAGGAGTGAGCGCGAGAGGTGGTGTGAAGGTGAGAAGGTTATTACGTATTTATTCTGCCCTGCCTTGATCTTGATCAGCCCACACCCGCTCTCTTGCCTCCTTGCCGGCCGGCGGTTCCCTCTTACCTGAAACCTCTTAAGCCCTCCTCTCCCTCGTCGCCCAACTTGACCCCCACCTCGACCACGTTGAAGTCGACGAATCTGTCGTCCGCAGTGATGACAATATTACTCCCCTTTCTCTCATCTTCGACCTCATCGTAAGGAGTCTGCGATACACGCCGGGGGAGAAACACCCACTTGGAAGAAAAAGGCGACCACAGTACTGCCTCGTGGACGAGGTAGCCTGGGAAGTCGCAACCCACAACCGAACGAACCTTATCGTAAATGTGTCCCCAGTCATGCCTAGACACGTGACCTTCGTGATCAATTACCACAATCCAGTTGTTATTTGTGTTAATGATCTCTCCCTGAGACGAAGTGTATTCTTTCCCAAAGCTTCCCACGTAGAGCTTTTTATCTTTCAGTGTCGCCCATTCGATCTTCATCCCCTTGTCAGTCTCGCCGTCCCCCTCGGTAAATATAAACCGAGGGACAGATTTTATGACATCATCAGCTTGGCTGGCTGATTCTGAAGATTCTACTGACTTCTTCAAAAGTTCAAATACAATCCCAGTCCTGTCGCCAAAGGTAAGCAAGCGGTCGTCAAATACAATAAGCTCCGAGAGTTCCATGCCGCGGCCAGCCTCGTTGTGCTTCGTAGTTATCCTCTGCGTCAAGCCCCAGTCCAGAGAATACCCGCCTGCCTCCAGCCTCGTTAGGATACCGCCCTTCAGAAAACTGTGGAATGAATTGCCCGATTCGTCGCTGCTCTCGTGGTCAAGGTCGGCGACCGCGGCGATGTGGTAGGATGATTCAGTTATTGAGCCGTCAGTTACGAAAGTTCCGGAGTTTATGGCGCCACCAAAGTGCTTATAGTTGAAGTTGTGGCTGAAATCAAGGGAAGAAGACCTGGAGGAACGTGACAAGAAAAATATGCAGAGGGACGACAACACGATAACTAGGGAGATGCTGCGACAAGAAAAACGACGACGCTGTCGGGTACGCTTCGAGTTTTCACTCCTACTACCCATACTAGCAACCGTCTCCTCTCCCTTGTTAAAGTTGGAGGAGGACAAATTCAAAAGGCTCCCGTCCTCTATATCCATGGCAGCGTTGTGAGACATTTGAGGCATGAGATTTATCGATCTAGAACGGCGAATATTGGGTGTATTGGCTTGCATAGAAAGGGGCGATTGGATTGGAGGACAAATTGAGGGTATCTGGGGGCTTTTTCTACAAGAGGAGGAATTCAGTACCTTGTGGGCTTTTCTGCTCTTGTTTTCAGTGAATTCTTTTTTAAAAATGTCTAATCCGTTACAGGGGTCTCCTGAAGGGGAAAGAGTACAATATTGGGGGAGATAGACCCTTGTGTAAAAAATTTTAGAGCTGATTTTACACACACACAAAAGTCAAAGGAGCAGTTTCACAAGGTATGTTTATATGTAAATTTCGGTGGAATAAAACACTCTGCGACGCGTATTTGCGCTCTTGTCCAACTGAGAGGCCATAATTATATGTTGTAGAACACCACATGGGTGTGAACTGGCAGAAGGAAGATCAGCCTGGTCAGTGGCCCCCGCTTACGGCCTTGCCTCCTGGCGTATGTGTGCTGATTTCGGCCCATTATTCTCCCATCCGCCATGGTATTCGCTATGGTATCCCTCATGGCACGCTTTAAAACTAACTAACCTCGTAATTCGCTCTCCTGTCCCCCCCTTTTTTACTCTCAGTCACCCACAAGTAGAACTCTCACTTATCAATAAAAATGGCTGAATCAGGAGAACGTGGCGGCTTCGGCCGAGGAGGAGATGACCGCGGTCGCGGACGCGGACGCGGACGCGGACGTGGACGCGGAGGAGATCGCGGAGGAGACCGTGACGTCTGGACCCCCGTCACCAAGCTGGGACGCTTGGTGAAGGACGGGCGCATCACCTCCATCGAGGAGATCTTCCTCCACGCCATCCCCGTGAAGGAGGCCCAGATCATCGACCACTTCCTCACCCTCACCGACGAGGTGATGAGGATCATGCCCGTGCAGAAGCAGAGCTCCGCCGGTCAGAGGACCCGCTTCAAGGCCTTTGTCGCCGTCGGGGACAACGCCGGGCACATCGGCCTGGGCGTCAAGTGCGCCGCGGAGGTCGCCACCGCCATCCGCGGTGCCATCACCATCGCCAAGCTCAACGTCGTCCCCGTCCGCCGCGGGTACTGGGGACGTATGAGTAACGAGCCCCACACTGTGCCCACCAAGGTCCACGGAAAGTGCGGTAGTGTCCGAGTCCGTCTGATCCCCGCCCCCCGCGGTACCGGCCTCGTCAGCTCCCCTGTCGGAAAGAAGATCCTCACCTTCGCGGGAATCTCTGATTGCTACACCTCCGCCAGTGGACACACCAGGACCACCGGTAACTTCATCAAGGCCATGTTCTATGCCTTGAGGGCCACCTATGCCTACCTGACCCCCGACCTCTGGAAGGAGCAGGCGCTCCCCATTGGACCCTTCCAGGAGCACACCGACTGGCTCGCCAAGAAGGAGGTTGTCCAGGAGAAGCCCAGGAGGGACAGGTACTAAGTAATGTACCGTGTTGTTCTGTTATTAGTTCAACTAAAAAAAGAAATGCTTGCTAGTGAAACACAAACAAGTTTAAATGTGGAGAAGTGTCAAGGAGAGTCGTTGCAGGATGAAGTTTTCAGATAAACCGAAATTGGGTGATTCGGTGGTTGGCTGTGTATGGCCCGGTTTGGAATAAGTGAATGTAGTGGACCTTTTTGGTTGGGAGAAGTTTTTATTTTATTTTTTTTTCCTGCTGCAATGGCTCGCCCTTTTAACTTTTGTTCGTTTCCTACTCTCGATTTCCGTCTTTTTTGCTTCTATCATGTCGCACACACACCGAACCGAACTCGCAGACACAGGGGGGTTTTGTATCATATTTTGTTCAAACGCGATTAATTTTGTTTGGTCAATATGTATCCTACCAGACCCTGAACTCCATTACCCTCGGAAGCATTCATCATTTGCAGAAAAAGACCAACGTCTAGTGAACCAGAGTTGTCTGTTGGGAAGTAAGGAAGAGCAACTGCCTGCTTTTGTGCTTCAGTTCCATTAGCTTCATTTTTGTCTTCCTTTGCATTCCTTGCACCTACTGCGTTCACGACCGTGATCGCATACTGATGCACCTCCACATTCCTTGCACTGATCGCGTCGACGACCGTGCTCGCATATTTGACTCCCTCCACATTCCTTGCACTGACTGCGTATACGACCGTGCTCGCATATTGATGCCCCTCCACAATCCTTGCACTTACTGCGTTCACGACCGTGCTCGCATATTGATGCCCCTCCACAATCCTTGCACT
>Ga0115555_1001448_pt1 | contig 16151 bp, 8 predicted proteins | sample COGITO_mtgs_1104_2_FD_87285 | JGI IMG/M metagenome (GOLD analysis project Ga0115555, IMG submission 87285) | Pelagic marine microbial communities from North Sea - COGITO_mtgs_110407 | ecosystem: Environmental > Aquatic > Marine > Epipelagic | place: Germany:Helgoland, sampling site Kabeltonne... | reverse complement strand
GAAGAACTCTTTCCGAGGAGCTTTAAAAGCTCTTCTATTCTCGTGATGTGTGGTTTTGAGGTGATTTTCTTTCCTTTTGATGAAAGAAGCAACAAATTGAGTAGTTAGGGTTTCATTTGTAACCCTAAATAATAGCTTTAAAGAAACGTCCTGAGAGAAAGAGAGAGAGAGAGAAAGAGATCAACTCGCGCGTAAAGAAAGAAGCACCAGAAGCTTTCTCTCTCTCTTGTTCTTCAGAGAGAGAGAGAGAAAAAGAGAGAGAGAGAGAAAGAGAGAGTGTTGCCCTCGTTTTGATTATTATTATTATCATTATTAGTAGTATTAGTATTCATAACTCGAGAGGACGAACATGAGTCATCAGGACAACAAACGCGTCGTGTTCGTTTCTTTAAAAGCATCATCATCCTCATCGGAGACGGAGGCGAATACGAATTCGAATTTAAACCCGCGGACGAGGCGGAAACGCGCGTTAGGCGTGGACCCTCTGACGACGTCTTTCGCGGAGTTTAAGACGCAAGTCGCCAATCGATTGCAGCTGAAGTTTGGGATTAAATCCATCCGGCACAAAGGGTCCGGGATGTTGGTGAAATCCGTGGAGGATTTGTTAGACATCGAAGATTTGGAGGTTGAGGAGTTTCGGGAGGAGGAGGTTCAAACGGCGAACGGAGGATACGGGTCGACCGCACAGACGATTTCAACGTCCGGCGGCTTGAATAATAAACGAGACGAAAGCAATAATAACGCGTCGTCGTCGTCGCGAAACTCTGTCCTCGATCAAAATAACGCGAATACTAGTAGTAACGAGAAAGACGGCGACGACGACGCGGAGAAGTATAAGCGAAGGACGAGCATGGCGACGAGACAGATGCAAAAAGTTTTACCGTACGCGTACTCGAAGAAATTGAATCCGGCGGGTAGTGGTAACAACGAGGGATTGGACGATTCGTACGAGGACGAGGAGACGCTTTTAGCCGCGTCGGCGGGGAAAAAGAAGAGGAAGAATTTTAGCGGAAGTAGTAGTAGCGGCGGGAAGAAATCATGGTTTAGCGATCCCAGGGCAATTGTCGTCGCCGTGTCGTTGATTTCGTGTTTATTGACCATGGTGCTCTTGTATCAGAGAGTTTCTATGTTAGAGAGCGAGATTGATTCGGCCAGGAACGCGGGGGTTTTGAAAACAGACGGCATGAAGAAAAAAGAATCGAGGACGAGGATGGCGATAGAGAAGATCGAGAAAGCGGCTTTAGAAGCGGAAGAGGCGGGCGAGATGTACGTGCCAGAGGCATGATTTTTTAATAACGCATGTGAATGCGTGGGTGACTGTATGTGTTATTTCTTCTTCGTGATGACTCAAGAATTTTTGAGAGAGCGCGCTCTTCTCCTCCTTTCAACTTTTCGTACTCGCAAACTCGGGATATTCCTTATCAAACTTTCTCGAGATTTCGCGATCCATTATCACCGTTTTTTGAATCTGGTTGCCGATACAGACCCAATTCTGATATTTTCTCGCGCTCGAGACGTTCCAATTGCGAGCAAACAGTTCGAGTTTCTTCGAGTTTGGCCCGAGTAAGCGTTCGATTACGCCGTAGATTTCATCCGGTTTCCTCGAAATTTCTCGAACTTTCGCGCATATCACGTCCGAGTCTTTGAACGGAAAGCGTAAGGTATCGTTGTTGATGGTGTTTGTATTGATATTCTCGCTTCCGTCTCCTTCCTTTCCTTCTTCTTCTCTCTCTTGTTCTCTTTCTTCTTGACCAAGGACGGGATGATACACCCCAACAACGCAAGTCTCCTTCGCGTGGTTGAAATAGTAACCAGTTCGCCCAGCGCTTACCAGTCTGTTGAGTTGATTCAACTTCACCCAAACGAGATCGTGCGTCACCACGCGCATCCTCGCTTTCGACGCCCATTTTTGCAAAATCTCTCTCGCCAACGGCGTTTTCCTTTGCGTCGCCCACAAAAACACGTAACACACTCGCGATCGATCCAAAACGCTCGCGATCTTTAAACTCTCAATTTCGCCGTCTCGCAAAGAAGGAAACGGCAACGCCATGGATATCGACCACGGCGGATCTATCAAAACGGCGCGAAAATTTTCTCCGCCGCAGATTTTCTCCAACGCAAAGCCTCTCAAATCCGCCTGTATCGCAGATACGGGTGAAATCGGTCCAAGAACACTCGCGAGTTCCTCTCTTTGCCTCTTCTCCTCTCCTCCTTCTTCCTCTGGAGAGACAACTTTGAGTCGGTCTCTTTGCTGGAAATAGATGGACTCCTCGTTCGCTCTCGCATCGTCCAACACGTAGTGCACGTACGGACATTTTAAATCCGAGCATCGGTCCAAGAAGTTGCACGATCCTACGCAACAGAAACGCGCGCGTGATTATTCGCTCTCGTATACATATAATTAAAAAGAAGTTTTACCTAACGATGTCTTGGTTAGACCAACTCTCAAAACGGGTTTAAAATGTACCGAATCGCACACAAAACCTCCGCGCAAACGCGCGCATCTCTCTTTCGTCGTGTGCACGCAATGGTGGCGCCGTATGACAGACATTGTATCTGCGCGCGTTGTATCTCAAAACGCTCTTTTATTAAGATGATGTGTGTGTGTGTGTGTTCGTGTATTATTACTCTTTACTCTTTTTTTCTCTCGTTTTCTCCATTCCCCTACCATGTGTCTCTCGTTTCGACTCGAGAGACGTAACAAAAAGGAGAGAAAGAAAAATGCGGCTGTGGAAGAACTTTAACGGCGCGAAAGTAATGCTCGAGACGACGACGAGAAAGACGACGACGAGGAATTTGTTTCCTCGGCGCTGTTGTTTTTGCAGCAGCAGCGCTCGAAAGTGTTCTCCCCGGACAAAAATCATCATCAGCAAAAGAGGTGGTGGTGGTGTTCCCCAAATTAGGGGTTTACTCCGCGTGTTCTCCTCCTCCTCTTCACCATCGAAGGACAAAAACAACAGCAACGACGCAAACAACACGAACGCCTGGGAACTGTTCTACCAAAACCACCGATCGAACTTTTTCAGAGACCGACACTATTTGCGGAAATCGTTCAAACGAGATTTAATGAACGACGTGGAATTCGAAGGGTTCGTGGAAAATGTCACTCCCGAGGAGCTCGAGGAGAAAATGAAAACGCTTCCCGCGCTTGATGTTTTCGAGATTGGCGTTGGGGTTGGGAACGCGATGTTTCCGTTGCTACGAGCGAATCCAAACTTGCGATTTCAATGCGCGGATGTGAGCGAAACCGCAATCGAGCAGTTGAAGTTACACGTCGATTACGACGAGCGTAGGATTTCGAAAGCGTTTGTGGTCGACGCCGGGGAAAGAGGGTGTTTGGTGTCCATAAAAGACGAATCGTTCGATGTTGTTTTGATGTGTTTTTTTCTCTCCGCCTTAAACGACGCAGAGATTAGGAATTGTTTGATGGAGGTTAGAAGGGTGTTGAGGAACGGCGGGGTAGCTTTAGTGAGAGACTACGCGGACGACGACGAAAAGAACAAGGCCTCGTCCGACTTTAATCCGGGAAGGAAAGTAGTCATGGAAGACGAGCGGGAGGCTTACCGAAGGAGCGATGGCACTTTAGCGCGATTTTTTAGCGAGAGGCAGATGATGGAGATGTTTACGGGAGTCGGGTTTCAAGAAGCAGCGAGCGGGGAAGAAGATGGAGTAGGAGAAGAACGCGAAGAGAGAAAAGAAGGGAGCGCGGTGGAGAGAGTCTTGTTCACGCAAGCGAACAGGAAAATGAATGTTGAAATCACGAGAGCGTTTCTTGAAGGTAGGTTTGTAAAATAGAAAGTTAGAGGTAGCGAAGAATAAATAGAACGTAGAAGAGGAAGAAACAGAATAAAGATGTGAATATATATTTACTAGTACTCGTATTCGGTGTGTTTTTAGTACCACTGGTAGAGGTTTCATGTTATTTAAAAGTACAACCGCTCGCGTGAACTATCTTTCTCTCTCTTCATGTGAGATCTGTCGTTTTCACCTCACGCGGCGACAACTTTCGGAGCAGCAGCAGCAGTTTGTTCTTCCTTTTGCTGCGGCGGCGTCGGCACCGCTTGCTTTTCCTTACCGTCGCTATCTTCATTTGTCTTTGGGTTCAACACCTTCCTGGACTGTTCGTAATACTGATTCGGGTGATGCAAACCGCCCTCGATGAACTCGCCGCCGTGCACGGCTTCAAACACGTCCGAGCACGCGAGTTGGTAGTGTTTATTCTTCGCTTTCTTCACGATGTCCGTCACTTTGCTCGGTTCAATTTTCATTTGGCTCAAAGCTGCTCCTAAAGCTTCCTCGGAGAACGTCTTAAACGGACATCCGTGGTACTCGCCTTTACTCGGGTTGGCCGCGATGCACTTCATGCACGAGTGCGGCGTGTAATCGACCCTCTTCCCTTCCTTACCGTACGAGTGTCTCACGCCATACGCGTAATCTTTCTCGAACTTCTCGTTGTTGCACCCAGGTTTCTTGGTAAACTCGGTTTTGAAAAACACCAACGCTTCTTCCAACGGTAAACCGATGCCTTTCAAATACAACTGCAACTGTCGTCTGCCTTCGTGCCTCAAGTGGTGTTCGACTTTCACCGCTTTGAACAGATTCTTCGCGCACAACGGGAACGACTCTTCCGCCAACCGCTGCAAATCTTTGTTCAAGACTATTCCCGTGCCAGACGGACCACCGTTCGCGTTATCGCTGCCGTAATCCGACCTCCCCAACTCTTTCGTCCTCAACGAGTTGATCACCGGCACCAACCTCGCCCTCTCGTCGCTCTCGACAAACGCGTTCCACCTCTTCGCGGCTAAACCCAAATTCTTGCTCAATTTCGCCCTAAACTCAGTCATCACGATCGCATCTACCGCGCTTTCGTGCACGTACGCGAATCCTTTCTTGACCAAAACGTCTCTCATCTTGACCAACTGATAGACGTTTTCAAATTTGACTTTGTAATATTTACTTCTTTTGTGTTCACTCATCATCCACTGTTCCCTGTCTTTGCCTCTAGGCCCAGTCGATCTCGCTTGACACAAGACGTCCATCAACTCGTCTTTCAACTTTTCAAACTCCTTCGAATCCATCGAATTGTAATCCAACTCGTGCTCGATAAACTTCGCTTTGTCCGCGCCCTTCATCTCGCGAAACCTCGCTTTAAACAGTTGCACCTCGCTCGTCAAAAACTGTCTCCGTAAACTCTCCGTCCTGCAAAACGCCAATCGCAGCGCGTAATGCGAAACCTCGTCCGCGATCGATTTCGGTTCCAATTTCAAACTCTTCGTTTTCTCCTTGATCAGCTCTTGCAATTCCTCCGGTTTCTTCCCAGAACTGAGCGCGTTTTCAATCGCGGTTAACAATCGCACGCGATCTAACGCGTACTTTTCAAATTCTTCCAGCTTGATGTCCTCGTTCGGAGGTTGGTCGTACAAGGAGACGTTGTACGACTCTCTGTCGAGTTGCTTCGCCTCGCGCTTTTCTTTCTCCGTGAGCATGATGATTACCTTTTTTTCTTCTTCTCAAACTTTTGTTCGCGTTCGTCGTAGGTTCTGTATCTTATCTCTCTCTCTCTGCGCGTGATTTTTGAATAAATGTCAGTCTCTTGATTTTGAATTTTTCTCCAAAATTCGTTCCAAAATGAACAAGAAAGATAGAGGGAATGTGTGAATACTATATATATATATATATATATATATATATACACACGGGTGATCGAAGAGTAGTAGCGACTACTGCTCGTCGTCGACGGTGCTCTGGTTGGTGCTTCTTCTCGCGTGTATTACGCGCGTACTAATAACGAGTTGTTTTCTTCTTTGTGTCGTCGTCGAAAGATTTTTGAAAAACTCTTATTTAGGGTGTAGGGTTTAGCAGAAGGGAAAAGAGAGAAGGAAAGAAGCAAAGACGCGAGACAAAAACGACGCGCAAAGACGACACGCATGGCAGACGCGCTCTCGACGGAAATCCTCTCCGATTTCGCGAGCAACAACAGCACGTCGTCGTCGTCGCAAACGCACGATTTAGCGAATTTCCGCATAGAATGGATCCCGGATTTAATCGAGAAACTCTGCGCAAAACCAATCCGAGCGAAAGATTTCGTGTCCATAAAATTCGTCATCGGCGCCGGGAAGAAACTTCGGCAGAAATACAACGAGGAGAACTTGAAAGTGATGACGGAGAGTTTGAGGAAGTTTGAGTTCGAGGAAGACCGAGGCGCGAGCGCGTGCAAAGAGTGTCAGAGATGCTACAAGTATCAGCACGATACGGATAAAGACTTGAAGTATTTGCACGTGTTTCCTGAGGTTTTGATTGTAGAAGAGGAGGCGAAGATTGAGAAGAACGACGTGGTGGACGAGGCGGGGCGGAGAACGACGCCGGAGATGTTGTGCGCAAAGGCGAGTTTAGAGGAGTTCGAGGAGCTGTTGGAGTATAACGTGCCGTCGTTTTCGCAAAAACGAGCGCTTTTGAAGCGGTTGAAAGCGTATAAAGGGATCATCGATCAGTGCGATCAAAAGTTGAGCAATATGGAGAGTCTGGCGGAGGAAGAGCAGGAGATGTACGACGCCGTGTGCGAGATTGAGAATAAAATCGAGTTAGTGGAGAAGCAGTTGGAAGAGATGATACGAGAGGGAAGGTTAACTGCTGGCGAGCAATCGGTGATGGTGGAGGAGTTGACTGGGAAGTTGAGCGAGTTGGACGTGGCGAAAACGAAAGCCGAGGAAGAGAAGAAAGAAAATCGAATGAAACAGATTACGAAATTGGAAGAAAAGGTGGTGGAGAAAATAGACACTATTAAATCGAAAAGACCCATCGTGTATACGATTGAACACGCCGAGGAGCTCGCAGACTTGAAGGCACAGGTGAGGAAATTAAAAGCGTTGGAGAATAAGAGCGGATTGAGGACTGCGGCGGAGGTTGGAAGGTTGGCGAAGTTGCCGGGACTGGTCGATAGGATCGAGCAAATCGAAACCGAAGATAAAGGGTGGTTCGAGGACGAGTGCGCGACGTTATTATTCGGGGAAAAGATTGAACCGGCGGTGAAAGAGAAAAAGAAAACAGCGACGGGAGGAGGGAACCCACCCAGAGGTGGTGGCGGGGGATGGATTTCTAAAGCGGCCAGCTCGAGCAGTAGAAAAAAAACATCGAGCGGCAGCGGAGGGGTGAAGAAAGCTTCGAACCCTTTTGATTTGCTCGGTGACGAATAAAGATAGCAATGGATAGCGTTTGATGTTGTACACCTACTAGGAATTACATATATTTATTTATCTACTTGCGTCCTACTTTTAGTCTTTCTTTCACGTGCTGCGGTAAAAACGCCTTCGCCTCGACGTTCCAGATCTTCTCGGCGTATTCTTTGATTGTTCGATCGGTGGAAAATTTTGCCATTCGCAGAGCGCTCAAAACGCTCTTCCTCGTCCACAAACGTTCGTCGAGGTAAACCTCGTCCGCTCGCGCCTGTGCGTCTAAATAGGACGCAAAATCGTGGCCACAGAGGTACAAATCCGTCGTCGGCGTCAACGTGCTCGAGCACAAACGGTTAAAGCCGAGTTTCTTGGCGTCGCCGAAAATACCCGAGTGTATGATTGCGCAAACGTTCGCCAATCGTTCGTCGGGCGCTGGATTTCGCGTATTCGCGGTCTTCTTTAAGCTCTTGACTTCATCCACGGTCGCGCCAAATTGGAAGATGTTATCGCTACCAATAGCTCTTGCAATTTCGACGTTCGCGCCGTCGCGCGTGCCTACGATTAAACCACCGTTCATGGCAAATTTCATATTTCCGGTGCCGGAAGCTTCCGTCCCGGCTAATGAAATGTGCTGGCTAACATCGCTCGCTGGAATCAACAACTCTGCGATGGAAACGTTAAAGTTAGGGACAAAACATACAGTTAAAACTCCAGCGCATTCAGGCGTTTCGTTCACTACTTTCGCGACGGCGCACGCGAGTTGAATAATCAACCGCGCGGTATCGTATCCCGGCGCAGCTTTCCCGGCAATGATGAAAACTCGAGGCACGATTTTCGCTCGCTCCTGAGGCGTCGCGCGTAAGACGGCGTCAAATCGGTGAATAATACCCAGAACATTCAAAAGTTGACGTTTATATTCGTGGATGCGTTTGATTTGCATGTCAAACAACGCGTTCGGTGCGATTTTGTAATTTAATCTGCAGGTTTGTTCCAAGAACGATGCCACGCGTCTTTTGTTTTGTTTCTTAATGGCTCGAAATCTTTCGCAGAAATCATCGTCATCGCAAAATGATTGCAGCGCTTCGAGCCGCTTCATGTCGTTTACCCACCCTGGTCCGGCGAGATCGGTATACATTTTTGCGAGCTTCGGGTTCGCTTGTAATATCCATCGTCGAGGCGTGACGCCGTTCGTGACGTTTCGAAACTTAGTATCCCCTAACTCGCAAAAATCAGCAAACAAAATCGTCTTGACTAAGTTTGTGTGCATCTCGGCAACACCATTGACGGTGTGAGAGCCGATGACGGCTAAATTTGCCATTCGAAACATTTTTGGTTCAGACTCTTCCACAATGGACATCCTGCGTACTTTTTGTTCGTCGCCCGGCCATTTCTTACGAACACTTTCCAAAAATCGGTGATTAATTTCAAAAATGATCTCCGCGTGGCGAGGCAAAAGCTCGCTCAACATCGGCACTGGCCATTTTTCCATGGCTTCAGTCATGATCGTGTGATTCGTATAACTGAAGACGTTCTTTGTGATGTTCCACGCGTCCTCCCAGCAAAGCAACTCTTCGTCTAAAAGTAGACGCATAAACTCTGGAACGCCAATCGCCGGGTGCGTGTCGTTGAGCTGAATAGCGACGCGCTTAGGCAAATCTTTCAAAGTTCGAAGTCCTGGAATGACGTTGGTGTTGTTGTTACCGCTACTCGTTGATGACGGACTTTTTATCTCCGCGTTAGCATTGTCGGCGGCGTACGCTTTCATGACGCTGTTGTTGTACCTCGCGGCGGATTTTTTAAATTGGTGCAAAATATCCTGCAACGTCGCCGAACAAAAGAAAAATTGCTGCTTTAAGCGAAGCTCTTTACCAACGTGCGTATCGTCGTTCGGGTATAAAACGCTGGAAATGCTCTCCCCACGTTCTTTCTGCTCGATTGCAGCTATGTAATCGCCGGCATTGAAAGACTTTAAATCGAATTCGTGCGAAGGTTTTGAACTCCAGAGGCGCATGTTGTTCGCGTTATACGTTCCGTATCCAGGCACTGGCGTATCGTACGCGACGGCGACCACAATCTCGCCACCTTCCCACGAGAATCGCGTTTCAGTTTCATCGATTTCTTTTTTCGATGTTGGTGGAGAAGGAGGATATGCATCATTATTCGCTCGAGACTCGCCGTTCGATGCGTCGTGAGGAGGAGGCACGTTTCCGAAATTTTCCTTTTCGGGATTTTCGCGAATGGTTTTCATGCGTTGACTCGCCGCCATCTTATTCAAAGATACTTTTCGTTTCCTCGTATACTGCACGCTACGACCGTAAAATCGAACTTTGTACGTCACGTCCAACCGCTCTACTTCCCACGGATTTCCGCTCGTGAGCCAATAATCCGGCAATTCGACTTGTTTCCCGTCAATCAACGCTTGTTCGAATATGCCGTACTTGTATCTAATGCCATAACCCCAGCCAGGATAATTTTGCGTCGCTAACGAATCGAGAAAGCAACTCGCTAATCTACCTAAACCACCGTTACCTAAGGCCGGTTCTTTTTCGCGTTGCGCGATATCTTCCAACTCGTGGCCGAGCGTTCTCAAAGCGTCCGCGTATGGCATTCGCAAACCTAGATTAGAGGCAGCGTTACCCAACGACCGACCGACTAAGAATTCTAAACTCATGTAATATACCATTTTCAGGTCTTTACATTCTTCGCTCGAGGCGTAAAATTGCTGCGTGTCCGACCATCTCTCTACGAGGCGATCTCGCAGAGAAAGCGCACACGCTTCGTACACGGAAACTGCGTCCATCTTATAGCGACGACGCGCCAACGTGTAGTCGTAGTGTTCGAGAATGCTCTTGCGCACGCTTGATGAGTCCGAAGATAAATAGGAACGCTTTGTTGTCGCAGGTGTCGTCGTCGACGCCGGTTTCCGAGAAGGATCGATCGTTAGCGCGGCAAATTTTGCTTTTGTTTTCTCGCTCTTGGTGGTCATGGTAATATTCTTATTATTCGGCGAGAATAACGCTTCAACGTTGTTCACACGGTCGCTATTCATATTTGACACGACCTCGCCGTGGAAATTCTTTTGCGTCGTTGATGTTGGCGCGGTTGGAACTGTTGAGTGATTGCCGTTGGAAAACCGATTCGACAGTCTCGTTCCCGTCGTCGAGGACTCGTTATTCGTCGTTGAATCTTTTTGCTTGTTCGTGGAGGAGGCACGAGGTGTTCCTGGCGTAGATCGTCCGCCATCTGGTCCAGATTCTGAGACCCAGGAAGGGTACTGATGCTGCTCGTGTAAAAGTCTCGTGACTGGCGGCGATGCGACCGGTGCCGCGGATCCGTTTGTTATCGTCGTCGTCATCGTCGCGTGCATTGGTCTAATTTCCGGATCTCCGTACGAACGACTATCATCTAACTCGTCGTCGTCATCGTCGTCTTCTTCTTCCTCCTTGTCCTCGTATTTGTCAAAGTTGTCGTCGTCGTCGTCGTCGTCGTCTTCAAAATCAGATTCCGTGTAACTTTGCCGAGAGAAAAATTTCGTGTCTTCCTTTGCGTTTTTCAAATCGTCGTAACTCTCCAAGGATCGTTGTTTCTGTTTTTGTCGCTGCAAAATCAATATTTGCGACTGTCTCTGTCGCTCTAATTCTCTCGCGCTTCCCCCGAAACCTAACCCGATGCTATTGAAATGGTGACCGGTGGTACCACCCCCGGCGAGAGAGTATGGATGACTATTGAAATGCTTCGAAAAATACGCGTCGCTTTTGCGTCGTTGTTCCTCCTCCTCTTCCTCTTCCTCCTCCTCCATCTCTCGCCTCTTCGTAATCAAACTCCTATAAACTTCCGGCGCCGCTTGGCCACCTCTCGTAAAATCCGATCCGGAACTGTTATAATTCAAGTCCGCGAAGCTGGATTGGTGCTTCCCGGCCAAATTCAAACCGCCGTCTTCTTCTTCGTATTTACTCCCGTTGTTCGTATTCGTGCTGTTCGTATTCATCATCCGACTCGCGCTTCGCAGATTTTCCGTTTCGACCCATCTTTCGTCTTCGTCGTCGTCGTCTTCCTCGTCGTCGTCTTCGTCGTTTTCCTCTCCTCTCTCTTTCCTCCTCCTCCTCTCCATGTTCTGCGCCGCGTCGTACCTCGCCAACTCTCTCATGCTCTTCGAACTTCCAACTCGCATGGAGTTTCGGTAATCCTTCTCCTGCGCGTTCGCCGCGTCTTCCAGAAATCGAGAGAAGACTTCCTCGTTCGTTTTCTCTTCTTTGTTTACTATGAATTCGTTGTCGTTGTTCTTGTTGTTGTTGTCCTCTTTCGTGGTTTTCTTTTTCATCTTTTCCTCCTCGTCGTCGTTTGCCTCCGCGTCAAGCGCGTCTTTATCGTCGTCGTCGTCGTTCCTCCTCGACGGCGACAAAGACGACACAGACGACGACGAGAATTCTTCGCGACTTCTTTGACGATGATGTCGATGACGACGATGATGATGATGATTACGCTCGCGCTGTTGCTCCTGCGCGTCCAACTGCGCCCAAAACCCAGGAGGAGGAGGAGGACACGGCGGCGGTGGGTTCTCATCCTTCGGTCGTCCCATCATCGTCGGAAAGTCAAAGTCGTCTTTTCCTCTCGTTTGTCTTCTTCTTTGTCTTTGTCTTCTTCTTCTTCTTCTCGTTACAAAGGATGGAGTCGAGCGCTTTTGTCTGTCTTTTTTTGTGCGAGATTTTTCGTCCTTTTTTAGGGTTTTGATATTTTTTGATGTGACTCCTGAGTAAAAAATATCACCACCACCACCACCGCAAAACAGAAATTGTGATGAGATTTTGTGTTCTTTCTCAGCGAAGAATCACGTCACTTTTAATACTACATTCACACGTTGTTATATTGAACAATCTTATGTACTCCCCCGAGCGAACCCCGAGCGAAAAAGCACCCCTTTGGTTTCGTAAACAAAACTCTTTGTGTCTCTTTCGTGTCTTTTTTTGTGCGAGATTTTTGGTCCGATATTTTTTCGAAAAAACTCTTTCACATGTCTCTTGAGTAAAAAATATCACCACCACCACCGCAAAACAGAAATCGGATGTTGTTGTTTAAGGACTCGTTATACTCTCGAGCAGCTTGACTGTCGAGAGGAGCGATGAGAGTTGCAGAGATGTGCGTCTGAAGAGCGTTTGATGCGCGGTTTAATAAGAGTGTTTGAGAGATCGCATCTTCGTTTGGGGTGGTCAATAATTTTAAGTTTGAGAGATGTTTTCAATCACATGTGGTACGAGCATCCGATGTACGCGCGATGATGCGCACGACCATCTTTGGGAGCAGCATACTTTCACCTCCGCGCAAAAACGAACCTCGGCGACGCAGCGAATCACGCTCCGTCGCATCCGCGCGCGTTTCCTGTCGTCGCGCTCTCTTTCGAGAGAGAGAGCGTGACTTTTCTCCAACCAACCAACTCTGTACTTTTTTATTTGAGGCGTTTGGGAAAAAGGAACATCCCCCACGACACAACGAACACGTCTGAGAACAACAACGCTTTAAACAACCTGTCCTCCTTTTCGCACCACCGAAAACAACCCCCGCGCTTTCGAAGAAGAAGAAGAAGAAGAAGAAGAAAGAGAGAAAGAGAGGGCCCGGAAAGGCGCGGGTTTTCCGTGCGTTTTCTCATCGTTCAAAGTTCGTCGAGAAGAAGAAGAAGAAAAGATGCATCCGCCTCCGCCGAAAAGCCAGAAAAGAAGCGCGAATACGACGCCGAAAATATACCACCTGTACGCGCACGTTTTGCACCAAAACGCGTCGTCGTGTTTAGGAAAAGGAGGCAAAGGAGGAGAAGCGTCGTCGTCGTCGTCGTCGAAAGATGGTGGTTTTGCGGAGACGACTCGTGCGAGCAATTTTAACAGCGAATGCAGCAGTCGTCCTCCTCCGAAAACGCTTCCCACGAGCGCGAGCGCGTACAACGATTTACTCTTGTTGGAACCAAACTTTTGGTACTTGGAGAAGTGCGCGAGAGATTTTTCATCGTCGTCGTCGTCGTCCTCTCCGTCGGGGTCGAGGAGAGACGAAAAAGAAGAGGACGAGGACGAGGAGTACTCGTACGACGAGGAAGACGAAGAGGACGCGTCGAAAGCGGCGTTTAAGAAACTCTTTGGAATGATGCGGGAAAGCGCGTCCTCTTCCTCCTCCTTTTCCAACGGAGGAGCGACGGTTGCGGGGACGACGACGACGCTGAAAGCGCTTTCCTCGTCTGCTTCCTTTAAAGTTCGCAAATGCTCGCCGTGTGCGATTGCAATGTTTTCGAGAACGATTCTGTTGTCCAAGTTGGACCAAGCTGAGACGGTACCGCACACGAACGTCATGCAATCGACCCGGGTGGAGAACGGATTGAAAACGTTGCGAGGGGTGGTTCAGGCGTTGGCGAAACAGTCGAGAAAAGCGAGTGGAGTGGATATCGTGCACTGGATGACGACGACAATTGGTACCATAAACTCAATGAACGATAGTGACGCGAGTACTCGGAGCAATAAAATGAATGATACGATGACATCCACGATGACGACGACGACATCGACGCGGGAATTCGCGATGCTACCTTCAGTATACGAGAGCAACCGTTTCTTCAACGCGCTCATTCAAAAGTGTTGCGACGTTTTGAAATCTGACGTCGCACACCCAAAATGTAAACTCGAGGCGCTGAAACTCCTGGCTTCTCTCGCGAAATGTAAAGAAAATATCGGATCGAGCTGTTTGTTCGCGTACTTGGTTTCGGATCAGAAAAACGGTGACGCGATTTTCGATGCAATCGTCAACAACGTGTTGAAAAACGACATATTAGCGAGGAATACGTTGTGGCAAGACGCGTGTTACGTGTTGGCAGTGTTGTTGAGTTGGAACGAAGGGAAAAATCGAGTGGCCGCGAGGACTGCGAGGGCGACGGATTTGGAAGCCGCGGCGTTGCTTCGCGCGATTTCGTTTTTGTTGACAAAAAGTGGGAGTGTAGATGAAGGCCATAGCGATAGGAATAACAATAATAGCAGCAGCAGTAGAACGCGGAAAGCACCGCAAGGTAATCAGGCGGTGACGAATCTTCTAACGTCCGGGTGGATGCACGTGACGAAAGCGTTGGGTTTTGTCGAAGACAAATTGAACGGCGTGAGCGATGCGCTCGGCGCTCATACGAAAATGTTTCCTAATAGCGACGTCGACGTGTGTGGAGCTCTGTGCATCGCGCGGGACGCTAAATTCATGAGCGCACAGCCGTTGGTAACGAGTGAAAATGACCGGTTGCAAAAAGGAGGTGAAAACGGGGAAAAAACCTCCTCCTCCTCTTCCTCCTCGCCCACAATCGCGCACATTTTGGACGACGACGCAGCGCTCATTGGCGTCTCACTCATGCACGGCGTCTTGTCGAACTGCGTCGCGTTACGATTACCTCGCGCGTGGATAAAGAAAACATCGGTTAATGCGTCGGAGATGTTACACGGCGTCGCGCTCGGGGATCATTGGCGCGACGCGTTGGGTTCGATATTGGTCTTCGCCGCCGCGCTCGCTAGGGAAAGAGAAATTGAGAAGAAGAAAACTTCGTCATCAATTGCCAACAACATTCGCAGAATTGTTAGTGGTACAGATAGTAAATGTTTGTCTTCCTCTTCTTTGGAAGCGGTGGGTGAGGCGCGAAGAAAAGCTCTCGCTACGTCGGTGTTGTGTTGCTTCCAGCGTTTGGTGGACGATAGCGCAAGTCTCGAGTTTTTGTGCGCGTTGTCGTGTTTGGATTGCGCTCGACCACTTCCCGGATCGACCGTATCCTCCTCCGTGTCACCGTTGCAGTCGTCATCTTTGACGTCGTCTAATGGAACCGGTAATGCGGACACGCATTTTATATCGAATCTTGTCAGCTCAAAAGGACTTTTGAACGCTCGCGTGAAACTCAACCGACCGTTCATCGCGGCGATGCTAGAGACGTGTTCTGAGATTGCCAAATTTGGCGAATATTTTGGTGCAGGCGTGACGTCTCGTGCTGTGTACATAAGCCACCAAATCGTTTCCGTGAAGGCTGCGAACCGGTCGTTCGTTTGCGGTTACGCTCCCTCAACGACAGAGGAAGATGGAGGAAGAAGAAGAAGAAGAGAGGACGAGAGCGAGAACGAAAACAACACGAACAGTAACAACAACACATTCAAAGCTACTGGCGAAGGGAGCTCATCCTTACGCGCGAACTGGTCGCGAACGTTTGATGCCATAGCGGTTGTCTTAGAGCTGTGCTCGAAAGCGCACGTCGCCGAAGCGGCGAATCCACCGGCGGCGAAAACAGTAAACGGCGCCTCCTCGCCCAAGCGAGAAAAACAGAGGAACGCGGGACGAGCAAACGAGGAACAAGCACCACCAGCCTCGTCCTCGTTGGACGAATTCAAAGCCACGCGCTCGGCAGTCGCCGCGCAACTCGTCAACCTCGTCAACTTGTTCTTGGCCAAACCAGAATCATCTTGCGATTCCATCGCGGACGTCGCCGAGCTCGTCGAAACGCTCGTCGCGCTTTGCCCGAAACTCACCCCTCTCCTCAACGCCGTCGGCCAACAAACGTACGGCGAGTTGCGCATGCAATCCATCGCGTTCGTATACAACGCGTTAAAATCGGTGAATAATAACAATAATAAAACCACCACAACACCATCATCATCATCGACAAAACCAAACGAACTCAACAACAACAACAACAACAAAAGCGTCACCACTGTCCGCGCCGTCGCCGAGCGAGAAATCAACGACGGGTCCATGACTCGAAACGTTCCCGTCAAAGATAACTTAACCGCCGCGTTCGCCTTACGTTCCGGCTCCTTCTCTTCCTCCTTCGAAAAACAACAACTGCAAAATCAACAACAGAACGACGACGACGTCGCCGTGCTCGCGCTCATCCGCGCCGGTGCCGCCGCCGGATGGTGACGCCGACGACGAGCGACGAGACCGGCGGCGAAAGGAGTTTCAAAACCAAAACCAAAAGGAATACTG
>Ga0115555_1001442_pt1 | contig 16214 bp, 8 predicted proteins | sample COGITO_mtgs_1104_2_FD_87285 | JGI IMG/M metagenome (GOLD analysis project Ga0115555, IMG submission 87285) | Pelagic marine microbial communities from North Sea - COGITO_mtgs_110407 | ecosystem: Environmental > Aquatic > Marine > Epipelagic | place: Germany:Helgoland, sampling site Kabeltonne... | reverse complement strand
CCCCCCCCCCGCCACTCCCCCCCGGCGGTGGGTGGGGGGCCCCCGCCCCAACCCCCCCCCCCCCCCCCTTGACGCTCATGTTCTTAGTAGGGGTGCTTACGGTGGGAGTATTAATCTCTATCTCCTGGTTTAGGTGGTGAACGAGAAAGCGGTAGAACGCCTCAATCCTTCTCGGCAACTTCACAGCAGTACTGCTCCCATCCAGTAGCGCCAGTGCAGCAGCCTCAGGCAATATTGCAAAATTCGACAAGAAATTGACGGGGCTGAAGGCCCCGACGTCAACATTATCCTCCAAGCTTAATCCGGCATAATTGGCGAGACTGTCCACTTGGTTGAAAACGAAGCCAAGCTCTGCACACAAAACTGAGCAGGGTGCTCCAGCCGCGGTCGGCCTCCTCTCAAAGTTTCGGAGATTATACTGTTCTCGCAACAAACTTGCCCTGAGCTCGGGAATAAAGTAAAGTACGAGGATAATAGGGGAAGCGTACTCGTTGGCCATGTGCCCCGAGTCGGCACCAGGCCACAAGCCGGTGTCATTGTGCTTCCCATAGTGAAAAGTAAACTTATTCTTGACACCGAGGTGGTTCGGGCGGGCCGTTTTTCGGTATCGCTGGGGGACGTCAAGATTAACGGTCGACTCGCGGCGTTTCTCGTGGTACTTGTCGCGAGGATCTGCGTGTATATTGTAGATTTTTTCATTGGCCAAGCGCTTCTTCTTCTTCTTCTTCTTCGCGAACTCGTCCAATCCCCCTCCGTAGAGAAGAGTGTTGTTGTTGATACTCGTGGGGTCGACGGTCGAGTCCACCTCCTCGCAGCGTACGTGCTGGACATGGTCATGATCTCCAGGATTGTTCGCCTTATTGCTAGCCGCAACGTCCTGCAACTTCTGGCTCAACACCCTCATGTAGTTATTCTCGTAAAATACCTGGTCTCTCAAAGGGTCGTTGAGATCATTGGAGACGTGAGGCTGGCAGCGGATCGTATACAAGTTGAAGGGATTGAGCTGCTTTGGGCCATTTGAAGACAGGAGGGACGAATCGATCTTAAACATGGGTGGGTTGGGAATGTAGGCGGTGGACATATCGTTGGCAGTCATCATGTGGGGAGTTGCCAATTTTCGAACAACTTCCTCCCCCGTCGTCGGGTCCCGGCTGGGTAGGTTTACGGTTCTACCAAAACCACATCTCCCTAACATACAGACACGTCCTGCGTTTGTCGACAACGCGATGAAGCTGCTGCTACTGCTCATGGCCATGTCGGTAATCTGCTCGCCCTGCTGCAGCCCGGTGTCCACATATTTGCTGACCGGGTCACCGAACGGCTCGATCACCTGTAGTGCGCCCTTCCTACCGCAAGCAACGAGCGTGGTGGTCAAAGAATTCTCTGCGAACTTGATGAACTTGGGAGTGACGCTGCCGGGGAACTGGGAGGGAATTCCAGCTTTCGTCGGCATCCGCAAATCGAACGTGTAAATCTGTTGGTCTGGGTACTTTGTGGTCGTGGAGCTCACAAGCCCAGTGGTGGCTATCGTGTGGCCATCATCGGACACAGCAATGTTTGTGATACCTCCGGAGTGGGCCCGAATCTGAATCTCAGACTTTTTTTTGTGACCTCTCAGCATGCCGTCCATGACTCGAATAGTACCGTCAGTACAACCCGCAAGAAGCGCTGGCGCCTTCCCGTAGCAGCCCTCCAAGCACGTCACGCCTCCACCGATGTCCACCGTACTCTTCGTCTTCAACCCGCTGTAAACATCGAGGCAGTGAAGCTGACTTCCCGGCACGCACACACCCCCAACAGTGACAAAGCTATATCCACCCTCCGAAGTGGGGTTAAAAGCCCCCGTCTGCACCCCCTTGATCTCATTTTCACCCAGCAGCATGCCGCCTCTCATGTGCATTCTCGCCCCCTGCAAGCTCAGGCTCACACAGCCCCCACCCCCCCCGGGGCCAAACTCCTCATACGGAAGAATCTTTGTCACACCCTTGACCTTGTAGTGCTTCACTACATCGTCCTCAGAGGGTGCTTCCATGAACTCCTCAGGCACCGCGTTGTGAGCCTTGACACTACTATAGACTTCGCACTCCGGTATAGTGTATGTCGACAGCCCGGAGCAGTAGGTGGTGGTCTTTTTCTGTCGGCCTGTGGAACTGTTTCGCTGGTTGGTGAATTGGGGGGTACCAGTGACTTGCGTGCCACCGATATACAACAGAGAGTGGGAGGGCGAGAACGCCACTGACTGAGGTGTGCCGTTTTGCAAATGTGGGTGGAAGTACGTCTCAAAACAATACGAACCGTAGGGAATGTTGGCATCAGGGGATTGCTGTGGATGTCGTTGTGGTTGTTGCTGTTGGGTCGCGAATGATTGGGCTCCGTATTGGTCTGGCAGGTTGCCGCCATATTCCTGCACGTCACTGTATCCCTGTGCATCGCTGTATCCATGCGCACCACTGTAGCCTAGGGTGGTTGTTTCGTAGGGTGTATCAAAAGATGGAGGAGGGTAATACTCATTTTCAGCGTACATTTTCCGAGAAAAGCTTTTGTCAATGCTCGTCCAAAGGCACCTGTCAGTAAGTAAACTGCCACTATGGCAAATTTGGCACGGGATTCCCGGGAACGGGGACTTGGGCAGGTCTGACAATGTCAAAAAATAAATAGAAAAAAGCTCAAGTAGCATGCCCCCTACTCCACCCGAGATAGGAATTAACCTGTCACCTGAGATAGAAACTAACCTGACACCTCTCACCGATTCTACGAACCCGACGACAACAAAACCGATGGATGAACCCCCGGCGATGAGAGAGGCAGAGAACGACGACAAGAAGGGGAAGAAAAAGAAGGAAAAAAAGAAGGCAACATCTCAGGGAGATCACCGAAGACCCCCGAAGAAGCAGAGAATAAAAAATGACGCGACATCTGTGAACAAGCGGCGAATTGATGAACTCTGTTCTTCTACAGGTTCCTCCACAACAGGGGAGAAAGGTGTGAAACTCTTTCTCTCAGAAACCTCCCCCTCTTCGATGAAATACATTGAAGCGAACGGCCAACCTCTTCGAGTAATACCTCCCTACCCTTACACATACCGTTCTAATTCGAAGGGCCGCTGGGTCGGTCGAAATTTATTAGAACTCATGACATCTGAGTTCCGCGCTTTGACGAATGCCTATTACAGGCAGTGTATTGGTGATGGTCGCATCACAGTCAACGGCTCCGTTGTCGACACAGAATACACCATCAATAAACACGACATTATATGCCATACGGTGCACAGGCATGAGCCACCCGTTAGGATTGCCAGAGTTCCGACCGCAACGGAGCAGCCCATTGATGTCGTTTTTGAAGACGAGGATGTGTTGGCTGTTGACAAACCTGGGGGAATACCTGTTCACAGCAGCGGGGGCTACCATTTCAATTGTCTCTACAACGTTTTGCGCGAAATGCTCTCCTTGACTAGTAACAGCGACGGCAACAGCAACAGCAACAGCAACGGCAACATCAACAGCAACAGCAACGGCAACAGTAACAACAAAATTCACATTCTCCATCGCCTTGATCGCCTAACCTCTGGGCTGACAATCTTCGCCAAAAACAAAGAGATGGCGAATAAACTTTCCAAAGCAATCGAAGAGCGCCGCTGCGAAAAATATTACCTGGCTAGAGTTAAAGGTGATTTCCGTGGCAATGCCATGAGTCACATCCCTCAAGTCAATGGACGGGAAGAGAGAGAAGCTGCGGCGGTCTATGGCTGGTGGTGGGACAAATCCAAACCTTGGGAAGACGGCGGCACGTCCAACTTAAACAGCTCTCGCGAGAAAAGCGACGTCGAGGACCGCAACTACAAATCAATTGCTCTCGAAGCAATCTCTTCACCCAACACGACAAACTGGCTTACCCTCTCCTCGCCGATCAAACCTATTGACCTCCAAAAAGGGATTTACACCACCGGTCCTTTCCCTCTCTCAGACTCTGCCAATAACGATGGCGGCGTAAAATCTGCGCGAACATCCTTCCTCCGTCTCTCATTTGATAGGAAATCGGATTCGTCGCTTGTCCTCTGCAAGCCTCTTACTGGCAGAACCCACCAGATCCGCGTCCACCTGAATCATTTGGGTCATCCGATTGCAAACGATTGGTGCTATGGCGGTGAAGACTTTTTTGGCGACCAAACGGCAAGGAAAATTGCCGAGGAACTCAAAGACGGGTCATTGACGTTGCATGATCCGGCAACAGACGACGAAATCGACAAAATCGAGGGGATGAAACAAGGAGAGGAGGAACCGTTTTTGAATTTTTTAATGAGGAGCTGCGTATGGTGCAGGAGGGGGGGAGAAGAGAAGGAGAGGAGGCAGTTTTTTGAGACTGGGAAGTTCATTTGGCTCCACGCATTTTCTTATGAGATCAGGATCTTCAAGAGTAGCAGAAAAACTGAAATTGAGGAGGAGAGTGGGAGTAATTGTAAGGATTATGACGAATCGGTCGAATCGGTCGAATCGGTCGAAGAGAAAAAGGTTTACACGACCAAGTGGCCAAAATGGGCAGAATCGTAAAAAGAAATGTTAAAGAAGGAGGACTGATTATTTTTGTGATAGATATTATAGATGTTCACAAGTCAAGAATTGGCGAGCATGACAAATTCTTCTGCCAATGCGTCAACTTTACGCCTGTGTCACCACACTCCTCGCCATCCTCATCCTCCGCATGATCCAGAGAGGCTTCTTTTTTGCTGTTTTCATAGAAGCTAACGTTGGTGACCGATGGGTGCGCATTCGCATTCGCTTTCGCTTTCGCTTTCGATTTCGCTATAAGTGGCGACGGTACCGACGAAGAAGAAGAAGTCAGCTCGCTAAAGGTAGATAAGTTGATGCTCTGTCGCTTGACCTTTCTCCTCTTGGCGATGTTCTCGTTCACCTCTCTGTAGTTTATATCGGGGAAAAACATCAAAGCACTTAAAAAGGTGACAAACAGGACGATAGAGAAAGGGAGGAAGGACAAGAAGCCAATCCTCTCATTCATAAAAGGAAAAACCACTCCGACAACAAAGTTACAGGCCCAGTTTACCTGGCAACAGATGGACATGACGTAAGTGGCGTGCCGATTATCGAAAACCTCAGCGATGAACAACCAAGGGATGGGACCCAATCCTATTTCGAAGAAGCTAACGTAAGAGACAGTGCTAATGAGCAGAACGCTCTTGGGAAGATTCTCGATAACCCCAGATAGCGAAAGGATCATCACTATGCAACTCAAGAGCATCCCCCCGCTGCTCCACAGAATCAGTTGCCGTCGTCCGCACTTATCCATCAGCAGCAGAGCGACATATGTCGCTACTACGTTAACGGCCCCGACTATTGTCGTGCCAACGCTCGGATCGTCAATCACCCCCTCAAAAAATGTCGTACTGTAGTAAAAGACAGCGTTGATGCCGCAAAGCTGCTGGCTCATTTGCAATGCGATGCAGGCTACGAAGAGCGGTCGCGTCGAGCTTTCACCTAAAAGGTCACTCGCTAATGTCCCTTGGGTGCTAGTTCCTTCGGGATTTTTCCTCTTATTTTTTGTTTCGGTGTTCCTAGTGGTGGGGGTAGTGTTTGGACTGAGTAGGGTAGTGTTCGTGTTGACAATGTGACCGACCTCGATATCAACTTCGTATTCGTTGCGAAAACCGCGAAGTCGTTTTATTATCATCTTGGCGTGCTCTCTTCTCTGTTCGTTCGATAGGCCCTCTGAGGAGGGGGTAAAGTCGGATGCTGGAATCCGGCTATTTTTATTGTTTGAGGTTGTGCAAGAGTCAGATGTGGTGGTCATCAGCAACCATCGAGGGGATTCTAGCAGACCGTGAACAACTCCTTTCTTCGGTATAGAAAGGATGATTATCATGCTAGCGGAGATGAGAAAAGTGCCAGTAAATAGTGCTCTCCAGTTGGACGTCATCAATCCGCCAAGGTCCGCAAACAAAATGCCAATCACTACACCAAATTGGGAGCAAGTGCCCAAGGATCCCCGGAGATTCGGGGGGGAGATCTCCCCCAAATAAATAGGAACCAGGACAGTAGAGTAACCGGAAGCAAACCCAACAATGCAGCGGGCGAGTATCAGCACGTAGATGCTCGGGGCCACTGAGAGGAGCTTTGATGTTTGAATGATTTTGATGATTTTGATGATTTCCCATTTGAATTATTTTTATTTCAGGGGGGGTTAGTCACGCAAACGCTAATGGCAACAACGGCAAAGCCTATTTATTGTAGTAGGCAACATTATTTCATTCTGCAATAAACCACTCACTACTCACCAATCCGCCAAACGCGAAAACAGCCAAGTTGAAGAACATAGCCTTGCGGCGGCCAATTGCGTCGGCCATTCGGCCAGCCTTTGCCGCACCAATGGGCCCGCCGATGGCAAAAGCAGCCACCGCAAATGACCACTGAAAGGTGGAGTGACCCGGAAAGACACTCGACGCCAGTGGATTCATCACGCCCGTGTTATAACCCACCAGAAACTGAGAAACAAGGGCAGCAAACACGCAGAGCAAGAGGGACGGCGTCAGGATCTCCGATCCGCACTCGATTTCAAGTAAATTCGCGATCCGCTGCTCATGCGTCATTGTACCATTCTCCAGCTCCCGAATGAACTTCAAATTAGGCTGCGACTTGGAGTAGGAGAGCAAACGCGATTGATGTACAGACCAAGTAGCGTAGTCACGCAATAAAGATCGCTCATGCGACTGCAGACCGGAGATAGACAACCACGGAACGCTATCGTAAAGCTCACGCTTTCCATACTGTAGTGCAGTCAAATCATTGTACAACCCAGGGTTCTCATGCAAGCAATTACTGGAAGAAGAGGTGCTGGTGGAGGAATTTCGCAAATGTTGGTCTTTGTGGCGGTTTTGGTATATGATAGTATTGTCTGGGACAGAATACGACCGATTCGACCGCTTCAGAGACGGGGAAAGGGTCGGCGATGAGGATTTTCGCCAAGGCGAAGAGGACCGAGGAGATGGCAGCAGGTGGGCCTTCTCCTCTTTGGACGAAGACATCGCCTAAAGTGAGGAGTGTGGGATAGGTGGGGCTTTTTGGCAAGATATATTAATGTAGTTCTTCTACGTTACCCGGTATCCAAAAGAACCATGTGGTGGAAGAAAAAAAAGTTGTCGTTCAAAAAGTAATTGTATCCCAGAGGTTTGAAAACTCGTCCTAGCGCTTCCTTTGAGTTTGAAGCAGCAGCTGGCTTGAAAACAAATCACATCTAATTACCCACCTTTTCGAGCAATCTTGCTCCTCTCTGCTTTTTCCCTTACACCAGGAGGTAGTCCAAACACCTCTCAATAGATCAGCTTTGCTCTCTCAGCAGCATTGTCGGAAAAGCCGCCCTAGTCATGGCTCACTCTTCGGTTCCCTCGGCCACAGCAGGTACGACCGCCTCCCATTCTGGGGGACCTCAAACTTCGCTCAGCAGCTCTGGCCGCCTTGATTCAATAGAGAGGCATCTTGAAGAAAGTATCCCGTCTGACTTCTTCCTCAGCCAAGGGGAAGGACAAGCGCCCGACAGTGGTGAAAAGTTCAGGACCCTCAAGTACGTTATATCAGTCCTGGCTTCCCAAAAGGAACCAGGCAATAGTGACAATGGCGGCGGAAGTGTGCAGCAACAGCAACAATCAATACAAAGGAACGATTTTAAGTATAACGATGCCTACGCCGATTTACTCCGTATTCAGCGGACAGTGCAGCAGAGCATCAAGGAGGTTGTAGAGGAAAATTACGACAATCTAGTTGCCGGAGTGGACGCAGCAGCGCGAATTCGAAAAACTGTTGACAGCGCTCTCAAGAGGCTGCCCAAGCTGAAGGAGAGCCTCAAGACGCTAGAGAACTGTGTGAATGCTGTCGAGGCAGAAGAGGGAAATTGCGGCGGCAGCAGAGGCGGCGGCAATGTCAGCAGCAACAGCAGCAGCAGCAGCAGCAGCAGCAGTAACGCTCTTCTGGAACTGTACCAGCGCCGCGAGGAGAGCCGCAAAATCGTGGAGATTTTACGTGACATTGAGTACTGCCGCTCTTCTGTGTTACGCATTCGCACTCTACTCATCGGGGGCAACTTGTACGAGGGCTGCGTCATATTGTCTGGGGTACTGGCGAAGATATTTGGGGAGGACCTGGCGGGAGTGGGGGGATTGGGGGGAGGGGGAGGAGTCCGGGACGGGGTCATGGAGGTCAAAGGGTGGGGCGTCGAGGGGGCCGTCAGCGGTATAGAAGGGCTCTGTTGGCTGGGCGGCGAGGAAGGCTGGGGTAATGGTTGTATGGACGGGGTAAATTGGAGAGATTGCACTCGTCTAGTTTTCCGCCACGACGGCGCAGTTGACGGAGTCGATCCGCTTGCCGCCTCAGCCAATGGTGGAATTGACAACCAACTTGTTGGCAACGGGCTCGGGTGGATGGAGGAGGCTCTCAGCGCTATTAGGGATAGGAAGACCGAAGGCGAGGGGAGGAGAGGGGGGAGGCGAGGAAAGAGGGAAGCTAGAATCGTTGGTGGGAAGGGTGTAGTGGGACGTTACGTAAATGCCAAGATGATTGCATCGGGCTGTAGCGTCGAGGCCGAGAGGAGAAACCTCATCGGTGTGGGCGGCGCGAGCATTTCTGCTGTTGGCACCAATGGTTGTGTGGAAATCGACAATAGCACGAGTACTGGCACGAATACTGGCACGAATACTGGCACGAATACTGGCACGAATACTGGCACGAATACTAGCAATCGCGTATCCATCCCATTGTTGTACTCCTCCATCGCTTACCATTCCCCATTTCATGGCTTATCAACCTTGATTCATTCTCTTCACCTCCTTTCCTCTCTGCCAGACCTCTACCCCTCACTCTCTCCGCACATATCTTCTCAAGTTCGTCTCCTATCAGCTTCCGCCCGAACCCACTTCGCCCACGTCCTCAGGCGCAAAATACAAAACAACGGAGGGCAGAGGAAGCGAAACAACAACAGGAGGGAAGTGAAAGAGTACCTCACCATGCTGCTCAATGCGTCGAGCGAGGTTTTCATGAGGGTAGGATGGGTGGTGCAGATCGGGGTGGAAGTAGAGCATGGCGGCGGCAGCGGCGGCGGCGACGGCGGCGACACTGATGGCAGCGTTTTATCTGAACGGCCCCGATCTAGGACAAATAAGGTGAGAAAGCGAGAGAGCCGCCCGCCACCGCGTCGCGACAGCCGTGAGAGCAAAGCGTTAACACTCACTCTCTCTTGCCGCCTTTCGCTTTCGCTCTCGCTTGGTGCAGGTCATCAGGATGCAGAAGGACGAGAGGATTAGGGGTCTCCTGGGTGACGTGCTGAAAGCCCTAAATGGGGAGATAAAGAGTTTCCTCGAGGCTTGCTTCGAGGAAGAGGCGGAAGAGGAGGCAGTCGACGAGGAGGGGGAAGGGGACTCTGAAGGAAATAAAGAGGATGGAGGGGGCTTTCGAAGCTCTGCCTCTGCCTCTGCCTCTGCCTCTGCCTCGCGTCGAACAAGCTCGCTCTTTGTTACGTCCCCACCGGCGAAGGAGCGACCAGGGAATATTAACGCGGGAGGAAAGATGAGAAAAGTGTACGATTTGAATATCGGGAAAGGCAGCAACATCAACGACAACGGCAGGGAAAGTGACCTCACAGGATTGGACGAAGAAGCACAGGCCCCCCTCCAACCCTCAACTTTCAACTCAGCCGTTTCGAGCGATGTCAGGGGAGCGAGCGGGAACGACGACAACACTTTCAACGCATGCATTAGGCAGATGACAAACTCTGAGTTTCTCCGCTCGGTGATGCTAGACGACGACGCTCTCTCTTCCGCTTTTTCTTCACGTCTCGTAGTCGAAAAAGCAAGGACGGCGAAAGCTAAGCACCTTGCCAAGGCAAAGCGATTAGAGAGGCTGTCTTGGTCACTACACTTTCGCCCTATTCTTGCCTCTTGGACGGAGCGTCACAACGCTTTCCTCCTCAAGATGACCAACAATGTTCAGCCCGTTGCCGATGCCTTGACTTGGCTGGACACTGTCATCGAGAAGGAATTCGCAGAGGGGATTATGAAAGACAGCATCGACGGGATCATGGACGTTTTGGAGGGAGATGGGGCATGGGATGTTGTAGGAGCAGCAACGTCAGTTGTGGCAGGGCGCCGCGACAATGGGGAACGGGGGCGGCTGGACAACGACGAGTACAACGGCAACTACTACAGCGGCAACTACTACAACGGCGACGACTACTACAACAATACGACCCCTAACGGGACCTTGGGGGTTGTGAGGGGGGCGGAGGTTCTAATTGCAAAATCTTCGGTGCTTATTGACTGCATGAAAAGGCTCCCCTCCGGCGACGACGGCCCTAAAAATCTTGACCAGAAGTTTGGGGCAGTTCTGGAGACTTGCGTTTTAACGTTTGGTGCCAGGGCACGGGGGAAATTGGGAGAGTGGTGGGAAGAGGGGGAGGGGGGGGGCTTTGGGGGAGGGAAGGCGGTGAAAGAGGGATACGGAATCGATTTTGAGGATGGGGGAGAATTGGATTGGAAGAACGTGCGGGAAAGGGTAGGGGGTTTAGAGTTTTATGGTCTGGGAATTGCCGCTGACGCCGACAATGTGGACAACAATGCCGGGGACGACGACTATCTGAGGCCTTTTGGGAAGGTCCTGAACGTGGACTCTCACGGCCACGGCGCTAGCCTATCTTCGTTTCCCGTCAGCACTATCCACCAGCTGTCTTCCTTTGCCCACTCTCTCCTGCAAACTGGCGCCTTCCTCCAGTCCAAAATCTCCCAGAGTTCCCGCCTCATCTCTGGGGGGAACTCCGCGCTCCTGTCCAGCGTTTCTCACCTGCTAAAAATCGGCGTCTCGGCTGCTCTTCTCCTCCGATCTGACTCGGTCGTCGCATCGGCAAAGATACTCGGGGGATTGGGGAAGAGTAGGACGCTGACTAGCGACGTGTTCAAGCCTGGGGGACCAACGTGTGTGAACGAATTCATCGCCTACGTGGAGCGGGCTTGGGAGATTGTTGTTGGGGCGGGGGGGGGAGCAATCGGGAAATTCGTGTGGAATGGGGGGCCGAGAGTCGTGGATAGGTTAGTTTATGAGGGGGTAAGGACCTTTAATGACGTCAGTGGTGAGGGGGATAATGGACAAGGAGGATTGACTGACAAGGGAGTGAAGACATTGTTGGCCAGCTTAGAGAGGATGGAGGGCGTCTGCAGGATGGTCGGAGGAGAAGGAGGGGGATTGCTATCGAGAAGGAGGAGGTGGGTGGAGTGTCTATCTGGGATCACTGACGAGGCTAGAAAAGAATTCTCTGAAGAGGAATTAAGTGTAATCGAGAGCGTAAGGCGGGCTTGAGCTTGAGCTTGAGCTTGAGCTTGAGCTTGAGCTTGAGCTTGAGCTTGAGCTTGAGCTTGAGCTTGAGGGAGTTTATAATTAGTTAGGGATTAAAATGCGAATTTGATTTGTAGTAGACAGAACACCAACCAAAGGGTGAATGAACCAACCAACAAGAAGTGTCCAGCGGCCAAGTGTCAAATCTTTCTCTCTGCATTTATAAAATGTATTTTATCATCCACCCTTTTTTACGCCTTCATCGCCAGAAATTCATTGGCAACGTGGTGTATATTATCCCTCAGCTTGCTGACCTTCCCACCGACTCCCTCGGGAAGGATGTCGTACAGGTTCGGGCTGTCCGGAATTGCGCTCATGTTGTTGAGCGCGTCTTCAAGTTTCTTCGAGGCCATGTTATGCCCACTAAGCACCAGACCGCCATCCCTAGAAATGACATTGCTCTCTGGAGTCGTGAGATTGGTTGTGTAGCTGTAGCTCTTGTTGGGAGCATCGCCACCGACCTTCTGCATTTTTTCCGCGGGTTTCTTCGCTATAGGACGAGATATTCGGAGCGAATCACCATAGAGAATGTTTTCAGTCGCCTTGTAGAGCAAATATTCAGTGCTAGGGCCCATCCGGTCATTTACATTTAGAGTAGAGATACCATTAAACCTGATTTGATTTATCGAGACTGGCTTTCCGGAGAGGCAAATCAAGCGCACAAACCTACAAGGAATGTGTCCAATAGGAATTTCGTTTATTCTATTGCGCGCTAGTTTGTAATTCTCCTTAATTGTTATGAAGTTGTGCTTGCCCTCTTTCATCCCGACCTGGATTGTCACAGCAGAAGTCTGCATGTTGTGCAACTCAACGTAGGAAAGCAGACTCTTTGATCCTAGATGAAAAGTCACGTGCGGACAATTCAAGTGCGAAAACTGAGCGTATGTAATCCAACTACTATCAGTTGGGCTGTTTTTTGGTTCAAGCATTCGTTCAGGGGAACAGTTGTAAGCTGCTGTAGTGGAGCGAGAGACACTATGGATCTTGCAAGGCAGCCAACTGTTCGCCTTTTGACCGTTGTTGCCCATGATCGTCTTCTCTGCAAACGAAGTCATGGGAATCGCGGGGGGTGTGTGTTTTTTAGGTCAAGCAGAACTTTCTTGGGGAAGTATTATTTTAAGGTGAATTAGAAAGTTCAGCGGAGAAAGGAGAGTACCCAACGGAAGATATCTAACGCAGATGTAGGGGAGCTTGAAAACCTTGACAAGTTAAATATATTTTGCCGTTATTTAAGGTGGACAGTTCTGAACTGACGGGTGAAAAACACAACATTACCCCAACTTTTGCTTTAAATTCGTAAGGCATATATAACGTACGTAGTACAACTGTATTTGCTCGTTAGGTTCGCACTGCCAGTTAAACAATGAGTAAACCGGCTGAAATGGAGATGGTTGAGACTAACCAAGTAGGAGTGGATTTGGAGGCACCCAAGGCTACTACGACGAACATCTCTGACTTGCCTAGTATCGACCTGTTCACAAACAGCGGCAGGCAAAAGATCATGGACGCGCTCGCAACGGACGGGACGTTTGTGAAGCCTCAGCGCATGGTGCAGGTGCAGAATGACGGCCTGAACAACACTGATGTTACTGACGTGGATATTGAGTCTGGGTTGAAGCCAAAGATGACAGCTGACAAGCTTGGGACGATGAGTGGCGTTTTCTTGCCTTGCATGCAGAATATCCTTGGTGTCATTCTGTTCCTCCGATTGCCCTTTATTGTGGCTCAGGCTGGATGTATCCAGACAACACTCATAATCCTCTTTTGTGTGATGTCGACCGCCCTCACTTCTCTGTCCCTGTCTGCGATTGCAACAAACGGAACGATCCAAGCAGGAGGACCGTACTACGTCATATCTCGTAACCTAGGGGTAGAGATTGGCGGGGCGTTGGGGTTCTTGTTTTACTTGGGGACGACCATTGCCTGTTCAATGTATATCCTGGGAGCAACTGAGGCGGTCCAGACCGGATTCGACCTGAAGGATTTGTTTTTCTTCGACACGCAAATCATCGCCCTGGTGATAATGTTCATGGTCGCTGGTTGTGTCAGCGTTGGAATCAAGTACGTGAACATGAGCGCGATGGTGTTTTTGGCTATTGTCTTCTTCAGCATCTTCTGCTTGTGTCTTGGTGTTGTCCTTTTCCGCGTAGGGTCATTTGACGGGCAGCTGGACGACTCCGCCCGCATCTCGAACGATAACATGGGCAGTAACTACGGCCCTGATCCTGACACTGGCATCACGCCGAACTTCTTTAGCCTTTTGGCTCTATTCTACCCCTCTGTTACTGGAATCATGGCCGGCAGCAACCGATCTGCCGTCCTTGCGAGCCCTGGGCAGTCGATCCCCTCGGGAACAATCGGGGCCATTTCATGCACCACGTTCATCTACATGTTCATCGTTTGGCTATTTGGCACGTCGCTATCCAACGAAGCACTGTACAACGACAAGATGATTGTCACTGCTGTCGCCTACCCCCACGAGATCATTGTTAAGCTTGGAATCATCATGAGCTGCGTCGGTGCGGGCTTGCAGTGCATGGCTGGTGCCCCCCGTCTGCTCGCGGCCATCGCAGACGATGACAGCATTCCATTTTTGCGCCCCTTTGCCCCCCCCGACAAAGAGAGCCAGCCGATCAAGGCCATTTGGCTGACCTGGTTCATTGCCTCGCTGCCCTGCTTAGCTGGTAACTTGGATTTCATCACTCCCATCATCACGCTCTTCTTTCTGCTAATGTACAGCGGCGTCAACTTCAGCTGCTTCATTCTATCGATTTTGAAGTCCCCTGGGTTCCGCCCTAGCTTCAGATATTATCACTGGGCGATTTCACTCTTCGGAACCTTCTGGTGCGTCGGTCTCGGTCTCGTCATCTCCTGGGCGACCACCTTGGCAGCGATTTTCTTGTTTGTGCTGCTCTACATTTACATCAAGACGCAGGGTGCCACGAAGGAGTGGGGCGACGCCGTTCGGGGGTTGCGCTACGGCATCGCTCGCGACGAGCTCCTTGCTCTGGCTGTCAAGGATAACTTCCATGCCAAGAACTGGCGGCCCCAGTTGCTCACCATCGTCGATGTCGACGAGAACGGAAACCCCAAGAAGCCCCAGATGCTCTCCTTAGCGGGACAGCTGAAGAAGGGGAGGGGTCTGAACATGATTGCCGCCATCATTTCGGGGGACGTGTTGGACAATGAAACGTGCGAGCGTGCGAAGGACGTGAGGCAAATTCTGAAGCTACACATGAAAAACGAGAACATCGACGGTTTCTTGGAAGTGATTCCGTCTGCTGGCCCCATAAGCGAGGCAATCTGGGGAGCCGCTATTCATTCTGGTCTCGGACCGCTCTCGCCAAATGCAGTAATGCTCGATTGGCCGGAAGACTGGGCCGAGAACAACCTCGCGGAGGGTCTGGTCAGTACCCTTAAGGGACTTACCAACCTTAACAAGGCAATTTTAATGCTCAAGGGAGGAAGTGAGCTACCCGTTAGTATCGAAAGGATGAAAGACGAGGTCATCGACATATGGTGGGTCGTTCACGACGGTGGCCTGCTATTGCTCTTGCCATACTTGCTGTCAATGCACAAGACATGGAAGAGCGGAACGAAGCTCAGGCTATTTGCAGTTGTCACCAGCGAGAAGGAGAATCCGCTCACTGTAGCGAGGGCAATCGAGGCCCACCTTGTTGCTGTTCGAATCGTCGCCGAGGTGAAGACCGTTGACTTGAGCGACACGAGTATCGCAGGAGATATGCGCCAGGTCTACACCAAGACGGTCGACATGAAAAAGAGGAGGGAGTTTTTGCGCGCACTCGAGAACCCCGCGACCATGTCACAGAATGCCCGCCACAGCAATGCGGCGCATGCGAGTCCTACCGGAGACGTAACAACGGGCCATGCGACGATAGCTGAAGTCTTTGCGGGGGTTATCAGCCCCCAGAAGCTGAACCCCATGAAGGTGAAGGAGAGAACACCAAGCATTGCTGAGGGAGTAAAGGACGAGGACGTCACGGCAAAGAGCAAAGAAATGGACATTGACGAGAAGCGTATGAGGACCGCAATGGCCTTCAACCGAGTCTTGACCAATCACTCAGAGAAGAGCAAGCTTATCGTCACGAACCTTCCTTTGATGCGAAGTGTCGAGGACGCCAGCGACTTCTGCGGATACGTTGATGTTATGACAGAGGGCCTAGGCTCCATCTTGATGATACGTGGAGCTGGGGAAGAGGTCGTCACAACCTATGGTTAAAGGGGGGGGGGGGGGGTTTAGTTTCCTGGAAAACAATAACAATGAAGTTAGGCTTAAAGAAAATGTTGATATTTGAAAGAATGCATGGGTCAATTCGGAGTCAAGACAAGAAAACAGCTTCTAGTTTAGATAGATCCTTTTTCACGCCTCCAATATCATAAAATCAATCTCCTACTCACTTATGCGCATTCAGAGAAAATGGCGGAAGCGAATTTTTGGAAAAAAAAATCCTCGTTGGGGAGAAGTTCGCAACTGTCAATCAATTTACTCCAATTAGCTTCTCAAAAGAGGATTGATAAAACCATTAAAGGCCCGAGTAAGTGAAGCGATACTATTGTGAGTAAGGAGGCGCCCCCCCCCCTACCCCCCAACATACACTCCCTGCCTTCACAATGAACTTAATCTCAAGAGTCATTTCCAGGATGAAAGTGTGGTTGGCACTGCTGGTTGTTGGCATGGTGGGTGCTGAGAATGTGAAAATTGAGGATTTGGACTTGGCGATTACAGCAGCAACGGGAGGGGAGGAGTTCACGGTTAGCGCAGGGACCTATACGAGGACGATGCAGACTTCTGGTGGGTATACATGGGGTATT
>Ga0115555_1001431_pt1 | contig 16263 bp, 7 predicted proteins | sample COGITO_mtgs_1104_2_FD_87285 | JGI IMG/M metagenome (GOLD analysis project Ga0115555, IMG submission 87285) | Pelagic marine microbial communities from North Sea - COGITO_mtgs_110407 | ecosystem: Environmental > Aquatic > Marine > Epipelagic | place: Germany:Helgoland, sampling site Kabeltonne... | reverse complement strand
TGAAGCTATCTCGACGTGGTACCCCGAAAAATTGGAACACTGAGACCACCATCCCCCCCAACCAAGCGACTGACTTGTTGAATAGGAACCATCGCTTGGCCTCTGAACTGAACGATGCCCGCGTGGAAACATCTCGTCAAGCTTCCAGACTGTCTCGCCTGACAATAAAGCTGGCCACCACGCAGTCCGAGCTTCGCGTGTGTCACAACGAAGTGAATATCTTGAAAAAAGAATTGCTTGAGAGCAGCGCTACCATTGCGTGTTTGGAAACGAACCTGGAAATGACTGGGAAATATGCATTGCGCCTTCGGAAAGAGCTCTCCCGACTCACCTCAAAGAATATGAAGGGGAAAATTTCCTCCCTGTCGGCGTCTGCGTTGTCCTCAGAGCTTCTGATGCCACCATCGCCGCTCTCAGACAGTGATTCTGATTCTGATGTTGGTGATATTTCAGTCGATGATGGCCATATTCGTCGCCCTAACTCGGATACTCTGAACGCTGTCGCTCGCGTGTCAACTTTGCGTGGGAGGGGGCGTTTCAATTTTGACGGTTCTGCATCGCCAGTGACACTGCTAACTCCTCTCATGAGTCTATCTCCACGCACTCCCTTGACGAGGTCTAAATCTGCCAAGAAGCTCGGAACGACGATCCCCCGCCATGACACGACGACGCCCCCTTCTTCCCCCCCAATCCCTCCTCATACCCGTTCTGTAGTGCCCTCGAATTCACTCACTCGACATTCAGACTCTAGTTCTCCTTCCCCTCCCCCTCCCCCCCCTTCCCCAAAGATACGATCGCCTCCTTCAAAGAAAGAGTACAACAGACTGCGCCGATCGGTTGGAGTGCCTATATCCTATGCCGAACCGTCCTCCAAGAAGAAACTCACTGAATCGAGCAGCAACTTCTTCCCCAAGAGGAGGACTCCAAAAAGTGGGAAAGAGAAGACACCAAATGAAGATGAGTTCGACGCGGTTTCGAAAGAAGACGAAAAAGAAAACGCCGACCACCTAACCGTAGTGCTGAGGAGCAGCAAAAAGAAAAAGCGGTTAGTTTTTTCTCCTCTGTGAAGAAATTGTGGACGGACCAAAATGGCTCGAGAAAAAAGTAATCTAAACTCTCTTGCAGGTAGTAAACCATACCATATAAAAGGTTCATTATTTTATAGCTAGCAATAATTGCGCACGTCTCTAAAATTGCATAAAAATTCATTTTTCGTCCCTTTTTTCACTTTCATCACCATCTTTGGCCTCTCCAACGCCAGTTGGTTTTCCTATTCCGGGGGGTTTAACAAGAAGGGGTTTATTTTGCAGTCCAGGAGGAGCATTTAAAATGGGTTTCGACGCAGAGATACCAGGTGGGCCAAGTGCCATGGCAGCTTGTAGTTTTTTCTTGGCCTTTTTGAGTTTTTTCTTTTTCTTTTCTTTGTCTCTCTCCTCCTTTCCTGGCGTTTGTTCAGTTGTTGTCATCACCGCCGCCGCCGCCGCCGTCGTCGTCTTCTCGTCTATTGCTCCTTGGACCTGTCTCGTTTCGCTCTCCTGTTTCTGTTCCTGTTCCTGTTCCTGTTCCTGTTCCTGTTCCTGTTCCTGCTCGAGTTTCAGTTTTCGCTCAGCTTCCTTCTTTTCTTCTTCCTTCGCTATCGCTAATTTGACTGCTGTTTGGGCTTGAACCTCTTTCCTCTCCTCTTCCCGTTTTCTTTCCTCTTCAAGCCTACGTTTTCGCTCTGCTTCTTTAATTTCTTCTTTCTTGGCTAATTCAATTTTGAGTGCGTCTGCCTGGGCCTGTTTTCGCTCTGCTTCTTTCATTTCTTCTTCCTTGGCTAATTTAACCTTGAGAGCGTCTGCCTGGGCCTTTAACTCGTCGATTTTCTTGACCTTCTCTTGTTCAGCGAGCATTTTCTTTTCTCTTTCTTTTCTGTCCCTTTCCTTTTTGTCCCTGGCCATTTGTTTTGCTCTCGCTTTCGCCTCCTTCCGTCTTTCTTCCTCGGCTCTGGCTCCGGCTCTCTTCTTTTCTTCTTCATCTTTCTCCTTTTCCTCTTCCTTCTTGGCCTGCAGTAACCGCTGCCGCTGCTGCCGCAGCACATCCTCTTCGGCCTCTTTCCCCTCCTCGCCACTCTCATCCTCATCCTCATCCTCATCCTCATCCTCATCCTCATCCTCATCCTCAAACAGGCGCTTTTCCACGATGCTGATGTTTTGCTTCATGGGGATTAGTTGTTCTTTCTTATCTTCCACGGGAGGGTACTTGGGCGCCGGCGCCCTTGCTACGCTGATAGTTTTTACCATGGGGGAATTCACGACGCTGGTGGCCTGCTTTGCTACCGCAAACTCGCTGGTGAGAACTTCGAAGCTCTTCTCTCGTCCTTCCGTAGTTGTCGTTTTGAGGTCCCTTTGGGCGTCCTTCAAACCCTCCTCGACGAATTTCGCCAGCTCCTTGACCTTATCTGAATTTTTGCTCGTGTAATCTGGGGTATCGCGGAAGGCTCGTTTTTTCTGCTGGGTCATTTCGACATCTTCCCCCCTCACTTCGGGAAAGTCGCCGTCCTCATGAGTGATTCTCTTGGGTTGTGGCTTTTGTTGTTGTGTGTTTTCCCACCAGTCATCAAAGTCTGGTCTGCTGCTGCTGCCCCCGCGGCTTCCTTCCCCTACTCCTACTCCTACTCCCCCTCCGTCATCGGTCAGCTTGCCATGGCTTCTCGTCCTGCTCTTTCTCCGTGACCCAGTCATGTCCACTTTGTGCATGCTATTCGTGACGGTTGCAGCGTTGGCCGCGCTGATGACGTCGTCGAGACTGTTGTTGTCGTCTCGCATTCTCTCCTTCAGAACATAATCATCTGTCCCACCCCCCTCGATGTTGTTCAGCACGTTCTGCAGTACGTCTTGATGACTGATTAGGCCCTCGATTACGTTTTGGATGCCTCTGTTCAGTCTTCTGAGCTCGTCGACGTTGTGATTTTCGTAAGGGTTCTTGATAATCAATTTCCCGTCCTCTCCGATTCCCCCCCCGCTAATGCTGCCGCCGCCCCCACTAATACTATTCAGCAAATTGTTGTTGAATGGATTATCACTACTTTCCCTGTCGACCCCGGAGCCCTCTGCCAGATCGCTACCACTTCTTCCAACGCTGTGGGACGGAATGGACACGGATTTTTCAGGATCAAGGTCTTTGGTCATGGTGTGAAAAGGGAACGACTTGTTGTAATTTGTAGAAGGGTTGTACAAGCACAATAGTGTCAGATGTCCGATGAACATCAGCGTGATCTCCGAGACAAACACTATCTTTGCTCGAACCCAGTCGTCGAGCAGACCGCAGACGAATATCATTACTGGGAGAGCCCCCAACCAACAAGTGAAGATGAAAACAAACTTCTTGTAGAAGCGCCGTTTGGTCTTGAATTGCCTGCGCGTGGTTACCGCCGCGTAGTTGAACCAAACAACAGCAAGTACCCTTACTACCCAAAACATTACACCGGGAGGAGACTGATAAAAATAAAGAACTTCGTCGTCCCGGATCTCTTTGAATCTCCACGCCACCACAAATAGAGTGCTAGTAAAGTAAATTGTCCCGAAGACCCCTAGCTTGACCCTACCCGGCACGCTGATCTTCCTTCTTACGATGGTCCACCCCTTTGCGAGGAGAACAAGCAAAATTACCATCATGGTGTCAGCCAGGGCGAAGAAGCCGTATGAGAAAATCTGCAGCCCCCTTCGGTTGATCCCGGTGTCACTGAAGTAGCCGAGGTTAACGAGCAAGAAGAACAGTCCGCAGAATTGGCACAAGACACTGTAAAGCAGCACCTTCACAGTAACGTGCAGTTTCTTCCTATTCCGGAGAGCGACACCTATTAAGTAGCTGATGACCAGCAGCACAGAGTAAAGGATAAAGTAGGTGATTGTGGCGTCAAATATACCGATCTCATCTGCACTATAGTGCATCGAATTGGGGGTGGCTCCATTGGTAAGTAAGCTTTCGTAGTCCACGTCGATGCTACCCTGAGAATAGTAAAAATCGTCGCTACCGTCCAAATAACTTCCCTCGCTGTCTGGATCGCAATTGCTCAGAGTGATGAAAAAAAAGTTTGCTCTCATGGCAAAAAAGTGTTGTACCCCTGAGCTCGCAACGTGAGTTTCATTATGTGGCTTCAAAACGAAGGTGTCGTTCTGCCAGAGATTGATCTTGAACTTTGCCTTTTCGTTCCTTTCGCTACAGCTTAATTTGCTGTAGGATGAGCGGTAGATGTCGAGCCATTCGCCAAAGTCACCCCAGTAGAATAACAAAGTCAGACGCTGGTTCTTGGCGAACTTGAACTTCAACTCCATCCTCCCAAAGTCCTTCCACTGTTCTTTATCATTCATGTCTGCCTCAGGGGATACCGGGAGAAAGCAGAAACGTTCCAGCACAGTCCATGAAGAGACACTCGAGAGGGTGCCGGATGCATACTTTGCTGTTATTGGGACGGGAAAAACGGAAAGAAAAAATAAGAGGACAAAGAGGGTCAAGCAATTAGATAAGCCTGTCATGCTTTTTGAATACAGTAAGGACAAATGATGATGGACCTAGGGGAGGTTTGTTTAAGTAGTATGTTGTGTATGAACGCGGCCGAATGTATGCGCAGGCTCGTTCTAGATTATCGTACTTTAATCATGACGATTTTGCAGAGGAGCAGGAAAATGCTTTTACAAATTGTGTTTCGCTTTGTCACCTGCCGGCCTCGAACTGAACACACTATTGAATGCAAGTGTATGCTCAAGATTATCCCAGAAACTTAAAACCCCGACCCACGCACCTGCATTGATGCAACCACCTATCACGATTCCTTTTTTTCCCACCCTCTCACCCCCCTGGCCTTTTCTGGTTGCTTAATTACCCTGTCCCAACTCAAAACACCGAAAATCACACAGAAATTACCAACAACACTCGCCGACATGACTATTCTATTTCCCCGCGGGAAGAAAATAGAATCCGCCGAAGAGGTCGAGAAAAAGATTGGCGCCCCCCTCGTCGACGAAAACATTTCTTTTGATGGCAGCATTTCGGATAGCGGAAGGGATTCAACATCAGTTAAGAATTCATTATCATCTCCCATGCAATTTCTGAGGAGGTCCCCGGCCCGCAGCCGCAGGATGTCTATTTCGATGAATATGACTTTAAGTTCTCTGAATGACAGCGGCAGCACGGTGAACATGTCTATTCAGCACGCCCTGCAGACCACATGCTGTATCGTTGGGTTATGTGTGCAGTGCTCACTATTGGTGCTCATTGCTTTTGGGACTTTTACTCTGCTCAATTTTGTGTCAACATCAACAACCTTGCCCGTCTCCCCTCCCCTGTACAACATTGAAATATACAACCTGCTTTGGATCGCCTACTTTATTGGCTTCAGCATGTGTCAGGTGTCCAATGCTACCTTTGGGTTGCAAGGAATGAAGATGAATGGCGTTATGCTGACATACGACATGTCATTTTCGTATATCAAGTATGTATGGGTTAGAGCAATCGGAGTAATTATCCTCAACCAGGCTATGAACCAAGCTTTACCTTTACTCGCTCCCTCCTTCTCACCCTCACCTGAGTACTATTTGGCCTCCCACCTGATCTCCCTACCCCTCGCTACCGTGATTCAACTATTTTTCGATAGCCTGTCCCACAACAAGGCGATGATGTTAGACGGCCTACTAACAGCCAAAAGGGTAGAAAACGAATTCGAGAAAAAGAGAAAACTACGGAAAAAAAAGTTGACAAGAAAAAGTAAGGGCGTTGTTTCCTTCGGCGAAAGAAAAGTGAAGGGGGTGCCGCTCAGATTCTTTTCGTTGCTTCTCTCGTTCCTCGTCATGTCGGTATATCCCACCATGATAATTGCCCCACATTACGCCAAATTCACTGCTGGCGTAAAGATCTTCATAGCCACCGTGGCGCACCCAATACTAAAGGAAGCGATTATCACCTTTTTCCGCCATAAGAATAGCAAAAATGACGAGTTGAGGAAGGCCCTGGCGCAAGCCCGTAAACACTCACTCATTTTCTTCGTCGAGTCGTTTCTCAATATGCTTAAGTGGTTCCTCATACTCCAGATAGGCAAATTTGAGGAAGTCTGCATGGGCGCGACGTTATCGGCATTAGGAAATATCGCCTTCTGCGCCAGCGTAAATCGCAGAGACAAGTTCATCCGGACTGTCATCTTGCGCAAAGACGCGGCGAAGGAGGACGAACTACTACCGAAACTCAACGAACTTTGGGCTACATCCATATTTTATAGCATGGTGAGCGAGACATCCGCAATATTCATTTCTTGCGGTTTGTGTGGTCTTCTTAGCATGGGTCCGAACCGCCTGGCATTCAATCTAGGCTACGAATACTTTGACGGCGGGGCCTCCTTGCTGATCTTTGTGTATAGCGCGTCGTGCAACTTTTTCAGCACTTTCTTGGTGCTCGTCATTAAATTGCGAACCGCAATTGATGTCCTCAGCACCCTAGACACTTTTGATCACTGGATCTGTGCCTTCATGTTCTTCGGCACAGCGTTGTCCGCCGCAGCGCTGTCGTTGTTATCTTTGAAGGCCATTCCATCTATGGTCAGTTGCGACTCGGCTCTCGATCCCTGTACGTGTGACTATAGCTTAAGTAAAGTTGACGGCTTTTGCGATTTCTTGGACATCAGCGATGGCGGCAACACAACGGAGCTAGCACCGAGTTTTATAATCCCAGATTACTACGACGAAGGCGACTCTACACAAGTCTACCGCGAGAATTTGATCTTTTCTCTAATCTCTGTGGGCGCATTTGTATTTCTTCTTCTCTTCTTCCGGACTATCCACGTGCGATACAAACTATACCAGAAACGCTTGGAAGTCCACAGAATGGAGGCGTCTATCGAAAAGAAGGAGCTCTCTGAGCAGCAACAGGCCTTAGTGAAGCAGATTATGGTGAAGCAGATGACAAATAGGGACGGTAATACCATTTCTCCTCATGGGAAGAAAGACGCGCTTTCACGGCTGCAGATTCCTGTTTATTTGGTGACGATTGTTCAAAAGAACATCGGCTCTGGTGCATTTGGAGACGTTCACAAGGCGAAATACAATGGCGTGACTGTGGCCGTGAAGACGCTGAACAAGGTCGAGGAAGATACGCTCCTGAACTTTAAGCATGAAATCATGCTGATGAATCAGCTTCGGCACCCTAATATTATTCTGCTTATGGGCGCTGTGTGGAGTCCCGAGCTTGTAGGCATAGTGATCGAGTTTGCTGCTGGGGGTAGTCTGAGTGACTCACTAAAGAAAGCGAGCGTCTCCAAGGGGTGGAATTGGGAAGATCCTCTCCTAAAAATTGCGAATGACATTGCTCAGGGGATGAGCTATCTCCACGGCACTACCTACTTTGATGATCAGACTGGAGAGCTTCAAGAATGTGTTTTACACCGCGATTTGAAGCCAGGAAACGTATTATTGACCTCCACTTTCACCGCTAAAGTTTCCGATTTCGGACAAAGCAGGGGAGTAGGCGAAGCAAAGAGTCGAGAGAACAGGGAAATGGAAGGGACGCCGATTTATATGGCCCCTGAGATTGTCAAGGGGGACCATGACTTTGGTCCAGCCGCTGACGTGTACAGCTTCGGAATCCTTCTGTATGCGATGACGTGTCCGAAGGGGGACGTCTTCAATGCCTTTCGCGACGCCGTTGAAAAGGATGCCGACAGCGCTGACGCTCATTTAGATGTGATCAACCGTCCAAGCCAACGCAGGACCATGTTGGCTGTAGAGTTTGACAAAGATAAAGCATCATCCTTGAATATTATGAAGCAAGTGGCCGAAAAGGGCATCCGACCGGACATTACTGACTCTATTGCTCCTGCCTTGAAAACTCTCATCACGAATTGCTGGGCCCAAATGAGGATGTTGCGGCCCACTTTTGTACAGATCGTAGAAGTTCTCGACGGTCGTATCCGCACTGAGATCTTCAGCTATGCAGAGACTAAAAAGGAGGCCAGCGAGGCGAAGCTGCGGGAGGAAGTTGAGCGCAAGAAGGATGTTATCCGAAGGTGTCGCTCTGTGACTAGAGATATCAATTTTGCCCAGCCGGTCATCTTGCTGCGTTCAACCGAGCTTCTTCGCTTGCAATCTTTCAAGCCCTTTGAAGAAGTCACGAAAGATGCCTCAGGGGAGCTCTTCGTCGAATTGTTGAATGTCGAGGAGATGGAAGGTTTCCTGAAGAATCACCACACTGTTTATATTTCCCATGAGGTGAGTCAAACAGGCAACTGGGGGGCCCGCGGCGGGGCCGAAGGCAGCTTAATGGGCAAGCACGACAGTCTAATCCTCTTTTTTTTTCTCTATTTTTTCCTTTCGCTCTCGCGCTCATTCATAGTGGCTGTCGTACGATTCTCCTGACCCCCAGGGCTACCACTTTGCGATGTTCCGTCTCATCGTCGAGCAGTTGTCGAAGGCCAACAGCGTTGCCATGAGCGATCTGTACATTTGGTTCGATTATTGTTGTCTCCCCCAGGCGGCAGAGAACAAGGACAAAGCTCGGTCGGCAGTCAGTCAGCTTCCCGTTATGGCCAGCATTTTCCAGTCTTTCGTAGTCATGGCGCCAAACCTAGGAGATAACGTTTTCCATAATATTACGGGAGATATGTGCAATTTGTCCTCCTACAAGATGAGGGCAAGTTGTCGAGCCGAGGTTCTATCCTTTGCTTGCAAGGGAGGAACCATGTGCGACTTATGGATTGCAACGAGCAAAGACGAAAAATACTGCACCGACAGGAACGAGGCAGACATAAAGAAACTACCTCATGAGGAATATGCCGATTTTTTAAGCAAGGCGGACCTTTGTAACGTCTTCGGCGGAGAGTTTACTTGCTGCAAGCGCAATCACGCTGTAGAGGGGAACCCCACTGAACGATGTGATAAGGAAGACCTTTTTCTGCCCATGCTGGGCCTCTACTGCGACTTGTACAAGCGGCGATTCAACCCTAATGTCGCTGCGATCTTCGATCTGATCGAGCCGCGGAAACTTGAGTTGTATCCCAGCGAGCTCACAATTAAACTAAGCAACAACAAACTTCGGTATGCAACCTTTTTCGATGATCTGATCAACACTGCAGAGAAGGGAATAGACTTCGAGAATATGGTAGAGGCTGCCAGCGGTGAGTCCGTGAACACAATAAGATCAGCCGCTGAGAAATCCCTCATTGAAGAGGATACCGATCTCTCTGCCGTACTTATAGACGAGCACGATCTACAAATCCCAGAGTCCAAAGATAGCGGCGTGCTGGGCCAGGGAGGGTTTGGGAAGGTCCTTCTAGGGAAGTACAGGGGACACGAGGTCGCGGTTAAGCAGATGAGAACCGACGTGGAGGTCGATGAGCTTCACGACAACCTCGCGCGTTTCCGCCAAGAGTGCTTGTTTATGAAAGAGTTGAAGCACGAGAATATCGTTATGCTAATTGGAGCGGTCTGGAGCGAGACGATGATCTGCTGCATAATGGAGTACGTCAGTGGGGGCAGCTTGAAGGACATTTTGGGTCAGCGCATGGATCTTACATGGACGGATCATAAGCTGGATTTCTGCATCGGAGTTTGCCGGGGGATGAATTACCTTCATACGTGCGTATTCTTCGACTCTACGACGGAGAGCTATAAAGAAGGTGTCATTCATCGAGACCTCAAGCCCGAGAATGTGCTTTTGACGGAAACCCATCTTGTCAAGATTGCGGATTTTGGGGAGAGTAGAATAGTCAACAACGACGCCACGATGACCGTCGTAGGGACTGCATTCTTCATGGCGCCGGAAGTGTACAGGGGAGAGAGGTACGACAAGCCCTGCGACGTATTTAGCTACGGGATGTGTCTGGTAGAAATGTGCCAGGTGGGAAATATCCAGAAGCTCCTGGAGAAAGCTTTGGTCAAGGAGAATCCCAACGCACGCTTTAACAAGAGTAGGAACCGGCTTCTGACAAAGTTGCAGACGGGACAGCTGAAACCGCTCATCCCGGACGACTGTGACGTGCCCAAGGACATCCGCGATCTAATCGACAAGTGCCTGCAGAATGAAGCCAATGATCGCCCTACCTTTGAAATGATTCTCAGCGAAATAGGCAAAACGAAGGACGTGGGAGAGCAGCTACTCAAGGCAGAAAAGGAGAGTCAGGATGCTCAAGAGAAGCTCCGGGCGAAGATGAAACTCATGGAAGAGATGACTGCTGCTTACAAGCTCAAAAGGAAAAATAGCAGCAAGAACTTGGGTGGTCCTAACCAGACCGATAATGGTTACGACAGCGGAAGCGACATTGATCCAGACGCAATCAAGGAAGTGTACGAAAAACTGAACCAAGAGGTCAAGGAAATAGACGGTATGAGCAAAAGGAGCAAGAAGATACGCTTCGGTGACGAGGGCAAAAAAGAGGAGAAAAAAGTGACGAAAGAGGAATTCTTGACTCAAGAGAACCACGAGATGCGTACAGAAATCGAACAAATGGAGAAGAAAATGGAAGAGATGCGGAAAAAAATTGACGACAATATTACGATGATCGACGAGATAAAACTCAACAGGATCAGCATGGAGAACGTGAGGAGGGGCAGTATGAGTGAGGTTTCCAACCCCTTCGCAAACATTTTGGCGGCCAAGTTTTAAAGAGTTATGTTGAATTTTTGTACTAATAATGCTATAAAGGACTTGCCCTAACCCAAACATGCACATTCTCCCGTTTTATTATAATTATTTCGATTTTGAGTTCTTCTCCTTGACCAGGTAGTCAGCGACAATCTCCCCTATCTGCAATTCTGCCTTTTTGACTTTCTCCTCTATGTCACCTCCCCGTTCCTCTTCACCGAGGCGCTTCAAAACCTTGTCGTAATTGACCTCCGTGCAGACCTCGCACTCCCAAACCTCCCCCTTGGGCTCCTCCATGAGCGGGGGATCGCAGCACCTCAAATGGAACGCGAGGCTGCACTTATCGCAGCACAGCAAGTCCCCCCCGTCGTCGCACATCGCGCACGTGTTGTAGTTCTTCGTGTCCGCCATGTCCGCTATCCGGGAGAGCGCGATCGACGACTTTAGCTCCGCGTACGACGGGGAGTGCTTGTAGGTGCCGAGGTAGTAGCGGTAGACGTCGCCCATGGTAACGCTGGGGGGGAGCTGGGCGAGGGTCTTGAGGAAATCTTTCTGGGTCTCGAGCATCAACCTGTGGAAGACTACCCCGTCGATCTGCGCTGGTACAGGGATAGTGACTTTCTCGGTGGGGACATGCTCATACAGCTCGGAGTGGTCGATGGAATAATCCTCCGCGACCTTAGGAATAGAAGTGGCCTGATAGTTCCTGCCGACGCGGGAGACTTTCTTCAAGTACTTTACCCTTCCGCTGTACTTCCAGCTGTCTTCTGAGCGCCTTAGTTTGGCCTCCTCGCTGTCGTCAATATCTTCACCTCCTCCCATTGAATTCCCACCGTTTCCGACGAAAGAGGACTCTCCGAAACCAAAGACACAACCGACGACAGTCCTCCCATCCGTCAACCTCTGCTCCCTTTCAAAATACCCCTTGCCTTCGCCTTCGCCTTCGCCTTCACCTTCGCCTTCGCCTTCGCCCCCAAAATACCCATCCACCTTCCCTATCCCCAACCCCCCATTCCTATCATCCCCAAGTACCCTGCAAACATTCTCCCACCTCTGCCTACACCTCCCCCCCCTCGTCCTCAGGCCGATCTGCAGCACGGCCTCCCAGCTGTTGAAGTAGTCGGAGAAGGGGGTGAGGGAACCCGGGGCGGCGCGGGAGCGGTTCGGGGAGCGCCCGAGGGGGGGGATGAACAAAGGAACGAAGCTATTGGGGGGTAAGGTGCTGGAAAATTGACCTAGGGGAAGGGAGGAGGAGGGCTGAAAGGAGGAGGGAGAGGAAGAGGAGTCAAGGGAGGAACCGTTACAGTTACCGTTACCGTTACTGTTACCGATTTCTTTGGCAGAGTCGTTGTCCAAGGAGGAAATAAAACCCGAAGCATGAACACTAGTGTGATTCGTGCCGGATGTATTTGTGTTTGTGTTTGTGTTTGTGTTCATGTTCGTGTTCATGTTCGTGTTTGTGTTCGTGTTCGTGTTTGTGTTCGTGTTCGTGTTTGTGTTCGTATTCAAATTCATATTCGCATTCGCATTCGCATTCGTATTCACATTCGTATTAGGCTTGTACTCCTCCTCCCTCCAGCCGTCCGCCTCGACCATCTCCGGCCACACGACGGCCCAGAATCCTCTCTCCCTCACGTCGCTGATGTCGGAGAGCGGTTTGGCGGTGGCGGTTGCCCCGGCCCCGGCCGCCGCGGAGAACAGGCAGGGGGAAAGGGGGCAACGGCGGGTCACCCGGTCGCAGAGGGACGGGGGGTACGTCATGGGGCTGAGGCCGAGAGTGGTCACGATGCCCTGGATCGCGAGCCGGAGGGATTTGCGGGCCTCGGGTGATAGGATATTCGCCAATGATTGTGTTGCTGCAGTTGCTGTCCTTGCTGTCCTTGCTGTAGTTGCTATAGTTGCTGTAGTTGCTGTCCTTGCTGTAGTTGCTATAGTTGCTGTAGTTGCTGTAGTTGTTGTATTGGTAGTTGTGTTGGTGGTGGATGCTGCCACAGTCGCAGTCGCAGTCGCAGTCGCAGTCGCAGTCGCAGTCGCAGTCGTTTCAGTTGTTGCCGTTGTCTCATCAAGTGATGTCGTCGTCGTTGTGCTTTTAGGTGAAGCTTTCTTTGCATTGCCCTTAGGCCTGCCTGCCTTGCGTCTAGATCCACCTCTTTTCCCCTTCTTGGGTTCCTCACCCCCTTCCATTTTCTCTTTCTCTTTATCTCTCTCCCCCGCCTTTCCTCTCCCCCGACCTCGTCCTTTTACGACCTCGACACCCTCGGCACCGCCCAATTTTATATCCGCCCCCGAACCAACTCCCAACTCAACCTCCATTTCAAAACCGTTGCCATTTCCATTCGCAAAATCGACTCCCGCCGCCTCTCCTACCCAGATCTCATTCTCCCTCTCTCCCCTAATCTGAACGCCCTCCTGACCCCCCTCCCCCTTCCTCTTCCTCTTCCTTCCGCTCCCCTGCTTCTTATTCTCCTTATCCCCCCCGACGGCGACGGTATACAGCTTATCCCCCGGCCGCTCATCAATCCTCTCATTCACGACATCCGCATAATTAACCTTCGGACGATGCCTCTGCCTCTGCCTCTGCCCCTGCCTCTGCCCCTGCCCCTGCCCCTGCCCCTGCCCCTGCCCCTGCCCCTGCCTCAACTCGACGCCCTCGGCTTCCCGTTCCCCACCCCGCTCGTCAGCGGGGTTCGCACCGTCGACACCCGGGGTGGGATGGCGGGAGGGCAGAGGTGCAGATCCCATGGCCGGAGAGCACGCAACCAAGGGTGAATTCACTGGTGGATGGACTGTAGCTGACTCCACTGCTGCCATTATGACCTTTTGAGGGTACGTAGAAGAAATATCGCTTCAAATGACCGGGAGTGCAGGAGAGGAGAGGGAGGGAAAAGAGACCCCGCCAAATTTTGCAATTTTCAGAAGGACCGCTGGTAAATGTTTTGGTTATATTCGACGAGCAGAGTCAGATTTTGCTTGAACTGGATTTGACGAAGAGTGAAAACACGCAGTTCAAACAAATGCGGCAACGCTCAACATTGCACATCCAATTTCTGTTTTCATCGTAGTCCTCGCACATCCATGAAAACGTTCTTCTTTCGAAATAAACCACCCTGAGAAGAAAATTTGGAAAATTTGACGCACCAGTAGTCCGTAAAAATTCTGAATTTTACGTCCTCATCAAGCACTCAGCCCTGGAGCAACCTCGCCCCCCACCCAATTTATCCCCCCATACTATCCCTCCCTGATATTCTTCCGAGTCGTCGCCCCTTGTTCCTTTCCGTCAAAGATGTCACCATCAGGAATGCTAGCCACTCTGACCACCATTATCGCTATTGCGAGTGAGGCTGACTCATTTGTGTTCAGGCCTTTTTCATGGTCTTCTTCATCCGCTTCATTGACACCTTCCTCCGGTCTGCTGTCCTCTGCATTTCCCCGCAGGTTCCCAAAAGATTTCCAGAAATCTAGGAGTGCATTGGAAAGCAGCCCACAGGCGACGACCGCCGCTTCCCCCCCTTCCCCCACCATCCCCACCCCCCACAAGCTGACCTCCTCGGAGCTGACCAAGACCCTCCTTGCCTATTCCGAAGCCTGCACGTTGTGCACGTTGTCAACGAACCCATCGATAAAGAACGCCCCATTTGGCACGCACGCGAATTACGTGCTCGACGACGAGGGGAGAGTATGCATGTTGGTGGGAGGGGGGAGCGTGGGGAGCGTGAATATTGAAGAGAGGGATCAGGATGGGACGGGTTCGGGGCTGGTTTCTGTGTTCGTTACCGGGGCGGAGCCGGGGGGAGGCTCGAACGCATCCAATCAGCACAAGAGGCAGGGTGGCGCGCAGGGTATTGGAGGTGGGGGGCAGGGTAGCGCGCGTTGCACTGTAACGGGACGAATTGAAAAAATTATTAATGAAGAGGAATTAAGGGGTATCAAGATAAAATTCGGTTCGAAGATGCCCTGGTCAGAACGGGTCATGGAATCTTCCAAGTTTTACTTCCTAAGGCTCACCCCGCTGACGATATACTACGTCGGAGGGTTCGGAGTTTCGTCCACTTGGATCGATGTCCCCTCCTACATGGCTGCCTCCTCTGATCTTGTGGCTTCAATATCGCTGACGATAACTGGGGGCGTGAACAGGAACAACGTCCAGGATCTCCAGCGGGTCGCTCGTGAGATTCTGGGCCTAACAAACGTCCGGAGCGTCGAGATGGTGAGCGTGGACAGGCTCGGCGTGGACCTGCGCGTGGCCTGCGACAAGCCGGGGAACGTGGGGGATATGAGGACGGACGTCTTTAGGATCGGATTCGCGAACGAGGTCATCGGCGTCGAGGATGCAAAGAGCGAAATACTTAAGATATTTCAAGAGGCGTGGGAGAGGGAGGAGGGGGTTGACTGGGGGATGACGGCCAATGATGGACAGGGAATTGAGGAGGACGATGGGACCGAGGGACTCGACTTTCCCGTATTCAAACTCGCGGGGGATGCCCTTTGAGGCAGGAACGTACGTAATAATGACGAAAAACGAAACCGAGATTTTTTTTTTGGAGAGCCATTTCCACAAGCACGCTACTGTTCTATTCTTGTAAGAGCTTACAACACAACATCGTCCACTTTACAACTCTGTATACCAAGGTAATCACTTCAAACTCCGCCAACGCCGCCGAGATAGTAGTGTCATCATGGTAGTTCACTTCTTCAGGCGTTTAATCACAAGCTTAGGCCGCGGTTGTGTCGCCGGTTTCCACTTTGGCTCGTGAATATTTTTCAGATTCACCGTTCCAACCTTATCCGACATGTTCCGAGACACCTCTTCTTTCACTTGTGCACCTTTTCTCACACCACTATGCGATTCTGTTGGTGGTGCGGCCGGTGGGAGCATTGATGACGGAGGTGTCGAGAGCGGAGGTGGCACACTTGGTTTACGATTTGCTGGTATACCCATAGGCTTTACGACCCAGTGCCCCTGGGAATTCTTCCTGCTCTTTTCAGATGCACGATGGATATCGGTGTTACCTGCAACGGCTTCGGGAGACCCGAAGCCTCCGAGTGATGAACGAGAATCACCCCCATCAATATTTTCAATTCTCTCCTTTTCATTCGGCCGGATCCAATTTCCTGTCTCATCCTTCACAAAGCCAGAAGAAGTTGAAGGAGCATTTACTTCCAGGAACTTTTCCATGGTGGGAGGCTTGTCCTCTCCTGATTTCTTTTTGAAGCTGGGAGACTGCCAGTGACCTTTGGAGTCCCGCCTGAACTTCGAGACTGGTGTCGCGTCTTTATCTATCGTAACAGTATTTTGTACAAAGGAGAACTGCGCGTTTTTTTTGGAACCTTCTCCAACAACTGTCTTGGTGGTGGTCATATTTGCGGAGGGGCTTATAATCCACTTCCCGTCCTCCCCCTTTTTGCTTTTCGCCGTGATATTCTGCGCGACCTTCTCAGGACTTCCGAAGCTTTGTCTTCTTCCAAAGCTGCTCCCCCTTTCTCTGAGATCCTCATCCTCATCCTCATCGTCAGAGCCACCTTCAGCTGTACTTGAGGTAGTTAAGATTTTTCGTTGTTGTTGTTGTTGTTGTTGTTGTTGTTGTTGTTGTTGTTGTTGTTGTTGTTGTTGTTGTTGTTGTTGTTGTTGTTGTTGTTGTTGTTGTTGTTGTCCCCAGT
>Ga0115555_1001426_pt1 | contig 16303 bp, 11 predicted proteins | sample COGITO_mtgs_1104_2_FD_87285 | JGI IMG/M metagenome (GOLD analysis project Ga0115555, IMG submission 87285) | Pelagic marine microbial communities from North Sea - COGITO_mtgs_110407 | ecosystem: Environmental > Aquatic > Marine > Epipelagic | place: Germany:Helgoland, sampling site Kabeltonne... | reverse complement strand
TCCAAATTTTCTGGGCTTTTTATCCCTCAAATTAATACTTTGCCATTACGATGAACTCGAATGTAAAGTATTCACGTGATTGATCTTATTATCGGCTTTGCTCTCCGCCTTTCACGCGAATTTTGGGATGTACCGCTAGTTAATACTTTCGTACAAGTTGCAGGGACTTGATTTCCAATAAGGATGCTCTGTAGCGATCTCAATGATAAGGCTCAACTGAGGGTAATCCCGCCGAAGCCGGCATTGACTTTGAGTGTTGAAAGTTACTTAGGCACGTTGTAAAAGTAAAAGTCGATGTCAATACTTTCAACCACAAAAATCTCGAACTTCTTTCTTCTCTTGCCTTGTTAACAACAACTAACTACAATCTATTTTTTTGCTTTCGGCGTCACTTTCTGTCCCCCATTCCCCCCAATCTGTGACGCAACACTTTGACTTCATTTTCTAACCTTTTGATGTCACTTAAGTCCTTGTCTTTGTCGTGTTTAAGCTCGTTTATCTGATGACGAGTCTCTTCCTCCATTTTCTTCAGCTTTTCGACGCGAGCTTTATCGTGCTGAGAATTCTTCAAAGCAAGAGATTTGCGTGTCGGTCGCGGCGGACCGTTTGAAGTGTCGACATCCACATTTGTCTCTGAAAAGAGGTAAGACTCAAGGGGACCAAGGCCGCCGCCGCCGGTATTGTGCGCATCAGATAAGTCGAGGTCATCTGAGCTATCATCGGTCACTTCGCCACCAATGAGAAGCTGGTCACGGAGTGATTGTATATTCTCTCGCTCTCTCTGCTCTTTTGCTTTCACTCGTGCAACCTCCTTTCCCCTCTTGGCTAGTTTCTCTTTTCCCCGCAGTACCTCTGCGCGCAGTGACTCCACTTCACTCTCGAGCTCTTCCACTTTAGCTAATCCGGTGGCGCGAAGGTCACGGAGATTGCGAATAAGTGATGCTGAGCTAGCAAGACGCTTGGTTTGCTTGCTGAGCGTATCTTTCAAAGTCTTGATTTCCTTTTGCATTTCTATCAGAGACGGCTTTTGTGTGGTAGGCGTAGGTGTAGGCGCAGGGTTAGGTGGAGGCGGCGGTAGCGGTGTTGACTGTCGTCCTCTCGTTGCAAAAGAGTCTACATGATGAGTGGACTTGGTCTTTCTAAGCGCTTTTGTGACGCTTTTGGACAAGTTCTCTTTCCCTTTGCCGGCAGTCTTCAGACGGTCGAGTTCCTCCCTCAAGCCAACAACAGTTTTCTCCAGTGTACGTATGGTCCTTATCTGACCCTTCAGGCGGAGATGAAGCGATTTGACGTCATTATCTGCAACTACCCTAGGCCGCGATTTCGACGACTTCGGTTTAGATTTCCGCGGTGGGCTGTTTGTCTCCCTTTGAGCATCAAGGAGATTCTGTCGGATGTTGGTAGAAGATAAGGGATAAGTCATGTCACCTTCGAGCGTCGAAACAAGGGAGGATGACAAAAGACGCGACTCCGTTCCGGAAAAAGCTGCCACAGTGACAGACTCCGCGAGACTGCTGATACCCTTCGATTCCGGTCGCTGTTGCTGTGGTTGCAATGATGCAACAACAGATGGCTCTGATGTTTGTATTTGTGGATGTTGTGACTGTTGAAGATAGGACCGGGTAGGAAGGGGTGAACTCTCCCCTGTCGAAGTCAAAGAAGCCGCGTGGTCAGGAGAAGAAGGCTGACCGAATTCTACGCCACCACTAAAATCAGAAAAGACGACATCACTTGAGGAAGCTGATATGCTGAATTCACCGCTACCAGCACAGCGGATGCTTCTTAAGAACGCATCGGTTGCAGTGCCGTCTGGAGTAAGTTGAATGTTCTGTCCCAAAGCCATAGCACTCGTCTCGTTGATACGATGGGACATTTCGGATATGAGTTGGTTCGAAATGAAGATTCTCTATACGGGGGGACAGATATTATATAAGTGGGATTTATACGCTAAAGATGGGTTCTATCGTATTGAAACGGAAGGAAAACCTTAAGAAAAACTTAAGGGTCAATACCTGCTGTAAAAAAAGGGATTATCCTCCATTCTTCTTCACAACAATTAATTTCCGATCGCATGTTGAATTTCTCTTTTCATCAATAAAAGGCGAGTTGCACGTACTCGCGCATAGACCATGCTATCTGCAGCGCGCAGTCGACTCGCGAAAGATGTCGCAATCCTCCCTGAAACAGTTGCTATTTCCAATCTCTTCTCTCGCCTCTCCTCTGATTTCTCCAACTATGAAATTCCTTCGAACCACCTTTCTAGCAACGGTAGCAGCGAGGTGTTAGCGACTGATCCGAAAGCTTACTACGATAAGGCGGTATTATCTTCACTATTAACCCTTTCATGCCATGTCCACTCCCGGGTTGCTTCTCTTTGTGGGAAAGGCTTCTATACAATTGGGCCATGTGGCGAAGAGGGCCTTGCCCCGCTCGGCATTGAGTCTGTGGGCCTTGGAGGAGCAAGTGAGGGACGTGACACTGTCGCTTGGCACTATCGTCACTTGAGCCCTGCCATTGGACGGGCCATCGACCAGCAATTGAGTGAAGGAGCCTCTGTTGAAGATGCCATCCGGCAGATAGCCCTGGACAGGGCCAGGGGGTATACGCTTTCGCCCCTCGACCCTGTTACTGGCGGTACGCACTGCTCACTCGGTGGCTCTGGCCCAGGTGATTTTTTGACCACCTCAACGCTTGCTTCCCAGTGCACTCCTGCTGTGGGTCGTGCGCTGGGCCAAGGGGTTTGGCGACAAATAGTAAAAGACGGCGGATTTGACGGGACGGGATTAGAAAATGATATCATGGTTAAGCCGCATCGGAGGGGTATACACCTCGTGACGATTGGAGACGGCAGCGCAACAAATGGTCACTTTTTAAGTGCAGTCACCTTGGCAACACAAGCACAACACAATGGGGTGAAATGTCCGGTCCTCTTTGGAGTTAGTGTCAACAATATTAGCATTTCTTACCCTATGAACAATTTTTTCGAGGATAGTATGTTGCGCAATGCTTGCGGAGGTATAGCTAACTTCCGTTGCAATGGGAATGATGTGGTCGATGTGGCGGAGACATCAAAAATGGCAATAGACTTTGTGAGGCGGGAGCAGAAGCCCGCAGTTTTAGTGATGGGAAATTTAACTAGACGTTTTGGTCACGCGGCGACGGACCGCCAGTCAGCCTACAGAAATCAGAGAGACATCAATGCTGATTACGAAGACTGCGTCGTAAGCAGCATAATCAAGCGAGGCGTGCGGGAGGGTTATGTCGATGGTGGGGTGAAACGGACGGAGGAACTGGCGAGATTTGTTCATAGTGAAGTAGAGAGGGCCTTTGATGCTGCTAGCGAAGAGCGGGAGGAAGAACTAGAGAGGAGGAAGAGTGTTGAGGCCTCGTCGATCAACGCGGACAGTTTCTGCGCTGCTAATACGTACAAAGGCTATGAGGTAGGGTTGGCAGAGGGACGGCGGATGATGGAAGAGAAAAAAGGAGCAGTAGACGGCGACGGTATGTCTGACGCGCCGGTTATTTTCGTGGAGCGATTAGAGTACCCCTCGGTGGGAAAAGCAACAGACCTAGCTTCAAAGAAGAAGAGGGTCAAGGGTGACGTGATGAGGAAAAACATGAACAAGGCACTTGACGAGTCGCTCTCTTTGAAAGACAGGTATCCCCTCGTGTATATCGGAGAGGATGTTCGACATGGCGGTTACTATTTGGTCACCGATGGGCTCTACGAGTCACATGGGCCGAGCCGGGTGATTGATTTTGCCCCAGATGAGACCTCTCTGTTGGGAGCCGGGATTGGATTCAGTCAGAGCGGAAATACTGTCCCCGTCGTTGAGATTCCGTACGCAAAATACTTGGACTGCGGCGCGGATATATTCCAAGAGCTCCTCGTTCAAAACTGGCTGATCAAAGGAAGCAAGCAGCGAGGCAACGGTGTCATAATTCGACTCCAAGGATTCGACAAGGGCACATTCGGGGGCAATTTTCACACGCATAACTCCCTGCCATTCTGCGGATCGTCCACTCCGGGGCTGACTGTTGTCGCGTACAGCAATGGAAAGGATTGGGTTCGGGGCTGGAGGGGCTGTGTTGAGTATGCCAGAAAAGGAGGCGTTGTGATGGTCGTCGACTGCACAGACTTGCTCAATGAAAGGCATCTTCTCACCAAGGGGGATAGGTTGTGGGAAAAATCTTTTGTGCCGCGCGGCGGCGATGACGATACTATGAGGTTTGACGACGTGACAGTGTACAAATATGAGGAGGACGATGATTCGGAGGAGGATGGGAACGACGGTGCACATGGCAGAATTGCCATCGTCAGCTATGGAAATGGTGTTTTAACGGCTCTTCGGGCACGCAATACCATAGCTCTACGGAAAGCAACTTCGGCGCTCAACCCTCGTAAGATTGATGTGATAGATCTTCCTCTTCTTTCACGTGTGTCGACTGGACTTCGTAAAGAACTACCCAAATACTCAAAAGTTGTATTCGCTGATATCTGCAAAGGTGGTGGAGGGTCAGGGGGGCCTCTTTCCGGAATCATCACAGAGCTTCAAAAATCTGGCGACCTCCCAGCTAATTGGAATTTGTGCAATGCTGCCCCAACGTACAATCCGCTCGGAGATCTTTCAACCTTCTTGAACGAGCGCGATATTATCGAAAGTTTGAAGAGCTCAACTATCGCAAATAAACGTACATAAAATAAGTTTGTTTATGGTTTGTTGCCCTATTGGCTAGTGGCAAGTTGTTAGAGATTACGCAGAGAACATTTCACGGCGGAGATGGGGGTGGTTGTGGAGGTGGACGGAGTTGCCGTTTTTTGCAGATGTCGTTCGTCTTCTTTTATATCACAGGGGGGGGGGGGCGTGCGCAAGAATAAATTAATTGCGGGCATTTAGCGATTTTTACTACACTTTCGTAGTGCTCCCTTTTGTCTTCCCCTTATTCTTCCCTACCTTCTCTGTTGCTCCTTCCATCCTCTTCAGCACCTCCCACAGCACCCCCTTCCCCCCTTCAATCCCCCCCCCCTCGCCATCGCAGCCAACATCTTCCCCACATCGATGGGACAAATTCATCTGTCGTCCTTCGCTTACTCCAACATTAGGAACCCCAGAAGCAGCCGAAGAAAGTGCGGCACGTACTTAGGCTTAAGTTTTCAATATACACGTGGGACGTGTCAATCCCGCCAAACCATTCGGAATCGCTCCTCGTAAGCAGCTCAGCCGCAGCGACACTGTCGAAGATTTCCTGTAACGTAAAGCCTTCCTCTGACGTCGTCTCAAGTGTGATGACTTCTCCTGTGAATGTGGCAAACGGGAAGGTTTTGGCCGTGAGGACGACTTCGCTCAGCTCATCTTCAGTATGCGGAATGTGCTCCTCAGTCGCCTCACTCCAGGTGCCCATCGATACTACCTCGCAAGCAACGAGAGTCGATTCAGGGGGGGCGCACATGTTCATCAAACAGGAACCTGGGGCAATCTGAACCTCAGGGGAAGACAGCTCACATCTTAGTATCGGGCAAATGGCTTTCATCTTGTTCACGAATGCAGTAACGTCGCAGGAGACAACGGGCAGCGGATCGGAAGCCGCGATAACCTTGATGTGGTTGGGGAGCACGACGTTGGTGGTCTCTGTTGACTTCTTGGCGGCGGGTTTCTTCTTGGCGGGGGCCTTCTTGGCGGGGGCCTTCTTGGCGGCGGGTTTCTTCTTGGCGGCGGGCTTCTTCTTGGCGGGGGCCATGGTCGTTGCTGCTTACGATGGGGGCGTTTGGGGGGGGCGAAAGAAAGATCCGAAGACTTTTTTCATTTTTTTTTATCGACGATATCGAGGTTGTTTCCTCTCACGCTCTTCTGAAGCCTTCTCTCGTTTTGAATTTCTAGACGCTTGCCTCGACAGAAGGGGGAAATCAACACAGCTGGAGGAATTGAACCGAAATCTAGCATTCAGTGGATTTTTGAGGACTCTCAGCTGTCGTCTCATACATCACTCCCCACCCCGATTAAATACCACTGATCAAACCATGGACTATGTTCTCCAGAATCAGCTAAATCGGTTCGATGCTATTTCGCGCAGGGAGGCTGAAGCTGCTCGTGAGGCTTTGCTGCTGAGGCGCAAAATTTTGAGGGAGGACTTCCCCCTTACAAGGGATGAAAGTGGACGCCTAGTGACGGTCCCTTTCCCAAAGGTGCTACGCCCTCTTGTATGTTCCCCTTTCTCTTCCCTTGCTGAAATGTTGCCTTCGAAAGAGATGGAGGAGATGAGCTATGAATCCCGGCGAGGTGAAATTGCTAAGACTGTCGGTTCCGTCATTGAGGGTCTTCAGAAAGGCTACAGCATCCTATCCGTCCTGCGGGCCCGCCAGCCTGGCGAGGTGTCCGCCAAGCGTGATAAGAACAAAGGTGGACGACGCCTGAAGGGTTCCGGAGACGCCAAGAAACTCTATGAAGCCCAGTCAGCAATGAAGGAGGCTGAGGCTATCAACCCCTGTGCAGGCGTAGGCAGCCTTGCTTCAGAAGTTCTCGGGGGGGTAAATGCAGAGTGGGGCGGTGCAGATGCTGTTATATGGGGTGGGATGAGGGGTTGCTACTTGAGGGATGATTTGGTTCGGCAGGAGAGCGAGAATGGTGCCGTGACACCTCCGTGCAGAGTTCTCTCTGCTCCTTTCGATGTTGAGGGTGGTTGGGAGCTGCTGTCCGGGAGCGGCCCTTCAGTTGTTAAGGACATCGGTCCCGCTGTGCCTCCTGACGGAGATCGTCTATTTACCGTCAACTTGAACGAGCGTGTCAAGAAAAGAGAAGAGATTTTCGAAGGTCTTCGGACCCGCCTTGCGGAGGCAGTGAACACTCTTGGGGACTCTGCGGCAAGGGACCTTGGCACGGACCTTGGCACGGACCTTGGCACGGACCTTGGCACGGACCTTGGCACGGACCACCTCTCTGAGTTCGTTTCCTTCGATTTGGACGGCGATGGGACGACACTGTTGATACGCAGTCGCCCTCGGACCTCCGGTGGCAGCGCATTTCGCTTTTTTGGGACGACTGTTTTCTTGAGAGTGTTGGTCATGGGGGGGGGAAGGTTGGTTGTGGGTGACGTTGAGGTTTTATCGCCACTCTCGTCGGAATACCCGTTGCCGTTGGGGTATTGGCCAGCAGGGTGGAAGACGGACACTGAAGGGGAGGGAGGGGGCAGGGAGGAGGGGGTGGTCAAAGTGCTAGAGGGGGATGGGAGGCTCAGGGCTGGCAGGTTGTGCAATGGCGTTTTAGACGCCCTCTGGGCTCCTTGCAATGGCGAGGTTGGAGATGGCGGCGATGTTAGTGGCGATGGCAGTACTGATGGGGATATTTCTCGTCAACAACTACCGCTGCAATTACCAACGATAACCGATCAACTCACCCAATCGATCCAAGTTCTCACCCACCTTTCCTCCCTCCTCCTTCTAAATACTTTCCGCGATTCGCTGCGGTCGCTTGTGCGAAGGGAAGTGATTGGGGGACTGGGTTCTGTCGGTGATGTCGAGGATTTGGACGAATCTACGGATGCAGTGGCTCGCTTGGTTGTAACTTTATGGTCCGGTTGGGATCCTGCTGATACCGGCGGCACCAACCCCAAAAACGCAAGTAACGGCAAAGATTACAATTGCAGAACCCCCGTGCGGTCTGAAGACGATGGCGGTGTCGTTCCTTTCGTCATTCTCTCTCCGCAGCCAACACTAATCCTGACTGCCCGCGATGTTGACTTCGGCGGAACTCGCCGAGATGTTGCAGATGCCGACGCTGCCGACAATTCATTCTGTTCTTTCGATTCCTGCGACGGTGTTGTGTCGAGCGTTGAGAGCCTCATTCGTTGCGCTCGTCTGTTTGCGGCGTCCAATATGATGGAGAGAGTGCATGCAGCTTTATCCCCGTCCGTTGGCAATCTAGAGAATGTGGAGATGTTACTCTTGCCTTTGGGAGGCGCATTGGGAGCTGGGGTGGAGTTTTCCGTCGGTTTAAAGGGGTTTGATGAAGGTAGTTTGGAGGGGATTAAGTTTGTTGTGGGAGTTGATTTAGAGGATAATGGTGGGCTTGTATTTATTGGTGATGATGGCGATAAACTGGATAATGACAAAGAGAAGGAGGAGGAGGAGGAGGAGGAGGAGGAGGAGAGTGGGATCAGTGGGGATGAGACTGAAGAAGATATTTGTCGACAAATAGAGGCATGGTCGGGTGCATCTTCTTCTTACCCCAGCGCTCTCTCTTCTTTGCTTTCCCTTCTTACAAACCTCGCCCGCACCGATGACAATAGCAGCAACGAAGGGACCATTGCGGATATCCTGAAATGTATCCCTGTCTGCGCCGCTTACTTTCTCTCCCAGCGCATTATGTCGAGCTTGCGCTCTCGCGTTTGGGGAGAGCGTTTCAAGGGACTGGGTGCCATCACGCCGATAGGGAGAGCTACCGATCTTCCCCCCAGTGGCGGAGATAAGTACAAGAATAACATTAAAATCACTCGGGTATTTTCCTCCTCGCCGGGGGGTACCACGTTTGGTATCGTCGACTTTGAGGCTGTTGATGGAGGATACGTAGGGGTGTCGGGGAGGGAAATAACGGTTGATAGTGTTCATAAGGCATCCGTCAGGAATATTAAACTGGATTTTTGTTCTGGGGTCGCTATTGGTAAAAGCAGTGCTGAAGAAACCGAAGAGAGGGGTGGAAAGAGGCGGAAGTTGAGCAAAGATTATGAAAACGGTGCTGACAGTGCTAGTGACGCCGTGGGAAGTTTTGAGGAATTTATTGCGAGGGTCGTTGCAGACGGGTTCTTGAAATGTGGTTAGGCAAACTAGCTCCAGGAAAGCAAGCTCGACGTATGAAAGCGACATGAATAATAATGAGAAGTAAGAGAAGATGACCTTCTTTTCCGGCAAACTACAAACTGTGTCACTTCTGCTAGTCCACTACAATACATCGACTACTTTCCTTCTAACCCTTCGACGACCCCTTCGATAAAATTTCTCACGACCCTGACAGAAAGGACGTCGTCGTACCTTTCGTCTTCAAGTTGCATTCCTCCTCCCTCCTCCTCCTCACCGGCTGCCTGCAAGACATCAACGAGGCTCTGGAGGCTCATCCCGTCCCCCCGAGATGAAAATATGGACAGCAAGTCACTCGCTACGTAAATTGAACAAAATGTAGACGGGAGATCGGCGAGAAGAGATAGGGAGCCTGAGTTGATGGCATGTTTGGTTTCTGGTGTCGGGGTTGGTTGGTGGTTCGTCAACTCCTTTTGTGGAGTTGACTTTTCATCCATGAAACTGACACCGTCTTGGTAATCGCCGCCGTCCTCGTCTAAAGTATGGACATCATTACCGTCGATGCTATCGTCCCCGTCATCACCGTCATTGCCATTGCCTGTCTCTCCTCTCCTGACGATATCCCCCCAAACCAATCCACCAACAATGTCATCAACAACAGCCTTCCTACCCTCATCACTAGCACACTCGTCGATCACCATCTTCGTGAGCCAAGCAGCCTGCCCACTCATTCTGCTCTCGGTGATTTGGACCGCGGAGAACAGCTTCTTTCTCGAGAAAGTAACTTTCCGTAGTGCTTGTGAATCGCCAACATCAAAAACTATTCGACAGTAGCACAAAATACCAAGGACCCAATGGGCATGTGATGAGGGAATGAGAGGGAGAAACGTTGAGAGTGGCACCTCGTCGCATTCATCCATCGCAAATAAGAAGATTTAAACCCCCCCTCCTTGATGTTGATGTTGATTTTTGTTTGAGTTCGTTCCCTCTGCTGCCTGCCTGATTAGGTGATCTTAGAAAACCTAAAGCAGACAATTTTTCTGTTACGCACTGAGCCTGAGCTATTGAGAAGTTTAGGAGTACGAAGATGTTATAATCACAAGCTTTTTTGTTTAGTCAAATGAATCAAAAAAAAACAGAATACTAAAAACCAACTTCAAAAGAACGTGTCTGTCGAACGCGTTCTTTGTGTTCGAATTTTTGGTCGGATACGGTCGAAAGAGTCGCCATGCCGCCGAAAAAGAAAGCGAAAACAGCCTGTGCGGGTAACGGTAACAGTAGGATTGAGCAAGTCTTTGCCCTGAAGTGGGAAGCAAGAAAGAAAATCGAAGAGTTGCATGATGATGATGATTTTTATGTTGACTGCTACACTAGAGAGGAGTGTGATGTGGCATTGCAGGAGTATCGAAGAGACGTAGAGACTGAAGAGGAAGGGTCGGCAGATGCAGTCTATGCCTCGCGGGTGTCAGCGATGATCACGGCCAAAAATAAGTTTGCTGAGCTCTGCGAGGATTACTGGATGAGCGAATGCGATACTGATAGCGATGAAGACAATGAAGACGAGGAGGGTGAGGATGTGCGAGACGAGGAGGGCGAGGATGTGAAAGAGGAGCACACTGGTGAAGTGGGCAAAGGGCACCATCCCAGAAGCACGCCGATGATGCGGCCTACGCTGTATGAGACTGCAAACGGATTCGAATGGGGGGTTTGCTGGCAGCACGCAGACGGCCACACGATGTACAGCAGTGTTAAGGTGACTGTATCGGCCCTCAAAGTGCTTCCGTGAGCGGCACTGAGTGCACGAGTCAAAATGAATGAATGAAACCCTCGATGATGTTACTTTAGATTCCCTTTTTTCCTCTTCAGTCGAGCGGATCTCTTGAGTCCGAGTTTGTCGCTCTCAATGGAGACGTTGATCGCTTTCTGCTTATTCGTTTTATCACTTGTCCCGGTCTCCACAGGTGGGAACAGTTCTTCCACTCGGCTCTCGAAGCTGATCCCGCTGTGACTGCCCTCGCTGAAGCTATTGTACATACTGCTGCTCACGCTGCTGTCCATGCCGTTGTTCATGATGATGTTCATGCTGCCATTCATGACGCCGTTATTACAGCTCAAAGGGCCGAAAGTATCGAGAGTATCAACAGATGGTAACGACACACTCATTTCACCGCTTCGGGAACTCGAGGAACGTCTTGGGGGGTCGCTCCTTATGATCGATGTTAGAAGCTTCAAGCTGTCGAAGCTTGGGGAGGTGTTGGGATGCGGGAGGGGCGGTCCCATAGTTCCCTTCCTGTCGCTCAATCTGCCATTGTTGCTAGAGCTGACGCTGATCATGCTGTTGTTGCTGTTGTTGATGTTGTTGCTGTTGTTGCTGTTATTGCTTTTGCGGCTGACCTTGCGAGGGCGAAGATTGATTGACGTTCTCAGAGAAGAATCAATGTTGATTGTGGCGGGGAATATAGGGCTGATCTGGTTGTTGTTAAAGAACTGTTCTGTGGGGCTGTACATGCTGCTTGGCCCAAGTCCCCCCACTCCACTAGGGCTGTGGCTGTACGGGTGGGGTGTAGGCGGGCGCTGCACCGGGGTGATGCGCATTAACATCGACGCAGCTTCGATTTCCGCTTCCATATCTACGTCGATATCTGCCCCGACGCCATGTGAGGGGGTGTCGACGTTACTGTTGCTTTTGCCGTTGCCCTGGACAATGGCGGCTGTCATTGGTGGCAAATGCGTCTGAGGTTGCTTTCGCGGCGTCGGTCTGGGTTTCGCTGTCGCCCGCGTCATCTTTGTGATTGCTGCTGCTGATGTCAAATTTCTAGCAGCCTTCTTCTCTCCAGGAACATCAATGTGAATGTGTTTCTTCTTCTTTGTATTTCTTGGTTTCGGCTTCGGTTTCTGCGTCTTTAGCCCACCAGCCTCACTTTCCTCAACTCTCCCACGGTCGCCGCACCCTTCATTTCCCCATTCCTTCTCGAATTTGGCCACCTCTCCCCTTCTGAATTTAGGGTGAAAGAAAGTTCCCTTGAAGTCGCCCTTAACCGGTTTCGAGAAGTTGTAGAGGTTGCACTGGCGCTGGAATGATGTGTATTTATTGTGGCGGAAGTATTTAGAGATGGACTTAGCGAGAGCCTCAGTATTCTCCTCGTGGATGATGAAAGACCGACCGCCTTTACTCCACTCTGCAGGGTAGGGGGGTTACATTACAACACTTCAGTCAGTCGCGACATGACATTTTTTATATTGGATGGAATAAGAACTCGTCCTTCAAACTCACCAATCACATCGTTTGATTCCACCTCGATCATCTCATGGAGCACATTTATGAAGTTGTTGTTCCCCTTCTTCTTGGTTGGTTCCAGAGCAACGCCTTCTGACGCGGTGGTACCCCCCTTGGGGGCAATATTCGAAAAGCACTTGTTTCGAGTCATTTGATTAGTTTTTTTAGTTAACAGAATAGAAAGCCAATCAATTCAACGACTCGTTGTTCAGAGAAGACAAAAAGAAAATCGGGATTTTTGTGGAGGAGTCCTGGGAATTTATTTGGTCGAAAAACTGAAAACTGAAAAAAAAAACAGCTCATTCTCACTTATCCCCTGGATAAATAATCATTTTAGTTGCTCACGTGACTAAGAATGGCCCAAGATGCACTAAAGTGGAGTGGAGACGTAGGAAAGGTGAGAGAGACTTCCATTACCGACGCCGCGTGATTCCGTTCGAACGCCAACGTATTTGTCACCATTAAACCTCTAACCCGATTAAATACCTCTAAAACTCTCCCAGGCTGTGAGCGACTACCAGGATGCGACTCAAAAGCTTCTCGAAAAGCTGCAGGAGGGATTTAAACCCCCATCACTTCTTCGCCCTGCTGAGAATGACAACCCAAAATACTTTGCCTGGAATCTGCTAGACCAACCGCCCCCGCCAGTACAGAAGCCCCTCCCCCCTAAGCCTCCCTCACCTCCTGGAATTCCCGCCGCTGTACCGATGCCGGACTGCTTGGCAAAATGTTATCTATCTGAAATAGCCTCAATGGTCGCCCCACCACGCATACTCAAACAGGTTATGGAATGTGTCATGCTCATACTCGGAGAGAACAGTACCAATTGTGGTCCCAATGAGATGCACTTTACATCTGCCGACGACGGGTGGGGAAACATTCGCCGCGTGATGCGCAACCCCAAGACACTGGACCGCATGGCCAGAACCAACATTGACAACATCACCAAACCAAACTACAAAAAGATCCACAAAATAATCCAAAATAATCCAAAATTCAATATCGAGGAGGCTTCGAACGTCGCTCCTGTCTGTTTGGACATGATGCGCTGGGTGTTGGCGCTCTACAACAACAAGAGAAGGGACTTGAAGGTAAGTGAGGGAGGGCAGTTGAGGGAGGGCATTTGGTAAATCTGCATAGAAGGTAAACCTAACCTCCACCCCCCGCTTCCCACTTGTTCCTCCTCATTTTTATAATTTCGTAAATTACACAATTTCATAACTTCATAACTTTTATAACTTCATCAGCTTAACTGGAGGCCGAGAAAGAAGAAGAATCATTTGGGCACAGACAAGTACTTTTTGGGGGATGCCGAGGAAGCTGTGAGGGGCGTGGGAGACAAGTACAAAAGCGAGCACACAGACAAGTTCGCTTGGAAAAAATCGCATCTTACATTCAACAAGGAGCAGTTTGCAGCCGGAAATAGCTCCGGCAACACTGGCGACTTGTTGTCCAACAAGATTCACACTTTCAAAGAGGCAAAGTCCTTCGTTCGCCGGTTGCTCAAGGACGAGAGGGAGGAGGCCAAGCGCATCGTCGAGCAAACCAGCAAGGCAGCCCGAAAGCAGTCGTGCGAAAATGTAGACCGAATGCTTCGTCAGCGTCCAACTGAGGGCGACCTCGTCAACCGCAATGTAATACCGGATGTTGTCGGACAAGCTGCGAGGAAAAAAAACAGCGAGGTTGAGATCGAGAAGATGCTCATCTCTCGGCCACACCCGGACGCTCCTCGTCAGCGTGCTGAGAGTGCCGCTGTTCTTGAAAGTAAACTGGTAGAACGACCCACGAAAACAGACCTGGAGGCCAAGAACATTGTCGTGGATGAAGAGTCCAAGCTCAGGAAGAGAAAGAGCAGCATCGATATGCTCAACAACCTCATCAGTGTCAAAAGTGATGCTGCCGACAATAATGGTAACAACAAATCTTCTCCCGAGTCCCCACCCGAAAATCAACGCCCGACAATTCCTAAACGCAACTACCCGCCTCCCATGGAAAACATTGCTGTCTGGCAAAATGCATACGGGAAGGACTTCAAGAAAACAGTCAATATTCAGCGCTGCGCTCGCCGCGTTGAAACCATGCGGGTAGAGCGCAAGAAAGCCCACATCAAGCAGTTGAAAATCCGCCCAGTCGGCCAGATCAAGAATGTGGGCGGGTTCCCCCGCTACCCGACCCAGAGCAACGACTCGGACAGGAAGGTCAGCGAGTACCAAAGAAACTTTGTCAGTTTTGGTTACTACCCTCAGTAATCATCGACAGTTGTTCAGTAAATCGACTGGTATCGATATTTTCTGACGAAGAGAAGTCTACTAGACTGTAAAAAGATTGTATAGGATTTATATAGCGATTTCTTTGTTAAATGGATAGCGATTTCTTTGAGAGAACTTCTGTTTGCTCAATCAAACACTAAAAAAAAATCCTGCCACTGCTACTCGTCATTAATACATTAGAATTCCCATTTAAGCTTCTTGACGCTCTTTGCAATCTTAACTTGCAATTCCAGCTTCTCACCCCGCGTCATGGTCGAGGGATTCCTTTCCAGCACGTCAAAATACGATGCCAGTGCCTCCTCATCTCTTTTTTTCTTTCCGAGTAAGTCACCTTTTGCGATTTTTCTCTCGGTCACTGCACGTTGTTTCTCCTTTGCCTTCTTCTTGATTGCCGATCTTTCACTCCCGTCTTTATCACTGGCGATACTGCTCTTTTTGGGCGTGATAGGTTGGGCAGGGGTAACGTTTGTATCTGCTCCATAATTGAAGTTATTCTCTTTCTCGAAAATGTTCTCCTTCTCGAGGTTGTTCTCTTCATCGACCGAGCCAAAATCAACCATTTCACTTCTCTTCGTCTTCTTAACACTTGCGAATGGGGTCAAGTTGTTGTCGTTATTCATGTTGCTGCAGCTGTTCCCTCCTCCGCTTACCCCCTCAAATACATTATTGCTTCCGTTATTATCACTGGACGTGAGATTTTTGTAGGCCTCGTCGTGGTAAGTTACACCGACAACATGATTGTGAGACGCTAGGAAGGTCTGTTTGCCCGTGGCACCAACCACAGCCTTTTTGCCGACAACTTTTTTATCACCCCTGATAGGGCTCCGGTAGTTACTCAAGTAGCTGTAAAAGTCGTCTCCAAATGTCTTTGCGGACGATTTGTCGTCTGCCTCCCCCCCCTCCCCCCCCCTCTCCTCTTGACTACTGAATGTGTTGTTATCAATTATGTTACAGCACCCGGCAGGTAGCAGTGTAAAGAGTTTTTTCAATTCTTCACTCGAAAAATAACGCTTTGTCGATTTGTTGATCAAGATCATCCGCCGGAGTCCGTCCTTGTGGATCTGCTTCTCGTACATGCATTCCTCGACAGTCCCAGCATTCACCAAGCGGTAGATCGTTACTGGCTTTTTTTGCCCTATCCTATAGCACCTGTCGATCGCCTGGTTGTCGTCGGTCGGATTCCAGCTCGGGTCATAGATTATTGCCCTGTCTGCTCCCGTCAAAGTCAATCCAAGACCTCCCACTTTGGTGCTAAGCAGCATTACATTAGCGCTGCTTTGAGGGTGGTTGAAATCGTCAACACTTTTTTGGCGGAGCTTCATCTTGGTAGCGCCGTCGATTCGCAACTGATTGATTTGCTGGGATGAGAAAACCCTCTCGATGATATCCAGCATTTTCGTCGATGTGCTGAAGATCAGGATGCGGTGCTTCGATTTGATCAGGCGCAGCACCAACTCATTCAAAACTCGTAGTTTGTCTGCCTGCACGAGTAGAGTGTCGACGTTCATGCTAGCGATTTGGTCTGATGTCGTCACACGTGATGGTTGGATATCGACTTCGTTATTCTCCACGTCGGCTGCCTTGTCGCCTTGGGCGCTCCTTAATACGTCATCATCATCATCTTTATCAATTTCATCGCTTCCACCGTTCACCAAGCATGGGTGGCAGCATAGCTTCTTCAGATAGGAAATTGCAAAGAGCGGATTCTTCTTGACACGTACGTTAAGTACGTCCTTGACGTCACCAGAGTCCAGGAACGACTCGTACAGCTCGCGCTGCATGTTAGAAATGTGCGTAAAGACGACCAGCTCTTTCTTAGTTGGTAGTATATCCTTGAAGACAGAGTCCTTGAACCGCTGCAGCAGGTAAGGCTGAATTATCTCCTGCAGTTCTACGCTTTTCTCCTCGCTCTCAGACACCGTTCTCTCACTGGCGTCGATTGACCTCCCCTTTTCGATCGGATCGCTA
>Ga0115555_1001422_pt1 | contig 16320 bp, 8 predicted proteins | sample COGITO_mtgs_1104_2_FD_87285 | JGI IMG/M metagenome (GOLD analysis project Ga0115555, IMG submission 87285) | Pelagic marine microbial communities from North Sea - COGITO_mtgs_110407 | ecosystem: Environmental > Aquatic > Marine > Epipelagic | place: Germany:Helgoland, sampling site Kabeltonne... | reverse complement strand
TCTCTCACATTTATCTTTCAGAAAATGCTGCCAAGCCTTGCTCGAGCCTGTTTAATCCCTCTTGCAGGTTTTCGAATGAGGTCCCCACGCTTATTCTGATGTGTCCCCCACTTCCAGGGCCGAAGAATTCTGGCAGGCCTGGGATGATGCCCACCTTCCAGTTATCGATAAGGTACTGCATGAGGACCATTTCGATGCCCTCTTGGCACATCTCATCTCCTAGGCACTTGCTTACGTTAGCAAAAATTACGAAGCATGCCTGGGGCTTGAATTCACAGACGACATTCTCCATTTTATTAAGTCTATTGATGGCGTATTCCATCTGATTGTGTAGGTGATCTTTCCAATTGAACAGCCATTCCCTGCACTCCTCGTCTTCCATGGCCGCCGTCGCGGCTATTTGGCTGAGTGTGCTTGCTCCCGCCGCTGTTGTGGAAGAGAAACTTCTCTCAAGCACCTCGTTGAGTTTTTCCTCGCTAGGCGCTATCAGTCCTCCCACTCGCATCCCCTCCAAACCGTAGTTCTTGGAGAATCCAACGACAGTATAGGTTCTTTCCGCAGCCGCCTTATTGACGCTCATAGTGCATATATGTGTTTTTGGTTCGTACACGACGTCAAACCAGACTTCGTCGCTGAAGATCATTAAATTGTGGCGCTCGGCAAAGTTTGCCAGATCAGTGAGTTCATCCACACTCCAGGCGCGTCCAAGGGGGTTGTGGGGGTTGCAAATGCTGAGTAGCTTTGTTTTTGGTGTGACAAGTCCTTCCATTTCATTAATACTGCAAATTCGGCCGGGTGAGAGCAAGGCGTTAGCAGTCATCGCTGCCGCTGCCGTGGCTGCCGCCGCCGTCGTTGTCGTTCGCTCCCTACTAATCTCACCTGAAAGTCGCGATTTTGCAGGCGTTGTTGTTGCATTTTACCTCATATCTAATGATTTTCCTCCCTGGCAAGGCCTCAATGCTCTTGGTCAGGAGGAAGTCGACCGGTGTCATGACAAGCGCCTCGTCTCCAACCTCGGTAAGAATGCTTGCGGCGACGTGATAGACGCCCGCGGCAGCTGCATTGGTAGCCATCACCTGCTTCTCCGAGACGCTCATACAGCCCCCCTCCCCCTCCATCGAACAGTCATAGTCGTGGCTCTCGCCGAGTTTCCTTGTGAAATAATTGCTAAGGGCCTTTCGAAAACTCAGTAGCCCCTCATTGGGGCCATAGTTGAAGTATCCGGCCCTGGTGTAGTTAATAATTGCTTCTCGGATCGGGCGCGCAACCTTGAAATCTGTACTTGCTGCTGTCATAGGGATAACTCCATCGGGAAGGGTTGCCCAGCGATAGTATGCCCTTTCTTTCAACACTTTCTCATTGATAAATTTGTGCTGGAAAGGAAATTCTCCCTCTTCTTCGTTTATCTCCGCTGACGGGTCCACTATTTCCCCGCGAAGATCACTGTTCGTGATCGTATCTCCGCTGCCCAAGTCGATGCTCAAGGTTTTCTGCCTGAGGTCAAACTTCACGACTGTATTCTTCTTACTCGTATTCCTGTCGTTATCTTTTGTGTAGAGCAAACTGCGCTTGCGTAAAATCTCCTTGGTGGCAGGGCTCATGTTGACCTCCTCCTCTAGTCCCGTCGACTCTCCACCAATGATGAGAACATTTACGTGTCGAGGTCCATGAACAACGGCTGAGGAAATGGAAGTGGTTGTGGTTATAGATGAGGATGATGGGATGTTGCGATTACTGTTGATCCTGGCGATCTGCTCTCTCACAAAACTCGACATGTCGCGGGAACACGGGGAATGAACGAACCAATAGAGGCACTTTGGCTATTGCTGTGGATTTGGGAGGCTAATCCTCCAGTCTAGTTAGCAAGATATCTCTCTTAAAAGTTCTTTCTCGGAACAATTTAAATTTGCACTCTGTGGGCAATTTCAAGGGTTAAATTCGCCTGGCACTACCTAATCGTGCTCTCTCTTTCTGCGTTTACAAATTAATCGCCCCATTACATCCATATCATTGCCAATCTCACCGGACACCCACAATTCTCCCACACATGTCCTACCCATTCCCTCACCACAAGCGCACCTAACCCCCCCTGAACACACACACCTGTGCGAATATATGCTTAATAATCTAATATCCCTTCTGACCCAGTTCTGGGTTGAGATTCTGCTCATCATTCTGTCGCTGATAACAATCTACAGGAAAGAGCTGTCCTCCAACGCATCGCATAAGTATCCGACATCGCATTACGACGAGCCGGACGTTCCACTCTCTGATCTATCTTTGAAAATAATGGACGAGATTCGAGGCGAGGCGAGCACCTTTCGAGAATTCGCAACGGAGAGTATTAGTGAGAGCAGCACCAATAAGCTGGTGAAGGAAACGGTGGCAGAAATTCAAACAGTGCTATCTGAAGGGAGCGAGAAGCTCGAGTTGATTCTGACGGGCGGAAATGTGGCCGAGAAGCAAATCAGATACAACGACAACGAAGACAACGACAACGAAGGCGTTCCGAAGCGCAACATTTCTCGAGAAAAGCATGACAACGCAAGTGTTGGTAGCCAATTCCATTCACAAGAGGATGCCAAGAATCTCCCCCCTATATTTGCGATTCCGACGGACTGTATCAATGTCATCCTCTCCTATCTATCCCCCCACCTCATCCTCGAGATCTCATCGACCTGCAAGCTCCTGAACTTTGTTGTCAATGCTGACCACATTTGGAAGCTTGTCTGGTGCGAGCGTTTCAGGGAAGTGGTTGAATACCTCGACAAAAATGAGCGCCGAGATGATGTGGCGAAGCTGATTGCAAAGGGGATGGAAGTTGGCTGGAAGCGTTTTTTTTTCGTCTTCTCCCAGACGTGGGTTAAGTGGCTGATCAAGGGACACTGCACTTACGACTCGGTTCTGGTTGGTATTCACGGCGGGGTTTACGATGTCTCGAATTTCCTAGAGGAGCACCCAGGGTCTCCTGAGACACTGCTCCTTCATGGCGGTAGGGATACGACATTTTTTTTCGAGGATATAGGCCACTCTGACGTGGCCAGAAACATGACTAAGCAATTTATGATAATACAGCCCCCTGGAAGATTAGACGATAACTTGCAGAAACCAAAAGCAAGAAGGCGAAAAAACTCCGTTCTTGTGTCTGCGAACGATTTTCTAAAAAGCGGCTACAAGCGCCTTAAGAATAACTTGCTGCATGATGCCAACGGCAGCTTTATGGACGACGAGGCTTGCAATTTAAGGGTGAATCTATTCTTTGACCTCGTAGATTTTGAGTGGAAGTATTGGGAATTCGACCACCTGAAGGAAGTTTTCATCGAGGGAAAGTGGGAAGGGAGGTAAAGTAAAGTAAAGTAAAGTGAAGGTGAAGTGATTTAAGGAGGCGTGAACCTCCCGTCGGCCCATCCCGAAGTAGGGTTGCAAACAAATTTCTTTAGAAAGCATTTCGTTCGCTTCATCACTATTGTTATATATTGTTTCTAACCCTAACCGCTATATCCTTCGTTTCAAGTTCATATTCTGCTGCACTCTCTCCTACAGCTCTACTCACTTCAACTCAAAAACCAGTCGGAGAGTCTCATTCCAGAAACTCTCACTGCCCTTCTTCACCTCGTCCCAATCCACCTTGCTCATGGCTGCATTAATTTTCTTTTTGTCGTTCTTGAGGAAGCAAGTCGCACAATTGAGCAGTTGTGCCCTGTCGTACTCGGGGTGAGCCTGGATTGTACGAGCCCAGACTTTTCTATCGCCCACTCCCGAATCAAGGTAGTCTGCCATCTGAATCCACGACTCATCATCGCCAACTTTAACAGAATTCTCAGGTAATTCTGATACAACATCGTTGTGGCTGCAGACAAGTTGCCATGGCTTGCCCATGCTCCCTTGACCTCCCACTTTCCGCCTTCCCAGCTGACAGGAGCCAACCCTCCCACCCTCTGGATTCGGACCAGTCTTACCGCCCAGCGCCGATGCCAACATCTGGTGTCCGAAGCAAATTCCGATCGTCTTGATACACCTTGCAGCAATGACTTCCACAATGAATTTTCGAAGTTCCACGATCCATTTCGTTTCAAGGTCATGTGCATCACTTAGTGATCCGGGAATAAGAACCCCTTCAAACTGCGAAATTTCATCACTCAATTTCCACAGGTCCTCCCATTGGTTCTTGCAGTCAAAGAGAGTCAGCTGCACAGACCTGAAAGCGCCCCCAATTCCCCTTAGCCCACTATCGATTCCGCGCTGCAGGTTGCGGATGATTGGTCCAACAGTCCCGGTCGGCTGGTGAAAGTTAAAGTAAGTTGTTGGATTGTCTTCACAAGAAAGCACAAGAAGATTAAGCTTTGGAGAGGGATCCTCTACAATTTCAGTGTCTTCTTCTTCGTAACGATGAAGCAGAGGACTTGTTTCCATCACAGAGCTCCACCCACGTTAAGGGCTGGTGTAATTGCCAGATAATTGGTAACAAAAATGCTTGGTGTTCCCCCGACCGAGAGATGGAAACATGGAAACTTGAGAACTGGAGACTGGAGACTGGAGAAAGTCGAGAGCAAGTAAGTGCAGTTTCGTAAAATTGTCTCTGAACGAACTACCTCAAATACGCAAAAAGATGATATATTCTTCAGCTAAAGCATCTAACACACTCTAACACTATACGAATTGACTGCATCCAAGTTTTACACACATCTTTGAAAGTAGTGAATTACTGTGCAATCTCCACGATGAAGTCTACATTCTCATCATCCTTTGAGGCTGAGCAGAAGCAATACAATGATGTTGATCACTACCCGTTTCGTCCAAGAGTACCCAAATTGAACCTGAAGACAGCCACTCTGGAGAACAAACACCGGACACACTGGGCTAATGACTCACGCAAGATCATTTCATTGGGAAAAGTTTCTCTTCCGAATTCAGTGCGGACATACACATCCCTTCACGAAGACAACAACCCAACTTTGTTATCCCAGCTGACCCACGGTCGCTCAAAGACGGAGAGAATTGATCGCCGGGAACAGAACCGTCAGCGAATCCTCAACGAGCGGAAGATGAAGTACGAGTCTGCAACAGCGCGTGCCCCGCTAATCGATGACAATAATGACAGTGATTCTCTTGAGAATGAAGGTAACAACACTGCCGCTGTTAGTTCTACACCGCTCCCACTTTCATCAACAATGTCCACTACTTCACCCTACATGGCGGAGTATGAGCACCGTCTCAAAGAGCAAACTAAATCTGCACGTCTTCACGGGGAGAGGGGCGTAGCAGAGTCAGGATACAGACCGCTGGTAACGGAGAGAGAAGGCGAGCGAGATGCGCGGCTCCGCAATCTCGAGCACACGAATGACGTAAAAAAAGACGAGGAACCCATTCTAAACTCCAGTAGGAAGAAGCACAACGAGGGAATCAACAGCATTTACAAACGTGAGGGCATCAATGTTCGTTCTCTGATTTTGTCTCTCAACGAAGAGAACATGTCTTATCTCCGCTCGCAATTCGACGCCGAGCCCAGCGGTAATTTATCAGGCCCTCAATTCACTTCTCTTCTAACCGACGTCATGATGGACCCCATGCTTGGGAAAGAGGGAGAGCAGGAGAAAAAACTTGTCATGAGCTATGAAAGCAGGAAGTCGATGAAAAATCGAAAGAGCAATAGGGGCGGGGCTTCAAGAGCAATAAACGGAGTGATGAAAATGATGGAAAACGTCAGCAGCAGCACTGATAATTCTCACAAACGGGGAACTATCTTACCGGCTGCGCTCCAACCTGATTCGTCTGGTGCATCCGCCCCTCCGGATGCGGTCAAAAATAGCTCAACAGCTAATAATGATTCTACCGCTACTACAAATGACAACGATATCGCGAGCAGCTCCTCTGTTCTGCCTGCATATGACAGAACAAGAAGGCGTACCACCGTGGGGCTGCAGAACGTCGGACTTGGTGGTAGCCGGGTTTCAATATCTTTAGGTGGAGGTGGAGGTTGCCGGAATTCACTGTCAAAAAACAATCAAATTGACGAGAAAGCAATGATGCAAGCACAGCGAGAGACGGAGATCGCAGAGCGGGCATCGGCTCTTTTCCGTAAGGTTGACATCAGGGAAAGTAACAAGATCAGTTGGCTCGAATTTACCAATTATATGGTCGACAGCTATCAGTACACGGAGATGGACAAAATCGATTCCATTCGTCCGTACCTGCCGACACGCACAATTAACACTTCTTACAACCGTGAAATCGACCGACTTTTTAAGATTGACCACGGCCCTGTAGGTAGCCTTGTGGTGACGGAACGAGGGAGCAATTCTTTCAAGATTGCCACCCCTCAGAGTATTTCGGATTTGCACGGGATGAGGGTAACTAAGTGGAGGTCGATCAGCGGCCACAATGGCGAAGTTTTGGCCGTGGATCACTTACCCGAACTTGGCTATCTCGCGACGAGCTCTACGGACTGTAGCATCAACTTTTGGGACGTAAATGACTTTACTTTGAAGCAAAGCCTCCCCGTCACGGTCCCACAGGTGACCATGGAGTGGCATCCCGCTGGCGGTGTCTTGGAACGTGAAAACAACGGGATTTTGTTCACAGCGGGAATGAAGAACCCTAAAACGAACAAGGTCACCATCACTGGCTACGACCCGTTCAACTTTAAAACTGTTGCCCTGATGAACAACCACACTGATACAATCCTTGACCTCCATTCGATCCCCTCCCTGCACACACTGGTAAGCTGCGGCATGGACAAAATGATCTGCCTCTGGGATCTGCACACTCAACAGCACAAAAAAACTTTGATGGGACACACAAAAGGGGTCATGGACATCGACTATTCCCCCGACCATCGAATTCTTGCGAGCGCTGGTTTTGATCATGACGTGCTAGTTTGGAATCCTCACGTTGAGAACATCATCTGCCGGCTTATGGGTCACACCGCTGCTCTCATCGGCGTCAAAATGTCAGAACGTAGCCCAGAGATTTTGTCTGCCAGCTGCGACGGAGTGATCAAGGTGTGGGACATTCGAAATTTTAAGTGCAGCCAAACGATGTACTGCGAGACACGCCAGCCCCTGACCGATTTCACATATTTTGAAGGTGACACTAGTGGTTGCATGGTGATAGCGAGCAAGCGAACCCTCCACTTGTTTGAAAACGAGCCCGACGAAAATCCCCGGATCACTGATACGGATATAACTGTCGGGATTCAGTTCCAGAAATCAACCTGCAGTTTTATCACCGCTGCTAGAAATTGCGTCAAGGTGTGGGACGCTCGCACAGGTGTTATCATTCACGAGTACCAGGTTTGTCCTAAGGCGGATGAAATAACGGCAATATGCATCGATTGGACAGAGCACAAGCTCTTTGTGGGTACTAACCGAGGAGATCTGATGCTGCTTTCGATTTCGAACATGGATAAGCTCTTCACTATGGATGGGCACGAGAGCGAGGTTACGAACATAAAGGTGCTTAAAGAGAGACAGATAGTAATTACCACATCGTGGGATGGTATGACAAGGATATTCATGGTCCAAGATAACACGCCCCCGCAGAACATTGCAACTGTCAGTCACGAGCTCGCCTACCGAAAGCTTCTCGAGCTCAGTCAATTGCCCAGGAATGCGGTTGTCGCGAGCCCAGTTGTTGTTACCCGTCGCAGGATGAGTATTGCAGGCACATTGAGTGCACCCAAGACCACTAGTGTTGTAATACCGAACGTTGGCAGTAGCGGCACGGAGAGCTATATAATAAAGTCCCCTACCAAACAGAAGAAAAACAGCACAAGTGACAAGAATGCTCAGGACAAGGGCTTCACGCACCTAAACAACACTTCAACTTCTGAAAAAACATGCGAAGTCACGCTTCTGTCCATCAGCGTATTTCTGGGACAGTTCGCCACCTGCGCAATGCCCACTTGTAGCACGATGCCCGTCGTTTTAATTTGGGACATCTTTTCGCCAAGCCATACCCGACCCCTCGGATTCCTGAAGGGACACGACTGTAATATCACTGCCATGAGTTTCATTGAGCCTTATCCTTGTTTCATCACCGGTGACGCCAACGGAATCATTATAGTATGGTCCCTTTATCCTAGCTTAAAGCCGCACCAGAGGATAATGACCTTTGAGAATCCTGCGAGGCGGACCCTTGGCACAACCAGCAGTGTCACTTCGCTGAGTTGGAGTCAGGAAAACCATTACCTTTTGTCTGCTGACAACGAGGGTATACTCAAACTCTGGGAGATCACTGAGGCTTTGAGCGATCGTAAAGTTCTACGTATGCCCCGAGCTCGTTTAGGACGTCAGCAGTTCGATACCTTGAAACAGTTTCACTACGATAGCAGCAGCAGCAGCAGCAGCAGCAGCAGCAGCAGCAGCAACAGCAGCAGCAACAGCAGTGGTGGTAGTTCTACTCAGAGCAACAGTGACAGCAGTAGTTCAAGTGAGGAAGACGAAGATAGTCTGAGTGATGGTGATCAGGAAATCCTGAACACTTTCTTGACTGGAACTAACATGGCCAAGGTTGAGGACGATAATAGCAAAACGAGCGGCAAAAAAAAAAAGCAAAAGGTTGTGGCTGTTTTAGCTTCTGCGACAATAATACGATACTGGGGGGCACACAAGGAGTCTGTCACGACCGCCAACTTTATAAGCAGCAAATATTTGAGGATCCATCGTTATGGACACCAGCACAAGAAACACCATCACCACCACCACCACCACCACCACCACCACCACCACCACCATCATCACCACCATCACCAGCATAATCACCACAAAGAAAAGTACGAAAAAAACGATTGGCACCACATTTCTCATCACCGCACTCCTCCTGGAGTACACGTTCTCGATGACCGACCGAGTGTCCATTATCCTCACCTCGTAATTGTATCGACTTCATTAGACTTATCTGTGAAAATTTGGGGCATTGATGGGTGGTGCGTTGGCACTCTTCAGCAGGGAGCGATTGCCAATAGCAATTGGACAGAAAATCTTGTATGGAACATTAAGGTGGACGACGAAGAAAGGAAGAGTAAGCACGAGCACGAAACCGAGCACCTCCTCAATACAATGAACGTTAGGAGAAAGAGTCGCTTCAGCTTTCTCAGCACTGGAGGACAGAAAAGATACAGCACTGCATCAAGCATGATGGAAGCAGAAGGAGATGATCCATTTGGTTTAGTTGAAGCACAGCTCGGTAGAATAATTTAATTATGTGTTGCAATAAGTGTGCGTTTAGCTAGAACTACTTCCGTCTTATACCCCCCCTTCCTCTCCCTTCCCTTCCCTTATCATGGGGACATCCTCGTCTTCCGAGTAATACTCCCACTCTTCATCACTCTTCAGAGATCCCATCCCATCGCTCTCGTAGTCAGAGTAACAATATGCCTCCCTGTCCTCTTCCTCATAATTTCCCGCTCCTCTGCTCTTCTTCCCAATCGGACTATTTGCGATTTCTCTCTCCTTATCTTTCAGCGCTTTCCTAACATTCCTCAAGTCGGCGTCAACAATCTTCAGAGCCCTGTTGCTCTTCTCGATGAGTTCTTTCAACTTCTCCCGCCTGTCAGTTAACATCTCCTCATTTCCTTGTAGTGATTTTAGTACTTCTCTCTTGGTAAGCATAATCGTCGCCTCGACTCGTTTGTTAATGACAGCGTTGCTGATCTCATAATCGTCTTCGATTTTTCGAAGAATCGCTTCTCTTTCCGCTTTAGTTTCCTCATTTATGGATCCTTCCTCAAACTCATCTTCCTTTGCCCATATCATGCGTTGAATGTCCTTGTCCTTCTCACACGCAGTCGCATTGTGCCGGAGATCACGGGACTTTTTTTCTTCCGCCTTCCTAAGACAAGTTCGCTGAGAGTTGATCACATCCATTTTCTTCTTCAGCAGTTGTTCCCCTGCAAATGAGGCGTCTCCTGGCATGACTATTATTTTTCGTGACACCAAATGCACTGTTCGTAAACGTTCAAGGGTTCGAATTCACCCGGAAATATATTGAGAGAAAAAAGAGAAATTATCTTTAATCTTTCCTCACATCTATCTCGTCTCGCATCAACCCCCAACCCCCAAACAACTCTCATCGACCCTATCCAGCCCCCCGATTTTCTTCACCTCTCTCTCCTTTTACATACTACACAGTAGCTTCAGCAGGTATTGAAAATCGGTGATAAACAAGTATAAACCGCATAAGAAAACGATAACAACAACTTACTTCACCCTCTTCCCTATCCACTTTCCCTTACTCCCCAATGTCCGAAAAAGTATGCTTCACCGTCACCATAGAATCCTCTTTGATCTCTCAGTGGGTAACACCTGTCACATTGGATGAGGAGGGTAACCCCTTTCAACAGCTGGAAACTCAGACTGTAGAGGGAGCTGTCGAGCCCCAGAGAGAGAGAAAGTTGCTTTTGACCGATCCTTACTTTCGCTACTCTTTTCTTAGTGAGAAACGTCGAGTTAAAGAAACAACGCCGCAATTGACTGTTGATGGCACTGGTGGCTGGAGTGAAATAAAACTGAGTGAGGAGGAGGAAGCTGAAAGGCGAGTTCGTGCAGGCATAGCCCCTCTGAAGGAAGAGAAGGCGGCGAATACCGATGATGACGAAGAAGCAGAAAACGCAAGCAACGCCGACGCCGAACCTGCTCTTGAGTCAGATCCGGAGGCGAGCATCATATCCTTTGAAAAGAAGCATAATGTGGCGTTCTCTGAGGAGGACCTGTTGGCTTTCAACGACTTTCCATTCATCTCGTTTACGCTTGCGGATGCCCTCGAGGGAGAAGACGCTTCTGCTGTCTTCCCCCCTAAGCCCAAGACTGAAAAGCCTCAGGCCGAGGACGAAGGGGAAGACGACCGCGTGGATTCTACTGAGGAAGAACAAGGGCCTCCTCGAAAGGGCCGAAACTTCATCGACACGAAGGTTTTTGACCTCAGCGGCTTTCTCGTGGGAGAGACGGAGAAATCTTGGACGTGGGGAGACAAGCTATTGACTAGCGAGGATTGTTTGCGGGGAGCGGGGGGCGACAGTGATGCTGACCAGAACCACAGGCAACAAGAGGGAGGAACTCAGGACCTCAACCTCACACAATTCAACGGCTCTAGTCTGGAAGACGAGAATGAAGGCAACAAGAACAATGGCTGCAACAATGATTCCAACTCTCTCTCTCTACAATCAACCTCGCGCAACCCCCCCCCTCCTCCCGGCCTCCGTTACCTCAAGATTACTGTCACGGCTGACAAACCCCTGCTGAATGCCAAGCTGACCGACAAATATAACCCGGTCAGTGTCACCATTCGAAACGCGAAGGATCTCCCAGGCGTCCGCGTTACATCTCTAGCTGATAAACACTATGTTCAGCCTACCCGATTCAAGTTGCTGGAGCAGTACTGCAATCCATGTTACTGCATCGTTCGAATGTTTGCTGGCGATCGAGAGATCTGCCCTCGTGTCGTAAGAACTGACGACTGCAGGCACAACGATAAGTGCGAGTGGAACCACACAACCGCGTACTTGACGGGTCATATGGATAGACAGCTATTGGAAGAGGCTGTCGAAAACCTCCCTTTCACAGTGGAGCTACAGGACCGGGAACCTGTAAAGAAAAAGTCGGAGCTCGCCAAGATTTTGGAGCATTACGAAAGGATGCTTGTTGGCGGTTTCCCTCTCGAAAACGGGGAAGGAGGAGTAACTTTGCCTATGGATGTATTTGAAGTTGACGAAATTCGCCTTTTCGACATTCATGAGGGGTGGAAGAAAGCTGGAGAGGACTGCAGCCACGGAATCTCGACTTGCGGCATGAAGGCCCTTCTCGATCAGTCCAACCAGCTGTCGGCTGCATTTAAAAAGAACTACGCGACCGGAATAGCCGTGAAGGCCCCAAATATCAAAGAGAGACTTAGTGTGGTCCAGGAAAAGCGTAGGCGAATTCCTAAGGGGGGCCTGGACGAGTGGGATCTGAACGAAGGGGAGAGGCTCGTCCGCAAAACTGGCAACTATTTGGCTGACGGCGAGATGGACATTTGGGCAGGGATTACCCGCACTCGATCATCCTCAACGATCGGGATCTCCTGTTCTCTTGCTCGTCCTCTCCGCACCCTAGAGGAAGGCGACTCTCAGCGAACAGGCCCCCCCGACCCTGTTATATATCGCCCCTTCACCCGCGCCGTCTATACATTCGAGTATCACGCCGTCAAACAGCTTCAGACTCTGAATCGGGCAATTGACCGGGTGAACGAGACGACCCTGCGCGAAACAATGATTGGGTCGCTCATGAGCTACCAGTTCAGCGAGGAAGAGGTTGAGAGGGCCAACAACGCCGAACTGAATGTGATATGCGGTTTCATGGTCATCGACGACGACTGCAGAATGGTCTTCGTTGAGGGCACTGTTGAGGGCATGGAGAGCGTTCTAAACGAATGCAAGCGGCACCACCGGAACGATTGGAGCTGTCGTGTCCTGAGCAATCCAGATGTCCGTTTCAAGGAGCGAATTTATACAGATTTCAACGTCGATTTGAAGAAGATCCGCCTGCGTGAGCCGCTCCCAATGCTAAATGAAATGCCAGAAATTTACAATCGGGCCAAGGTATCTCAGGACTGCTTCGAGGCTCTGCACCGGCTCGGGCTCATTCGTCACGCTAACCGTCTTGAAGAGGCTAGTCATCTCCAAATGTTTCCCACTGCGAGTATGATTATACAGGTCGAGAGCAAGTACGGGGAGAGCATAAGTATGGAGGACATTCTTGGAGTCAAGCCTAAGAAGAAGATTCGGTCTTGGGAGGTGAAGGAGGAGATTATCGTTGAGGAGGAGGAAGAAGTTGTCGAGGAGAAAAAAATAGACAAGCTAAAAGCTGACACGGATGCCAGGAATCCAGAATTTGACGAGCACTTGCGCACAAGAAAGACCAAAGATTTTCTGGGGTTACAAGACGAGCTACTCACGGAGGCCAAGAAGGAAGGGGAGAGAAGGCTGGAGGCGAGGAAAGCCGCGGACGCCTTGGAGGATCCTGTCCGATTCATGTACAGCAGCCAAAGGTTGGCGTACACGGAGATAAAAAAAGAGAAGATGCGGCAGCGACTGAGCAAGGCGAAGAACTGCACATTTACCTATAGTCAGCAGTTTACCAGCCAGACCGTCAGCATGGTGGATGCCGAGAGACTGAAGCAGGTGGAAGAGGAGGAGAGCCGAAGCAGGTGGAAGACTAAAAAGGGCTTTGTGTATCCTGCGCCCAGAAAGGCGACTGAGTACGCCGTTCATCCCCAGAAACCGAGCCAGAGCAGGATCGAAATTCTGACCGAGGAGTGGATCGAGAACGAGCTCCATCCTGAAAATGTGAAGAGGGAAGTGAAGCTTAAGGACGGCCAACCTGATTTTAATACCGTTCCGAGCAACGGCAAAATGATTTTTGGCGGTCTCGAAGCTCCCAAGTTCACGAGGGAATTTGCCAGCGAAAACATCGGAAGCAGCACTAAACTCCCAAGAGGTAAAATCATCAATGAGACCAACCCCGAATTTTTCAACAGCGTGCATCTTTGTGGGGAAGGACTCTTCGTGGAGGAACAGGAAGAAAAGCGGAAAGCCGAAGAAGAATGGAAAAGCAAAGTGTGCGTTGATTCGTTGGACTTCTTGGTGGGAGGCTTTGTTCAGCAGGACAAGACTGACCCTGTCGATAGAGTGAAGGATATCTTAGACGGTCCTGCTCTCAAGAAATCCCTAAAGATCGTCCGGAATGCGAAACTACCCAGTGGTAAGAAGATTCCCTTGCGCCCTGCCCCCTTCAGCATGTTCAACGACAAGTTCGAGGATCCAAAGGACTTCACCGTTGACCTTCGCCCAAACGATGCCACTACGTACCTGGCAAAGAACAAGTCGACGGGGTTGGGGGAAGACTTCATGAGGTACATACATAACGATAGCGGTAAGCCCAGGAGTCAGACATTCGTCGCCAAAAAGAAAGCTAAGCCCCTTGACTATAGTAGCGGCGAGATTAAGAATGATCCTCGCTTCTCTACCGGAGGTGTTATGGGGTGAGTTGACGCATGTGGGTGTTGTCACAGAGAACAGCCATCCACCCCAACCACTGAATGTTGACATTTGTAATAATACACGTAAAGATAAAATAATGTGCTGCCGCTGTAAAAATACAAACGCTTTTAGGGACGAGTAATTTATATTTAAAGAGGTACTTTTAACTTGCCAACCGCCGACCATTACTTGGTGAGGGTGAACTCATCGAAGACCTCTCCAGTCGTAGTCTGAACATATTGAAACGAAAACTTCTCGCGGTCGACGTTGATGACACCAATGCCATAGTGCGTCAAATCTACACTCGCAATCATATCTGTAGATTCATACACTCGCTTGTTGTTGTACTTATCGGTGACGACCTTGCTCGGGTCCATGGGGGAAAGCTTGCCATCTAGCTTCTGGTTGAGGTAGTCGGCATTTCTCTCCAGGATGAGCTCCCGGGTGCTCTTCTCCGACTGCTCATCATTGCCAGGTCCGCCCACCATCACGTGAGTGGGCAAGCCAGGATTGTCGTAGTTGGTAACGATTTCGGTTGTGTTGTAGACCGGGTAGTCTCTCTCATAACTGTGCACATGTCCAGTGAAGAAAATGTCAACATTGTACTGTTTCAAGAGCGGCTCGATGGCCGCCTGCATGTGCTTGTCGACGTGACCACCCTGGTACATGGGATGATGACCTCCGATGACAATCCAGGGACGAATATCACGTTCAGCATCGGCTTTCTTCAAGTCCTCCTCAAGCCAACTGACCATGTCACCGAAGCCACCACACTTGAAAATGTAGCGCTTCTCCTCAGCAGAGCCAGCGAACCCAGTCTCCAAGTCCAAGGCAACAAAGTGGACAGGGCCGTAGTTAAAGCTGTGCCACTGGTTCAAAACTCCACCAGACTCTGGAGACGGCATCCTAAACCTGTTGGTGTAGGCAGTGAAATTGGAGAGGGCCTCACGCTTGGTCTTGGAAAGAAAGCAGGCCGGGGAATGGCAGTCAGCCTCGTGGTTACCAGGCATGGTCATCCATGGAATTTGCGACACAATAGGTTGCATTTCATTCATGTATTCGTTAAAGACGTCCTCGTAGCAGAAGCGGAACCAGCACTTGGCGTGCAGAAAGGCGTCATCTGCGTACCCGACATCGCCAGCGTGAAAGATGAGGTCGAATTTGTCCTCAGCGAGCAGGTTGTTCAGATACGTGCGAGTATTCTCTCCGTTTACCAAGCCCATGTCGCCGAAGAAAACAAATTTCAAAGAACTCCCCTCGTCGCTATCAGAGGCTGGAGGAGTTTTGAAGGAGAACACTTCAGAAGTTGTAACACCATCACCTACATTATAAAAATAGGTGGTGTCCAGTTCCAAGTCATTGATGACAACCACGTGATCGTATGTCTCCAAGTACGTCGAAGAGGAACCCGTCTCCGAGGAATCTAGAGAATCTGCAGATGTGCCATAATTGACGATGGTGGAATCTGTGTCTTCCTTGGTCTGCCACATGATGGAAATTCCGTTTGAGTTTCCAAGACTGTCGTTACCCGCCAACGCAATGTGAACCTGCAAGATAGTGATAGGTCAAGGGATGAGTTGTGCGCTTGGGACAAGTATTGAAGGAATGATTGATATATTTAGAGTTGAGCTCTTCTTTCCTTGAGAATCAATCTCAAAGACTATATAATCCTTATGACGGGAGATAAATTGTCAAGGAGAGTGTCACACAACCAATCATTGCTTCAAGATCCCTTCACGACGAATGTGTCGAGATTTATGAAACAGATCATAGAATCACGGCTTTAGGCAACAAAACCGACATAGAGCACAGGTAATGAGGGGAAAACAACACCAACTCCAAAGGTTCTCATGCTGGGACTTACCTGTTCTGGGGCCGTAGGCTCGTCATCTCGGAAAGAGAGAGACTTCTGCGACAAGGCTAGGAACAGAAAAACGTTTACCAGCCTCATATTATTCACTTGAGGTGAATTAAATGATTCATACTGTTTGCTCAGCATCTGCGAACAAGAAATCTCGAATCTCTATCGCATTATTGGGTTTTTCCATTGAAAAGAAAAAAAGCTAACTCTGCTATTACGATACGAACGTCATCATTTTATAGCCCTAACCGCACACCTTCTAAGTGTCTCCCCATCGGACACGCGTTCTAGTTTGTAGTGGTATGTTAAAGGCCGTAGTGCTGCCAGAACTGGCCCAGAAAGCCCAAAACCCCACCCTTGGTGTGAGAGAGATAAGCAGAACTGCGTGTTATTGGGCGTCGCAGCCTCCTCTGATGAGTACTAGGACGGCTGCTGCCAATTATGT
>Ga0115555_1001416_pt1 | contig 16360 bp, 1 predicted proteins | sample COGITO_mtgs_1104_2_FD_87285 | JGI IMG/M metagenome (GOLD analysis project Ga0115555, IMG submission 87285) | Pelagic marine microbial communities from North Sea - COGITO_mtgs_110407 | ecosystem: Environmental > Aquatic > Marine > Epipelagic | place: Germany:Helgoland, sampling site Kabeltonne... | reverse complement strand
CCGTTTGGCCTGCGAATGTTGCTGTTCTTGCTGTTGCTTTTGCTCTTGCTCTTGCTCTTGCTCTTGCTCTTGCTCTTGCTCTTGTTCGTGCTGAGGCTGCAGCTGATGTTCGGGAGGCTTGGGAGTCTCGCTTCTGACTAAACTCTTGTCGATCCCCATCCCTCCCACGCCCCCTTGCATCCCCAAACTCACTACGCTACTATTCCTCCTCCCACCAATCTGCGAAACGAAACTCGTTAAACTGCTGTTCCGCCTATCCCGCTGTTGTTGCATCATCGTTACTGAGGTGTTCATCGAATCGAATTCACCATTATTGTCATGGAGAGAATTGGTTGAATCGAGGCGAGTGAACACAGGAATATCGCCAAAAGATTGGTCGGAGTGTTGCTCGTCGAGCGAATCTTCCACATTTTTCTTCGATTTCCCGCGACCTTGACGGTCGAGTGCGTCCCCATCCTCATTCTCAAAAACGTTCCCACTGCTCCTCGCCGTTCCCCTATTCCCCTCGTAATCCTTTAAAATATCTCCAACCGGCCCCTTAGCATTTCTTCGCACGGGATCGTTCAAATCACGTCGGGTCTTGGAGAGAGCAGAGAGTTCGGCAACTTCGTAAGTCGACATTTTTGCAACAGATGTGCGGCGTTCTCGGTCGGGAGAAACAGACGAGGATATTGACGTTTCACGGATCGTACTCTCAGGTAGCTTCAAATTAATAGATCTAGGGTTTTGTAACACGTCGCCTTTCCTCGGCAGCGTGGACACCACTGCGAGATTTTTGGTGGGAATGTTCGGGATGGAGTTTAGGAGGATATTTTGACTTGTGTCATTTTGGCGTGTTACATCGTCTGGACTTTTGATTGCATCACTTTTAGGGGTTTGGGGAGCGTCCTCATATTGTTGCTGTTGCTCTACTTCTTCTTGTTGCTGCTCTTTTTGCTGTTGTTGTGGGGACGATTCAATTTCGTTCGATTCTTCGACTATGCCATCCATAATTTCACCTTTTGCAGCTCCAGCACTGGCGACGGTGTTCATTCCCGTCCCCTCCCAGGCACCAGCTGATTTTCCTCTTTCGACTTTCGATGCTGCTCTACTCTTCTTACGTCCTTTGGTGTCAACCCGTAGCTGCGGAGGGTAGTCTGACGTTGAAAGGAGCACTTGGTCATAGCACATCTTACAAGCACGCTGACTCGTCGTCGACTGCTGTTCCTGGTGCGAATGCTTAAGCCCCCTTCCCTCCAAATCAACAAAGTAACCGCTGCAGGAGCTGCAAAAGACCTGCCCGCACAGTCGACAGTGGTGCCGGCGGCGAAAGACAGTGAAGGAGACTTCACACGAGTAACAACGAGTACAAAGGCGGTCAGGCATCCAGTGGGGCAACGAGCTTACGACTTGATCGCTGGAAGTTATAGACTGTTGGGCATTCAAACGGTTTTGGGGAGTAGGAATTGGGGGCTTGAAAGAGTGCGCCGTTGGAGTTGTTGGCACTGGTGGTGGCGTTTGAGTCGTGGAATTATCCTCATCAGCGTCAGATGGTGTGTGCGAAACAGGGCTGGAAGAATATGTTCGCCTGCTGACGGGAACAGACTCGCTAGTAGTCACGGAGGAGGAGCGAGGAAACGCGTTGCTGTTGTTGTTGTTGTAGTAGTTGTTGTTGTCGTTGTTGTCGTTGTTGTTAGAAGAATTGAAGTGAACAATATTATTGCCACCAACTCCATCATCTACGCCACAAAAGAGCATCCTCTCATCTCCATCCCAACCTCCACCCTCTCCATCTTCACCATCACTGCCATCACTGCTCACAACATTCCAATTATCACCATCGCTACCATTGTGCAACTCAGACTTCTCACCCCCTTCATCGTCACAATCATCAGGAACAATGTATCTTTTCACTTCAAAGGAAGCCCCTGGCACAGCATCGCCACCATCATAACCGCCAGCCTTATAAAACCATTCCGACCCGCTGCTATCATGAACAGGAGAACGTTTCATTTCATTCGGACTAGTGCCACGATTCTTGCCAACATTCTTGCTGCTGTCCCGAGGAGAAAGAGGTGGAGCTTCCAAAGGAGACTTGGATGGCCCTTCCCCCCCCCTTCCACCATCTCGACCACTTTTGTCCGCAGAGCCGCCCACGGGTGAGCTATTACCCCCAAAACCACCGCCGGTAGACCCATAGGGAGGGAATCGGGTAATCCTGTCCAATTGATTAGGCAAGGACGGATTGGAAGACGACCCAGTGAAGAGACCAAACATCCTTAGCCTTCTCTGATATCACCCACAAAATCGTTCAAGAGGAAAAAGTGACCGTGGGGAGTTATTTTTCGAAATTTTATCAGTTGCTACCCACGTCTTCATCATTTCTCCTTCTTCATAATATTTCGACAAAGAATGGTCCAATAATCTTTAAAATAACCCAATTCACTCCAATCCAAGGCACTGTCTCTGCGCAGAAAGAGACATTGTAACCAGGGCTACAACAGTACAATCATCAAAAATACTTTCTGGCTCTTTTCGGAACTCTCTGCCCGCCCCTCTTTGAATTCTGCTCCTACCTGCACCTCTCAATTCTTCGAAAAATTCGTGGACGATGTCGATGCATCAAAGAGATAACGCCAGCGACACTTTTGCTACTCTGAGAGCCACAATGAGGACAACAGTGTCTGGAGAAGGCACAGATACTGCAGTCCCGCCAAGTCTCTCGCTCTTGATTGAAGACCAACCCTCCTTCACTCAGGACATGTCTACTTATATTATAGGCGTCGTCTCTAATACTAGCGACGCAGCAAATCTTGGTGAAAAACAGAGTATTTTAGGAGAGGATGACTTCTCCACCACAGCAATGCCAAGCACACAATCAAGTGAACAATCCCAGTATACAGTCCCAAGCATCATCACAAACTCGCTGCTGATTCCGTACTATTCAGGCTACGTAAAAAACTCAACCGTAGGCGTCGGCGGACACGTTTATCTCCCCTCCCTTTCCGGATCTATTGCCCTTTGTGCCGAGATAATTGAGGAGTGCTCGATTGATGCAGCATCCCGAAGGATTGACCTCGGCGAGCTTGGAGCCTTTGTTGGGAGTGTATTTGGTTCTATAACTGAGGGAGAAGGTAATGCGCGGGGGAAGGCAAGCACAATGAGCCACGACGAAGTAAAAATTCGCTACGAGAACTTATTCGGCCTCGTTGGGTTGATTCTAATTTCTTTGGGAGGGAAAAAGGAGAGGAAAGTGGTGTTTGTTGGCGGTAGAGAAGGAGGGAGGGAAGTTACTTTCTCAGACGTTGTCCTTGGCGATTCTTTTGGGGACGGGGTTGTTGGGGTTGAGCCTGCGGACGAGGAGGTTGTTGTTCGAGGAAGTAACGGGAATGGCGGCGATCACGGCGGCACTGAGGACTATGAAGAAGAAAAAGATAGTTACGAGGATTTTCTAAAAAATTGGAAGGCATCAATATCTCCAAAGCCACCTCATCAGAGCCAGCCCCAACAAGATACTTCAATTGAACCCTCCCGTCAAATCATGGACGAAATCTTGAACATGACAAATCCAATCCACATCAACTCCTCACCTTTTTCTTCTCCATCACCACCTCCCACGCAAAATATGGACAGTTCAATGACCCGAAAACTCAACCGTCGGGGAAGAAGACTCCTTCGTTGGCTGCATGTAATTGGGCACGCTGTTATTGGTCGTGTTCAGCCATCTTCCCTCGGGGAGCGAGGAGCCAGATCCGGCTGGAATTTTGCGGCTATAGACGCACAAAACGAAGACGAGTTCGCAAAAGTAGGCGAGGATGTCGACTGGTTCTGTGGAGAGCAACTCGGCGGAGCTCTAATGGGAGGTGGAGGGGCTTGTTTTGCGGGCAACGGAGACGATGATGGCGGGGTCGGTGAGGACGAAGACAATGATAGCGACTGGAGCGACGGCGGCGGAGACCTCCGTATGGGACCTTCTCCAGGCTGCAGCCCGATTAAGCCGGAGGGCGAGGAATTTCTGACGATTACTCCAATAGGAAAAAGCGCAGAGAAAGCCCCGAAAAGCATGGAAGATCATCGTCGGAAAATTGACAGTGAACATGTAAAAAAGCTGGCAGAATGCATGTTTGAGGGTATCGTAGGTCGCCGCGTGGGGCGTGGTTCTCGCCGAAAGAATAAGAAGGCAATTGACAAGGCTGCAACCGCGGCGACCATCGCCACTGTGCCCCCCTCAGCAGGAGACTCCTCAGGACGTCTGCATTCAGGACAGGGGACAAAATTTAATGTTTTTCCTCACCAAATTTCTTCATCAGCTTCTTCCATCCATGAGTACCCCTCGTGGGATTCAGACCATTTGTCTATGGAACCGGCCTTTGGAAGCGCTATACCAACCGCTGCGACTACTGCCTCAGATGCCACTCGCCCATTCGTTAACTCATCACCGTCCCGCCGAATCGGGCCCCGTCCTCTTCGACAGTTTCTTTGCTCCCCACCCTCTACTTCCTCGCGTTCCTCGGTCGGTTCTAATGTAAGCAACACTGATGGCAATAAATATAGCAGAAGCAAGGGAAAATCGGACGGGCGGAGCAGTGGCCGTCGCCATCACCGCCGTCGACGTCCCTTTGAAGAAAACTTCCTCGATGGAAGTCTTGACATCGACCAAGTCAAGAATGTGGGGAACTATTTGTGTAGGACCAGCAGCGGGAAAGAGGATTGCGATATAGGCGCACGTGGCGGGGGAGTAGGAAGGGAGAGCAGCGACGAGGGTGAAGAGGAAGAGGACGAATATGAGGGGGATGAGCCAACTGCGAAACATTCAGAGGAGAAGAAAGACGAAGCACCCCCACCGCCGAGCGACGGCACCACGAACAATAAAATTGCCAACCCTATCACTCTTTCGATATTCCCTCAGAACGAAATTGATGGTGGCATCCGAATAGAAACGAATCCTACAGCATCGACTGCAGCATTAACATCGACAGCGTCGACAACGGCAACGGCAACATCAATGACATCGTCAAAAGCAAAAATAGTTTCTTTCGCTACCTCTCGGTCACTCACCCCTTCTCTTCACAATGTTGCCCCTCTATCTACTCACCACACATCCCCCCTTCATCGTGTTGTTCCCGTCCTTACGTGCTCTTGTTGCGGCTTCGTAGAGTTCCCCGGGTGCAGCAAATGTGGTGGACTCCTCGGATGTGAATTCAATTCTCCCCTTCCAACACTCCAGCAACAGCAGCAGAAGCGGCAGCATCAGGATCAACCTACCCCCCAACCCCTGACACATCCAACCAATACTATTTCTGATACTCACTCACCATCACGGGTTACCGGATCCATTTTAGACCTTCGTCACCGGAGCACTGATGACAACGTCGTCGCCGACTTAGCAGCGATGATGAATTCTCATCGTCATGACAATCCCGCTTTAGCCTTCATAGAGAACGCTTATCGTTTTATGGGCGAGTCATCCCCTCTACCACCGCAGCCAGCAGTGGGATCACGACTACCGGCGTTAAGGACCACTTCGCCACACAGTAGCCGCCGACACCAGACGAACGATCAGTTGTCATCAGCCACACCAAGGGAGCAGGTGCTTGACCAGGCGACGACGTCTACGTCAGCTGTGGCGACGACATCGCCTTTGGCAACCGTGACCACAAGTGCACGCCATGCCAGATGCCCTTCTTGTCTCGTTGTTTCCACATTGCACACACTTCCTTGGTCGGACGGTTGCCGAGTTTGCAAGGTGAAAGATAGCGTGGACACAGAGTGGTGGGCTCTCACAGTCAGCGAGGCGGAGTACCTCGTAAGGGGGTTCCCGAGGAGTGGGAGGGGCTCGAGAAATGAGAACTCCAAGGGAGAGGAGAAAGTAAAAGATGCTTGGGCCACAGGATCTCGCAGGAGGAATCCCACCTCGCCAACGCAGCACCAGTACGGCCAACAACATCAACGACAACGACAACATTTATCTTCTGCTTCACATGCGCCAAAAATTCCAATGCTGCGATGTTCCCTTTGCCGCTCTGTGGGTTTCATAGGTGGAAAGTCGTCACGGACGGGATTAATGACGGTCGGCTTGCCTAAGGGTTTTAAGAGGGGGACTACTAGGGACGGGAACTGTGAAGACGAAGGTTTGCTTAGCGCATGGAAGTCTCGCTTAAAACACATTGAAAATTGTCCAGGGAGCTCCCTCGGTAGCTCTGGTGTTGATGTTGAGTTCTTTGAGAAGGAAATCTCTTGGGAAGAGGCTAAATTCCTCTACAAGGCGTTATCCAGCGAAGGAGGTGTCGAAGGTGTTGGAGGGAAGAAAAATTTCGTCTCGGCGAGCTACGAGTCCAGGAGCGAGGGAAAGGTAAAGGAAGGGATGGTTGTGGTTGGAATGGAGGACGGCAGCAAGAGTTACGATACGCAAAGCTTTGATGGCGGAGTAGAGACTAAGGGGAAAAAAAAAGTTTTCGGAACTGTTGCATCCCTTCCGTCTGTCAGCCCAAGACAGAATCGGGCGGAATGCTCCGGTCTATTGATCGACACGATCCCCGATCTGACGACGGGTATTGTCGTCCCCGCGCTCGTCGGCAGGAAGAGGGATACCAGTGGCCAAATTGCCGGTGGTCAAGGCAACGGAAATCAAAGTGGCTCTGGGAGAGGGAAGAACAAAGAAAACGGAGAGGGAAGTGTGTCAAGTGCGGCTGCGATTGCAAGGGTAACTTTGACTACCTCCCCCCCTCCACCACCAACGCAAGACCTGGATAGACAGCTCAACTCACCACACCCGTCCTCAACCAGTGGCAGTAGAGCTTTTTATCCTTCCAACTCCACTCCCCCTCTCCCTCCTCATTCAATTTCCACCGCCTCGATCGACAGCATTTCAAAAGTTGACAACTTTAGAGACTTCGACCAGCTTGCCCTTGTGGAACCCGACGTATACCTGCGGCGCGCCCCGAATGAATACCCACAAGCATACGTGCTCACCGGCATCGGTGGGGTAGGTCTCTTGCCCTCGTCTTCCAAAGAAATTTTAGACGATGCCAAAGGCTACTCTAACGACAAACTGATCGTCAACAATTTCCAACAGACCATGCTAGAATCGTCATGCTACCACCCGCTTGTGTCGCATTCCCTACGGTCCATCTGTGAGTCTGTGCTGTCGACAAGTAACCGCGGTGTTGGAGTTGGTATTGGTGCAACTAGTGTTGGCAAAAATGATGGCGAGACCGGCGGTTCAGGTGTCAGTCTTACCTCTGGAATTGCGAAAGGTCTCACCACCCGCGACATCCTTAAGTTTATCAAAATAGAGTACGTCAATAGTGTTCGACGACGGGTTAGTCGGGTCTCGGACGTTGGGACATCGAATGAACTCCAGACACTTGACATCACTGGCGGAAGAACAAGCCAAAATCGGCGCTCATCCAGACGGCGCGCAACCACACGCCAACAAAATGAAGGAGTAGAAAACGTGGACGACGCCATACGCAGAAGCTTGCGGTTCCCTGGGATGTCACGGAATGGTTCCTCTCGTGCCTCAAGACGGCTACTCTTAAATGGGTCGGTTGGGAATCTTCGACGGAGGAGGGTCAGTGGTGGTACGAGGGGTGCTGCTGATGACAGCGGAACGGTTAACAATAACACTGCCACTGAGCCGTCGAGCGACCGCTCTGAGAATCTTCACCAGGACGACGACATCTCTTCGAGGTTACCTCTACTTGAACCTCGATCAACATTTACGCCGTCGTCTCTACGCGCAACAACGACAACGACAAACAGGAGCGACGGAAACAACAGCACAAGCAACAACATCAACTCAACCCCCCCCTCGCTCTCTTGGACAGTCTGGGACAAGAGCAGTGAGGAAAGCGGTCGCAACTCAGGGCGAATGATCCTCAGGAACCTACTCAGGGGTACCGAAAGTGGACTGAAAGAGGTACTCGATACCCTGCTTAAAGACATGGAAGCCTGCTGTGGAGGGGGAGTAAGAACGAGAAGTAGATTGACTACGACGACGGCAAGAGCAGCGATGGATACTTTGCTTCCAACAAACAATGCTCACACCACCGGCTCTACTGTGACACCAAAACCTCGTGTTGTCACTCGTGAGAGTCTTCACCCGCTTGCCCTCCATTGCCGTCCCAGTCTCGGGGAGAAGGGACGTTCTTTCGGCGAGTCTATAATTTTCCAACCCTTCTTCTCCACCACCATTGCCACGGGTGAAAACAAGGAAAGAAAAGGCCTGCTCGTCCGTGTCGATGGAATGACGGACTTGCCACCTGCAAGGCAGTCTAGAAATATGTCTGCGAATCGCAACCCTAAGCTTTCGTTCTCTCGTTCCCGTGATTCAACCCCATTCCTTGTTATTTCCGCCGATGAATTGTCCAAGGAGGCAGCAAATTCCTTGCCTGAGGATAATGACAAGGAGAAGCAAGGCATCACGGTCTTTCTCCCCGATGCAGAGGAGATTTTCTACTGGTACGAGGAAGGCGGGGGGGGGGAGGAGAAAGAGGACGACGACGACAGCGGCGGCGATGACAAGGAAGGAAAAGGGGATGGTGGACACCAAGACAGCGAAGTCGGAAGTAAGGGGAGGGTAGACTTAAGCGCAAAGGAAAATGAAGATGATATTGTGATAGAGGAGGTGATAGGCATGGAAGAAGAGGAAGAGGCGTTGACTATGCCCACAACACCCAACGGCACGACGCACGAAAGCATTACTATTCAGCAGCAGCGACGGCGGCAGCAGCAGCAACAGCAGCAGCATCTAAGACCATGGCTCTCGAACCTGCCCCAACCTCAAGCGGCGTTGCTACTTCAGCTCCTTCTTCGGTCGCGTTCTTCGGCACTTCGTTCTGAAATCTCTCGTCACGGATCCGGATACCATGAACTCCCATTTCAGCTCGAGAATACGGCCTCCTTAACCCACTCACAAACCCTATATCGCGGTCGGCCCTCGAATATAACCAGCATCCTCGACGACAACCCCGCCGTTACGGGGGGACGTTCGGCGAACTCGACGACAGCTGTCGAGGAGACCAGGTTTGAGGACTGCAGTGACTCTGACTGCGATGAAACAAAAGACGGATCCGAGGACGAATACTCCAGTGATGACGGCAAAGATGACAACAAGGTGGTTGCAGCGGTTCTGCCGACGCCGATTTCATCTCTTCACAATAGAATTCGCGACACCTCGACTATCACTTCCTCGGGGTTGATAAGGCGAAGAGGCGCTAACAATATTAGTACTGGCAATACCAGATCCCGCTGTACCGTCAGCACCACAAGCAACTCCAGCACCGTTGACTTCTCCAGCACCTCTAATACTGCCAGTCCATCTGCCATACCTGACAATTCGAACGAGACATCTCCCCTCACAGGCCCGCTTTATTCGCAGGGACGCACTAAAATCGATGATGATTCTCTCCTCTGCCTTTTGCAGTCTTCTGGAGTTCTCTCCGAGTACTCTCCTTCCTTCATATTGTATCTTCTTGGGAATGGTTCGACTCCCAAACACGGACCGATTCGCAGATCTCGACGTCGGCTTCGTCTCTTCGTGGATTGCAAGCGGCGGCGAGCCCACAATATTTCGACCAGGGACCTCCATAGCTCACAGAACAATAGCCCGACAATGAATGTAGTGGGCGGGTGCGACGAGAAGCTCTTCCATAGATGGAGGAGTGGGGTCCTCAAATCTCGCCGGGAATTCAAGACTTTGACAACCTCTTCTCACGATGATACTTCGGGAACTTCCTCTGGCGGTGGGGTTAGCTGGTGGGACAGCTCAGACAGTGACAGTGACGGCGATAATTGCGACAGCGACTTCGCTGTAAAGAAAGCGGCTCGAAGCTTGCATCTCACCTTCCCAAAGATTGGGAAGAAGCCGCCTCGGAACTGTAGCATCACGGTGAGCTGCGCTAGCGGATTTCCGACAATTGCCCCTTTAGGGATGCGCATTTGCTGTGGTGTAGACCCAATAGGCGACAAAAAGTTCAGGGCCGTGTACTATTACGAGGTGACGGTTGAGACCGCCGGCTTAGCGCAGATCGGCTGGGTCCTCACCCCCGATTATCAGGGGGATAGCATGCGAGGGAAGGGCGTTGGCGACGACGACGTGAGCTGGGGGTACGATGGACACCGAGGATACCGATGGCACAGCGGGGGGGGGCGCTGGGGAGGCAAGTGGAAGGAGAACAGCGTGGTAGGGGTTGTCGCCGTGATTGAGAGCGTGGAAGCTGCTGACGGACGACCCGTGACTGGAACAGGGGGCGAAGACGCAGACGAGGAGGACCTATTCAGCGACCTCGACGGAGACAGCAGCAGTGAAGAGGAAGGCGACAGGACAAGGAGCCTTGGCGACGGGAGGGACAAGGCGAAAACACCCACCGCGAAGTGCAATTTCGCCTTTAGCTTAAACGGGAGTTTTGCGTCGCCAATGGGAACTGCCTTTCGAGATGTCTTGCTCCCTCTTTCTCCCTTCGATGCGATCAATTCCAATGCTACGACTATGGAGATGGCAGATCTGATCGGTCTGCGACCGGGTGTCACAATGAACAAGAGCTTCAAGGGCTCACTGAACTTCGGGCAAAGTCCCTTCGCCCATCCCCCAGTTGACAAGTACCCTGATTTCCGACCAGTTACCAGCTTCCGCTTCGGAAAAGACGGTCCTGACTTACGCACTGTGGATAGCAACGGAGGACCGATGGCCGCAGTAAAAAACGAAAGGATCGACGCGCCTCTCGCCGGTAAGCAAGACACTCAAGCCCACGACAAGATCGATACGCCCATAGCAAAGAATTACTGGGGTTACAAATTCTCTGTTGAAGAAGTGATTGGCGCTGCTGATAAGCTCGATTTCGGACTAATCACGGAATTTGAGCTCCTTTACGATCCCAACCTTACCGAGGACGAAGAAGAACGCGCGATTATGACGGGCATGGACCCTAAATCGACTCCCCCGAAGGCGACTTCGACAATAAATGTGTTGAATGAGAGCTACCAGCAACACCGCGAGGCGGCTGAAAGTGAGGGCGGAGATGTTGACGACGACGACGCTGATAACTCTTTTGAAGGCCTCTCACTCTCACGCCAAGTTGGCGGCGACGGAGACGGCGAGGACAGGTTACGGGGCGAGAGATACGAGCTAGCAACGGAGGACGACGAGTTTGTCGAGGAACATTTGCGATCGCTGATCGAAGACTTGGCGGGCGGGGCCAGCGCGCGGGCAGTAAACACTATTTCTGAAGGGCGCAGAGCGGTTGAAAGTGCTTCTGGGGATACTGGAGCGGGCAATTTCGTATATAATGATGACGATTTCGAGATTGTTGACCATGATGCGGACGAAGTGGAATCGGGAGAAATCGAGGCTAGCGAAGACCTAGACAGTGTAGAAGAAAGGGAGGTCGACAAGATTATCCAAGAGGGCGATCAGTACGAGGAGGAAGAAGAAAAAGTCAGTAGGCAAACCCCGCAGACCCCAAATAATACGTCGTTGCCCAAGATCTGGAGGCCAGTATCTTCATTCAAGAGTGATGGGAGTCGGATATCATCTTTTGGGGACATTCTTTCCACAAACAAACCAAGTTCGGCAATTGGTGTTGCAACCACTCCCGGATTCCCGACTGTCGCCCGCCCTGTAGGCTACAAGCTTGTCTACTTTGATGGGACGAGGGGTATCAGCGGCTGGAGGCCAATACCACCAAGTGGCTTTTCGTCCCTAGGTGATGTCTTTGTAGCTAAGGGCGGCAGCTCCGACGATTTTTTCGAGAATCTGAGCGACGAAGAGGATTTAGAGGTAGATAAGTATGAGGTAGGAAAGGCAAGTGGTCGCGGCAGTCCAAGAAAGAACTTGAAGTTAGAATTCGTCAAGAGCCGCCCTCCGGCGCTGGATCTTGTTGTCTGTGTTCGTACTGATCTTCTCAAAACTCGCACCGAGAGTGAGGTCCATTCTGTGGTAATTAACAACGGAGCGTGCAAACTAGAGAAGACATCGACAGGAATTAGTACGGAAAGAACATTCCGCTTCTGCGATGATGTCGACACCGGTGCCGAAGATCTACTGCGTTACTTTGACGCTGGCGAGGTTCAAAAAAGCAACGTGAACGGCCAAGGCACAACTATCGACGATGGTGTTGAGGAGGATCAGGGGAGCGAAGAATTTATACCGCCGGGCACAGATTTTGAGGCTGCGGAGACAGAGGACAAGTTTTTCTCTTCAAGCATGATTTATCTCAACGGTCCGGCATCAACTCTCACAATCAACCCGAATTTGACCTTTTCAACTGAGGTGCTGCGAAGGGTACTTCCTCATGCTTTGAGGGAGGAAGGAGATAGTTTCGACAGAATTCTGAAAACGCTGTGTTGCTGCGTGGGCGCCGAGGGGGGAGGGGGTGGGGAAGTTGTAGACCTGCTGTTTTACTATCTCAGGAAGGGAGGGGGAGGGTTCTTGGGCGACAGTTCTGTCGCAGTTAACGACGGCCACCCCATATTGGCTATCGGTGAAGCCACGCACCGAATAATTAAGCTTTGTCGTCATTATGTCAAGCGCGTCCAGCAGGATTACGTAAAACAAATCCTGAGGCACAGTGATAAGGTGTTGATTAATGGCAAAGAAGTCAGCGGGAAAGTCTTGAAAAACCAGCTAGTCATGAACGAAAAGCTTTCGACTGAATTTCTGCCCTTAAAAATGCTAAGGTGTATCGAAACGTGCCTGTTGGGGCTAGTATTTGCAGGCGATGGCGAGGACAGGGCAACCTTCGGTGGAGTGAGGAAGTGGTATGATTTGCTAAAGCAGCAGCAATTGATGCTGACAAATGGAGAGAAGCGCAAGTCGAATGGGAGCGATGTTGACGTCTTGTTGGATTTAATTAAGAGCATTAGATGGCTTAAATTCTCGTACCAGCTCAACAAACAGCAGCTCCGAGAGGAAGAGGAAGATGAGGGGGGGGGAGGCGCGGGAAACCCTTTGCCACTCAACAAGGTCACGAGCTTCTCGTCCATTTTCCAGCCCAGCAGGGGGGGCCATGGCAGTGATAGTGGGAGTAAGCCCCAGGTGCCGCTTAATGTGGTACTTTGCTGGGTAGACAACATTGCCTTTGCCAAGAATGTGATAGTCGTCCCGAATGTTTTTGTTGGAAGCGCCGACGGGGAAAACCCGAAGTTGGACATATATAGGGGCCGTGTGTCGATCGAAGGCGCTGTGGAACTAACCGTCGTTTTCGACTATAATAAGACAACGTTGAAGAAATTGAACGGGAGCGAAGGCGAGAAACCACTTACTATTGTAGACGACAGTGGTAACAGTGTAATTTTCCACAGCGAGGGCAGCCTCAGGGAAATCAAGAAATTTAAGGGAAGCAGAATAAGCTGGTCCTTTGGGGGGTACAGCGATGTCGATTTTTTGGTGAAATTCACAGTTTTTCCACGATTTCAAGACTTTGCGACCAAACTGAAGAAAATCAGGAAGTGCAGGAAGATCATAAGAGACTTTGCTATGCCAGAATTCACCCCTGCGATGGATCGGAGCCTGGTGAATTTCCTCAACAACCACCAAAAATTTGTTGTGGGGCGAGGAGGAGGAGAAAAGCAGGTGGGAGGAGAAGAGAGCGAAGAAGAGGAGGACATGGATATTTTTAACAGTGGCGGAGGAGGAGGAGGAGGTGATGGAGGAGGAGGAGGAGGAGGGAGAAGCTTTACAGGGCATCACCACAGCATGATGTACTGTGAGATATTGAACAACATAAGGAAGTCGCCGTTGGAACTGGCTTGGCAACTTACCCGGCTAAGTGCAGGAGGCGGGGGAAAAAACGCAATAGAGTTCAGTTGGTGTACGAATTTGACTGTAGACAAACTAGCATTTCGGATCGATTTCTTGATGCGGCTGAACCGTCACTTGAAAGGGGTCCTTCCATTGATAAACACGACGAATCTGAGCAAGGGGAGTCTTGGCCGAGTTTTGAGGGAGCTCGGCGGAGTGGTTCTGAAGGAAGTAAAGTTTCCAAGGTTAACAGTGGCTCTGGAGGCGACCCAGCAGAACAGCGGGGGCGTGCCGACATTGAATCTAGACAATTTCTTGGCGGCAAAGAGCATCGAAAATGGGGAGATCACGGTTGCCGACAGCAACTGTATTTTTGTGCAGGCTTTCAAGTTCTTGCACCACAAAACTGCGATGCTGCGCATGGTTTGGGACGGCGACAGAGTATTTCAGGTTTCGTTTGCCGGCGAGATGGGGAGCGACGCGGGCGGGGTTTATAGGGAAGGTTTGTCTAGGATTGTGGAGGATCTCTTCAGCGTTGGCACCTTTGACTTGTTCGTGCCGTGTCCTAACGGAGTACATGATATCAATCTCAACAAAGAAAAGTTCGTGCCAAACCCCAAGTATAAGGGCGACTGTAATACGAGCGCCACCGCCATGTACGAGTTTGTCGGAAAAATGATGGGAGTAAGTCTCAGGACAAACTTGAGCCTACCGTTCCATTTCAGTAGCATGGTTTGGAATGAGCTGGTTATGATTGAAAGCGCCATTGGGGATCTCTTTGAAATTGACTCATTGGCTGTAAATTGGCTAAAAAAGCTCCAAGGCACAAGTGAAGATGATTGGGAGTCAGAGGGGGTGAATTGGGAGTGCACTGGGTGTGCCGGTGAGCTATTAAGGGTGGGGCCGGCCGGGAAAGGGGTAAAGTGGGGGGATAGGAGGGTGTTTGTGAAGAAGGTGGTGGAGGCGCGGATGAGAGAGAGCAAGTCGCAAGTGGAGGCAATCGCGCGAGGCTTTTATAGCATTGTTCCGGAACGCGCATTGGCACTCTTTACAGGCGCAGAGTTAGAAGTTTTGGTCTGCGGAGTGCCTGATTTCGACATGAAGCTGTGGAAGAAGAACACCCACTACAGTGGGGGATATCACGAAAATGACGTGACCATAGTATTGTTTTGGAAGGTTTTGGAGTGTTTTACGAATGAGCAGAAGAGTGCTCTGGTTAGGTTTGCGTGGGGCAGGAGCAGGTTACCCCCATCTGGAAAGTGGAGCTGTAGCATGAATATCAGCAAGAGGGGGGATGTCGCCTATCTCCCCAGTGCCCACACTTGCTTTTTCAGCATTGACCTGCCACCCTACAAAACAGAAGAGGAGATGAGGATAAAATTGACAACGGCCGTTGCCTACGGAACTGTGGGGGTATTGAATGCGTAAAAGAAAACATAATAATTTGGAGAGCAGTTTAAGGGGTAGAAAGTCTTCTCTTTTGGCTTGCTTGCTTTGGCTTTTTAAAAATGCAAACCGATAACCCAAGGTATTTATTTTTTCACTAGTTAGCAAATCAACGAGGGGTCGCATTCCCACTCCCGACAACTGAGTTGGCGGCGCTGTTATTGAGGCTGAGCATCGCCGATACCAACTCCATATTTTCTATTTTCTGCACACTGAGGTTTCCTTTCCCGCCTTTTGCAGCAGACTCGGCACCAACGCTTTCAATATCGACGACATCATGGTGAACAACTCTTGAAGTATCAGCTTTTGTCAACGTGAAGGATGGATACTTATCCTCAAATTCCAATTTTTTACTTTGTTTGTGAAATTTTTGAATGCTATTCATCTGCCGTTTTCCCCCAGGAGGGAGGAAGGGAGGAAGGGAGGGAGGGAGGGAGGGAGGGAGAGACAGGAGGGACGATGCATACAAGTTAGAGTAAGTTTTAATACGCCCTTCATTATGGAAACATTCGTAGTTCAATAGTAATACACGTGAACATTTTGCTAACAGATATCGGTCAATCGCTAAAACCAGCCTTACCTCGATTTTTTCACCTTCAGTGATATTGATATTCCTACCTTTCACAATTTGAGAAAGGGAATTTATCCTATTTATCTTTTCCAATTTTATATTTTCATCGATGACAAAAATCATATCCTGTGAAAGTTTTTTCAATTCTTGCTGATTTCTGTGCGGAAACATCGAAAATATTCTGGGCAAGTCACAACCATAGCAATGCAAAACATTATCTAGGTCCTTCAAACTTTGTTCATCCCATGGTTGATATGACCCGTGCTGCGGCTGATATGCTACTTGCGCGGTCACCTGTCCCGTCGGCAGCATAGGCGACAAATTCAATGGCTGAGTCTGCATATGTTGCGCTCTCTGAATCTGCGCCTGCATGTGCATACGATCTTGATCTTGGTCTTGAAACCTGAAGTCACGCTGATAATTCAACTGTTGCTGCTGCATTTGCTGTTGGTACAGAAGCATTGAGCTTTTGGGCTGATTGTTTACAATATGAAATGAACCTAGAGTGGGACCGTTGGCTGCATTTACCACTGGAAAAGTCTTCATTTTTGAGTCAGCTGGGGCGATAGGTGGGGCGACAGTTGGGGCGACAGGAGGGGCGACAGTTGGGGCGACAGTTGGGG
>Ga0115555_1001414_pt1 | contig 16368 bp, 13 predicted proteins | sample COGITO_mtgs_1104_2_FD_87285 | JGI IMG/M metagenome (GOLD analysis project Ga0115555, IMG submission 87285) | Pelagic marine microbial communities from North Sea - COGITO_mtgs_110407 | ecosystem: Environmental > Aquatic > Marine > Epipelagic | place: Germany:Helgoland, sampling site Kabeltonne... | reverse complement strand
GTTTTTCTTTTTCAATTGCCATTGTAAACCTTGTGGACTTGTTTTGTGGGGGGGGTGTGGCGGGGTCCCCCCCCCCCCCCTTTCATTGTCGCCGCATCGTTGTCGCCCAGTGATGTTTATTTGTTATCTTTCGATGTTAATACGGACTTGTGGGTCTTATTTCTTGAAGCTGCAAAAATCACGAGGCGATTTTCGATTTTCGATTTTCGATCACCTCGATCAGTAGCAAGATCCTGCATCAAGATCCAATTCAGTAATAATTCATTTAAGCTATTTTTAAAGGTGATAGGAGCGTCACTTCTGTACCTTAGATCCGTCACGTGAACGATCTTCTCTTCAAGTGCGCCCCTCATACTCTTCCCTGAACTCCCTGAACTTCCTCGCCTTGCTTACAACCCCCGGGCCCCCCAGCACACACCTTCAGTAATCCCCTTTCCCTGCTCGGTGACCGCTTACAGTCTTGAATATCGAGAAATATGGCCGCGTTGCTGAGCAGTAATGACCCCATCCTGGCAGAAGTCCGCCATCTCAATAACACCCTATCTTTAGCTTCCCTCAGTGAGGATAACCCCAACATACAGCCACACCCACAAGCTCTCGAACATGAGATTAGTCCAAATCATAACCCACTGAACTATTCTGATCATAGTGCCTTCGACACTATGTTTGGGGCCGAGATGGAGACGAAGTCAACCTTGGAGCAGCTCCTTGATGAAGGGTCACACTTTGTGCAGATGCTGTACACTTTCCGAAGCGTCTCCCGTGCTATCCCAATGATAACGGACCAAAACGCGACCAACAAGAAAGAGATGAATTGGGCGGCCTACAACGTTCTGCGGCCTGAGGTTGTGAAGCTCAAGAAGCTGATGGAATTCCAGGAGTCGGTGATTAGGACGTTCTGCATGAACATACAACAGCTTGTGACCCCTGAGGCACGGAAGAAAGTGGTTCCCGAGGGTTTGTACGATGCTTTAATCAAGGTTGTTGATCTGCTGCAGAAGCTTGATAACCTGAAGGACATGAAGGCGTGCCTCTTGAACGATTTTAGTAGATACAAGCGAGCCTTCAACAGCATCCGAAGCGAGTTGAAGGACGGTGACGCTCAATCGGAAGAGATTCACCAGCTCCATCTATTCCTTGGCAACCCTGCCTACCCTAAGCAGCTCATGTTTTATACTCTGAGAGACGCAGTGAAGAAAATCCCGGGTCATGAACAAGTTTTGTGCGAAATGATCGAGCAGTGCGCCGATTTTCTCGAGCAAGAGAACTACCTTACGCCGGACGAAAAGTACCGACTAATTCGCGCGATGCCGCACTTGATGCTCCTCGCTGACGGTGAGGCCGATGCAAGCAAGTCATTTAACATCTTCAAGAACAAGCTCGTAAATGTTGATCGCTTGAAGCGTCTATTTAAGCGGTACCCCTACGTCCCGGAGGTCGGTGACATGAGCATCACTGTCAATTATATCCTCCAACGCGCCCCACACTACAACCCAGAGAGTATGGATAGCGCGTGGGGTGGAGGGGAGGTTTCAAACAAGGTTAAAGATGACTACTTGCTGCACACGCATTGGAAAGATTTTCGAGAGAACCACTTGGCCTGGACGGCAAACTTTACCTCTGCCGTCGGTATTTTGAACGAGGCGAAGTTTGAAAAGGAGGCAAAGCACGCGGCGTTCTGTGGGGACGTCTATCATATTGTTTTATCGGGTTTGAGACTTATTCGCGACATGACATGCGCTGTGATCGAGCAGTCGACCTGGAAGCTTACTCACCCGTGCACTGACCAGGACCTTGACAGGATCTTCAAAAAGGCAAAAAAGGCTGAGAAAGATAAAAAGGACGAAACGAACTACGGAAATGAATACTCTGAAGTGAGTGATTACGAGCGTGTGGTACGTTATAATTATACACCCTCGGAGCTAAGCGTGTTGGTGGACACTATCAGCATGATCAAGTCTTCTGCCAGCTTGCTGAAATCGACCGAGGCCAAGCTTGCCCCTGTCCTACGCCTGTACATTCATAACGAGATTCAGAATCTGGTCCAGCGCGACATGATAGAAATCTTGCACAGAGCTGACAAAAAGAAACGGGCGGTTATGACTTCACTCATGCAAATTCGGACCCTTGCCATCGACTGGTTGCGGGGACAGCGCCACGATGATTACCGAACCTGGAAAAAAAATCAGCCCCCCCCCGAGTGCCCTGCCCGAGTGGTTGCGGCCGGTCCCACACAGCTGCATCTCATGCGAGTCCAGATTCGTGCCCTGTACGACGAGAAGTCCGCCGCTCGAGCCAGCGCGGGAATCTTCAGTAAGCGAGATCTGACTGACGCGGAGGCAAAGGTTTTTGAGGAGTTTTATTATGTTTCGTTGAACTTCTCCTATCTTCTTGCCTTCGGTGACACGATTAATACCATCAGTGACCTAGGGGATCTGTGGTACCGTGAATTTCACCTCGAGATGACAAAGCAGATCCAGTTCCCCATCGCCATGAGCTTCCCCTGGATATTAATGCAGCACGTTATTAACAATCAGAAATCCGATACTCCGCTCATCGAGGACCTCGCCTACACTATGGACGTGTACAACGACACAGCACAGCGCTCTCTTCACCATTTTGACTCTCAGTACCTCTATGACGAGATTCAAGCTGAGGTGAATTTAGTTTTCGACCAGCTTATCTTTGCCATCAGCGATGAAACGTACACCTATTATAAGGATTTTGCCGCTTCTAACGTCTTTGACGGAGAGCTTAAGAAGGTACTCGAGAAGGCCAAGAACTACAATTACCTTACGAAACGGGTTATGCGCCAGTCCGTCCCAATCAGCCAGAAGCATATCCAACTTCTCGGTCGATCTGTTGACCTTAATTTGCTCATCACGCAGCACGTGTCCAACAAATTCTACCACGACATCGAGTTGTGCCTACAGCGATTTGAGGGGAACGACCTAAGCATTGTGATGGAGTTCCAGCGATTGCTGAAGGTTCTGAAAGCTACCCACAAAGCTCTCGTGTCTTCTGGCATTCGTTTAGACAGCTTCGACAGCATGTTAGATGCCGCGAATGAGTCGGTAGGAGCCACCAACGACAAGGGTAGGATGGCGATGCACACACTCAGATCGCTCGTCACGGACCTTTTCCCGAACTACAGCTACAACATTTACACGCAGCGGTTTGTGAGATCGCCCACCGTGTATCGACCTACCGAACGAAGCACGACATCCACCAAACACCTGGGAGGTAACATGGGCTATGGTGCTCTCTGTAGCAAAAGTTTCGAACACACTGTGGATAAGTCTCAGCGCGGTTTCTTCGGCGGCCCTCACATTTCTGCCGTCATAGAAGTTCTCGGCAAGCATTGCCTTCCGTTGATCATTGAAGAGTGCTTGAATAATCTCGAAGAGAGGCTGGTCGACCTCAAATCGTACGCCGAGGCCCTGAAAGAAGGTCTACCACCTATCAAGCTACCCAAATACATGTTCCGCACGGGCGGAGTTTACGGATTCTTCGAGGGGAAGCTAAAAGTTTTTCTCGAGTACGAAGCCTTGAAGCCAGAAGTCTTTCAGAACTTCCGAGAAATCGGCAACACACTCTTCTTCCTCCGAGATCTCAGCGACTTGATCGATCTGAATGATAGTTACGCTTTTGTGAACGCGGCTCCCTTCGTCGGAGTTGACTGCCCTACAAAGGAGCGCCCAACTGGTAACAGATGCAGCAGTATGAGTGTGTATAACCCAAAGGACGACTCTCCCCTTCAACACCTCCTTCACGAGGAGTTGAATGTGCACAGCAATGCGGATGATCTTGAATCTGTTTTCAAGGGTGCACAGTCGGTACACAGTAAGGACTGTCAGGGAATTTCGTCTGTTTTTAAGACCGCCATTGAGCATGTCACCTCAGTCGTGACCAGTCTTGGAATCGCAAAGGAGTGGGCCACTTCTGAGCCCCAGAACGGGATACCTATCGAAATTAGCGAGCCAAACGACTTTTACCGGTTGTTTTCTGCCCTCAACTTCCTATTCTGCGTGCATGAAGAAGATCCGGTGGTCGACGAAGAGATAGAGCTGGCAAATTCCAGCGGAATGACAGTTGATGAGCTCTCGCTGACGGACGAAGAGGAGTTTGGGCACGGCTTTGGTTTCGCTGGTGTACTTCTGATGCACATATTGAAACAGCGTCCGTCGTTCGAGATGCTTGACTTTAGCTATCACTGTCTCAATGTCCAACTTCATGAGAAGTGTGCGAGGGAGATGGCCGGTGGGGCAATCGGCATGGTTGACGAGGAGATGCAGGCGCAGGCGAACCGATTCTTGGTTCAAGCGCAGCGACAGAGAGATATTCACCGTAAACTATTCTCCACCCTTGAGGCAAACAACGTCGTGGACGAGGTTGAATCCATCGTGACGTTCCAACCTCCAGCTACAGACGTTGGCTTGGGTGTGAAACGAGCGCTGCCGAAAGGATCCAGTGCGATTAACTTGGGGGGAGGTAGCGTCGCGAGTGGCACGGGTGGCAGCAAAAAAAATCTCAATGTTGAGGATATCAAGCTGAAAGATATCGTTGAGGCGCCAGAAGCGCCAGCATTGCCGCCACCGTCCCTATCCAAGAGTGCTCCACCTCCTCCTCCAAGGAAAGAAAGCGACAGAGGGGCTCCGCCGCCACCTCAACGGCCCGCGGACAGTAGCTCCGGTAAACCTCCTGTTCCCCCTGCAAAGCTAGCCCCTCCCGCTCCACCTAAGAGAGCAAGCGTCACGGAGACAGCAGTCGCACCTCCCGTGCCTAAGGCCGCACCTCCCGCTCCACCTAAGAGAGCAAGCGTCACGGAGACAGCAGTCGCACCTCCTGTGCCTAAGGCCGCACCTCCCGCTCCACCTAAGAGAGCAAGCGTCACGGAGACAGCAGTCGCACCTCCTGTGCCCAAGGCCGCACCTCCCGCTCCTCCCAAGAGAGCAAGCGTCACGGAGACAGCAGTCGCACCTCCTGTGCCCAGGGCTGCCCCTCCCGCTCCACCCAAGAGAGCAAGCGTCACGGAGACAGCAGTCGCACCCCCGGTGCCCAGGGCTGCCCCCCCCGCTCCACCCAAGAGAGCAAGCGTCACGGAGACAGCAGTCGCACCTCCTGTGCCCAAGGCCGCACCACCACCCCCACCGCCATCGAAAAAAGTTGGCTCCATGTTACCACAGAGCGGCACCAAGCTGCCGGAAGGGATCGGAAAGGCCCCCCCGCCACCGCCACCACCGCGACCGTGAAAAGTGCAAAAAACGCACCCAAAAAAATGAGAGTTTATAGGGAAACCGTTTTTCTTTTTTCTCAATTTTCAGTTCATTTTTTCCCATCCTCGGTTCTACCAAAATCTTTATCTAATTCGTCCACTATGAAAATCTTCGCTACGATGCGTTTCCAGTTGTTCAGTATCCTGGCTTCACGTTTGCTAACCTCTTTCTCAAAATTTATTGCGAGTGTCTCCTCGTAAGCATCGCTCATCAACTTTGAGTCCCTTTCCTTGACCACTATTCCCACAATTTGCGGTATGCTCCGTCCCTCTGCCACATCAAATCCTACCAGACACGGCGCGTATTCGATTCCAAGTTTTTTTGCGACAGCTGCCATTCTCGGTTCGCTGCGATGAACCAAACCAGGATTGAGCAAGCGCAGCTCTACATTCCCAAATTCGTTCGTCGGGATCCTGTCATTCTCGCCCACGAATTCTGGGCTCCATGGTTCTGTTTGCCAACGCCCAAAGAGATCTATCGTCTCTACCGCTTCCTCGGCGCCAGTCTTTATCCGCTCCGCCTCTGCCTCACCAAGTGCGGTTTCACGGTGCTGATCATAACCTTTGCCACTGCTGACGTAAGAATCGAGAGCCTGGAAATTCCCACCCCCTCCTGTCTCTTTTGCCAAGGGCGCCTTTCTCTTCTTGGCGACCTTTACTGCGCGAGAAAGCTCCGTCTCCTTGACTTTTCTACTATTATACAACCACTTCTTGGCGGGCATGGCGACAGACACGAATTTCCTCAAAAAAACTGGCTCCCCCTTGAAGATCCCCTTGACGTGTTTAACCGCGTCGGGGTGCAGGACTTCGGTAGAGAGCAAGAATGAACGGAGTACGAAGAAAGGATGCGCCTTGAATCCCGCCTTTGACGTCGGCATCTCTTCCCTCCTCTGTAAAAGCTGCGATGAGGCGGGCACATTGGCGATGAGTGGTGGTTAGGGAGTGAGTTTGAAAATTGAGCGTAATCACGTAGAACATAGTGCGTACCTCTTCTTCCTCTCCTCCGCTACTATTTTCCTGTTTCGTCGCTTCACCGTCGTGATCGTCGTCATCGTCACTTAAGAGAGAAATGGGCATACTTGAAGATGACCCTCCCATTGTCTTCTTCCCACAAAACTGCTTCCCGGCTGTCAAACAGCCCTTAAAGAAATGTTCGTCCCTGAGTAACGAAGATTTCGACCATGAGCTAGCGTAACGTTTTGTAACATCCGTGACGATCAACTCAGCCTCCTCCTCTTCTGTCCCTCCGTCCTCTACAGCACGATGCTCTACCGCAACGACATACGCTACCGTACCTCTCATGTCCTTGGGAAGCCTGTCAGGGAAGGATGAGGCTGCATCGGATTTTTTCAGAAGCTTCTCGATCGACATCGGGCTACCGTAAGTCTGGTTAAAGGGGTCAATTGTGATCCAGCTCCGCTTTAGTTTCCCATCGTTTCCAGTGGGGGTTTTCTTTCTTTCGTCGATGAAAACTTCAACCCAAGCAAGTAGGGGGGCATCATTTCCCAAGGCCTCATCCCCGACAGAGTCCCCCTCAAAATGTGAATGGTCAATTTCAATGCCTTCGGATACGTCTACGTTCTTCTCGGCAATTTCCCTCCCCTTCTTATTCTCGCTTTTCTTTTTCTTCTTCTTCGACTTGCTCAATATCTTCACCACATTCCGCTCGCAACTGAAGACGCCACCCAAAACCCTCCTAACCAACATCCCGTCGATAAACTGTCTCACGTCATCCTTCCTCGTCGGCGCGATGTTCACGGTCAAGCGCACACGGAAATTAAGCGCGCGGAGAAACACGCACAGATTCCGGGCGGCCGAGAGCATCGGCTGCCCCCCCCCTTCACGATGCGCGCGCTTCCGTTTTTTGTTGCGATCAGCCCGGCGATAGAAAAGGTCCAATGCGGTCTTTAGGTCCCCTATCCCATCCCCGCCCCAATCGTAGTCACTCGGAAGTGTAGAAAGCACCTTCCCAAACTCCAAGGTGTCCGACGAGATTTTAGAATTGTATACAGCAACAGAAACGGCTGCCGCCACAAAAGAGCGGTGCACGGTCAGGGCTGTAGGTAGTAACTCTGGGTATCTCCGTGCGAAGGTTTTCGCCGTAACCGATTGGCGCCGCTTTTTCTTGACAGAGGAAGAAGTGCTCAGAGAAGGTGGTGGAGGGGGCTCCGATAATTTCACAGAAATGCTACCTGTCCTCGCACCACCATTGACATTGACGTTGCCGTTGCCGTTGCCGTTGCCGTTGCCATCACTTAAAGAGAACGGTGCGGGTAGTGTGAAGTCATCTTCTCCTTCGTCGCCATCCTCCCAATCGATGTCCTCATCCGAGGAAGACGATGATGACATTTCACGGCTTGCTGCTCACGTGTTATAGAAAGTGTTCGTAGATTATTTAGAGGTGAAGTAAGAGTTGTGTGTATGGAATCGCACAGTAGTACTTTTTTCAATCCCTATCATCAAAATTGTGAATTCCCAAGGCCTCTCCAAAAATTCCAAAGTGCAGCTCTCCGAAAGGCAAGGGAACGCGATATTAGTCAAGTATGATGTAAGTAAGCGGAGATCCGACAATAAAGTAATTTGCCAATTTTTACATTACTGCAACAGTGCAACAATACAACTGAACACAATAATCCCTCTCGTCATCACCCCTCTCGTCATCACCCCGTGTAATTGATGAATTTTGTTTTATCGACGACTCTCAACCCTTTTCCCCCTCCAACTGTCTTACTGAACTCCCCCCCTCTTCCCCCTACAACAGTAAGCCTCCTCGCCCAAAGGCGATCGTTAAATTGCTCCCCAAATGGGAGAGAGAAGTCCCTCTTGTGGTTAGTCTGGAAGCTTGTTGACCATTTGAAGCTGCTCGATCCCACATTTGGATTAAGTCTCTGTCTAACTGTTGAGGAAGATAGAGGTTTCCCGTTTTGGGTGTACGTCATCTGCCCTGCTTCCTGCAAATTTGTTGGAGGTAGCAGAGATTCTCTGAATTTCCTGTCCATGATTTCATCGTCGATCATATCTCTCTCTTCACGCAATTTGCTTCTCCTCAGTTCGATTTTAGAGAGCACGCCACCACTAGTGCCACCGCTGCCAGTTGCGCCGAAAACTATTTCCCTTTCTTCTCTTGGATCTCTCATGAAGTTACTAGTTCTGTACATGTCTGTATCTCTTACACAGACGCCGTTGGGTAAGCTCCTGACAACAGCCTTCCGATCACCCAGGGGAACCACATATCCATCAGGCAACACTTCGTTTGCACTTTGTTCATTTACCCCTTTCTCCCGGCCCCCTCTCTTCCTAAGATCTCTCTCCCATCCATCGACCCTGACGCTTGTGACTGGGTTCACAGGCCAAGTTGATGGAGCGTTTGACTCCTTGGATTTTGTCTTGAGACGTTGTGAATATTGCTTTATGCGAGTATGGAGTAGGGGGTTGGGAGGAGGGTAAGGCCTATGAGTGCTGGACTGAGACATCTTGCGGGATCAACGAAACTCCAATATAATTGACTTGTATGACCTGTTTCAAGTTATGACCTTGGCTTCAGTTCTGCGCCTCCCTCGTTGTTGCTGTTAAACAAAACTACGGACAATTTATTACAATGTAAGTCAATCAAGTTGATTTTTGAACTTCGATCTGATTTATTTCAGCTACTATTGCACTGATTTAGGAGCTAAATCAGGATATATTTTTACCCGGGCCAATCTCGACAACGACACCCAACTTCCATAACTGAACAACCTCACTACAGGTCAAAGTATTAATTCCTTGAGTTAAAAAAAGTTCTTCTGTGCTGAAGTGAAAGTCTCCTTCTCTGTCTTCTTTCTGCCGGCTCCCTGTCACCCTTATACCCCCCAATCACCAAGACATCACCCCAAGAAGACGCAGAAAAAAAATGACGAAGCCAGAAACAGACAACCTGGCTCGCCCAGCAATCCACTCCTCGTTCACTCCCTCCCACGGGTTGAGGGTAGTGGATTTTGTTTGTCGTCGAATGGAGCACCAGATGCACACGGATATATCTTTGGGAGGATCGTGGTTCAAGCTCTTCAAGAAGTATGACCGTGACTCTTCCGGGCTAGTGGATTTTGCAGAGATGGAACATGTCCTTAGGAAAGAGGTGAAAATTCGAAAGACGGAGATCAGTGATGAAGAACTAAACTTGCTGTGGGCGACGTTTGATTCAGATGGGAGTGGGCATGTCACCATCAAGGAATTTAGCGGCTTCATGAGGAGGTACCAAAAGTTTGGGAAGAAAGCCTTCAGCGGGAAGATTCCAATAACACCGATGAGCAATGTGAAAGATTTGAGTGCTAAAATTATGGCGAAGGGAAGGTAAGTCCTATAGTTGTGCGACTGTGTTTGACAGTGATGAGGCTTTTTCAATAGCAGCAGCACCAAGCAAAAAAACTTCATTTGACTGACACCTGATGCAACGACCGTCATAAACACGCAAAAATGAATGAACAGGGAAATGATGGTGGAAGATGGTAAATTGGAGATAGATGGTATTTGTCGTTTTTTTCAGGGTTCCGAGTACGAGCAATTCACTCAGTGGCTAGTCGCGAACAAGGACATCTACGATGCGGATGGAAGCGGTACATTTGACTTGCCCGAACTTGAGGAAGCGCTACATGAATTCATTATAGAAATGGACCGCGATCGCGCCCGTCTAAGTGCTTCTAAGTCAACAGGAAACCTTCATACAACCATGAACGCTACCAATACGAATGTCATTGACGGTCCCCAGTCCCCCATGAGCCAGGGAGGAGTTTCGAGAACCATGAACAAGTCTTTTAGTGATGGTTCTCTCCTTGCTTCCAACCGCTTCGATATGACCCAGGACCCGCACGTGTACAAGACCGTTGCAGGCTACAGCAGCATCAATCGCGCCGGTCCAATTATGGGCAACATCCCGAATCGCGCTTCCGACTACCAGGGACTCTTAGCAAAGCTCAAGAAAGATTTTGATGAGAAGAAGGAAATGAGAGACAGGTACGAAGACACAACGTTTACGGGGGCGCCGGCAACGAGCATTACTTCGATTCCGCTGGATAGCTACAAAGCAGGGGCTCACATGCACAATTATGTTCACACGAGGTGGGGTGGGCTCAGGAGCAGGAATGATAAACCCATCTTGATTAAAGGTACGATATTGCCTCCGGAAGAGAAAAGGTTTTTAGAGCAGGTCAGAGAAAGTCACAAGCCGCCTATGTGGCCAAAACCTTACGATAAGGATCTTCATTGGTGCCAGAAACTTGATCAAGTACAGACTATGAGCAGCCTCATCAGGAAGCAACAAAGATATGAGGGTCTGGTTGCCAGGTTGAAGAAAATATAAAGTGTTGGTGTTGGTGTGTTAAAATTGTTGAATAAGTACTGTGCAAGTGACATTTATGTAAATAAATAACTTTCGTCTGTGAATTAATTATCATCATGTGTTGTGTTGCACCACCAAAAATGTCTTGCGCCCCCGTCTCTCTCAAAAATTGCGCCCCAAAAATGTCTCTCGTGCACGAACACCGAAATGTTCTTCCCCCTCCGCCGATGGATTTCGTATTAGCCCAAAAACATCCAAAAATCATTCAAAAAAAGGAAAAGACCTAAAATCGTTCCCTCGTCCCAAACATTCCCTCATTCCGGGGCGAACTTTGCTGCCTTCTTGAAAACCTTCCCGCTCTCACACAAATCTGGCTCATCCGTGTCATTGTCGTCGCAATTACTATTATTGAGGCCATTGTTGTCGTCGTATATGTCCAAATCGCTTGTGGAGTCAGCGCTGCCGCTATCGCTGCTTATTGTGTTAACGACGCATCATTAGAGTCGAATTGGAAGGGTAGTTTGCGAGAGGATTCTTCAGCGCAGTACAAATTATCCGTGCCATTAACGACTCACCTGCTATGAATGTTTGAACTATCACTACTTTCCGCCACAGTTTCGACCCCATCGGGTTGATAGTACCAGCAGCCTGCGGAAACATCCTCCTCCCTTCTCATCTTATCTTGACGCAAGTGCTCCTTGACCCTGGCTTTCTCCTCTCGACGGAGACGCTTCTCCTCCTTGCTACTGAATACCCGTTTTATCTTTCGGACAGCAGACTCAGCCGCGACTTCCAAGTTGTAAGAGGGAAGCTGAGACCGAATCGTGCTGGAGCGGCGCTGTGATTTGATCTTCGCAGAAATGGATCATTACAAGTGTAGAGCGCGCGTCGAGAGTCGTGTTAGCTCCCCTGTATTTTTTCTGTCCGCACAAAAAGCTTTATACACTCACTCACCTTCCTTATTTCATTCTCAGATGAGTCCAGCTCCCTTCCTGTCAAGCCAAGGTCAGTGAGCTTGGCCGTTCTCTCTTTTTTCGTCATGTAAAGCTGCCGTCGGGTGCGACGTCCTCCCTTCAGCTCCCTCCCAGATTCAAAGACATCAATGTTGATGCTACCAAGATTGCGGAATCTCCAGTCAAGCTGAATCGGTGGGCCTCTAGAGCAAGAAGGGTGGTCGCCCAGTGTAAGGGCGTACTCTCGCACGGAGAGTGTGGAAAATGAAACTCGCCGGGAAGACTTTGTTATCATTGCTTTTTCAAGTGAGCCAAAACTGGCGCTTCGGGTCAATCTTTTTGTGCCCTTGAGACTTGAAAAATTGCTAAATGAGTCCATCCTCCTAAGCCTCGGGCTATTGCTCAGAGCGCTTTCGTTCCATGGCGGTAATGGTTTAGGAGGCGTTGACAATCCCAGAGTAGCTAATTTTCTCGAGGTATGGGGGGTGATGGCATTGTCCTTGAGCGGCTCCTCGTATGATGATCCCGCCGAATAGCCGCAAAAATAGTATTCGTCGTCTCCGTTTTCAAGATCGTCGAATGCAGAAGGCTCAGGAAGGGGAAGAGGAGTCTCAGGTGCGTTTTCAGGTGTCCGAAGTGAAACTGCGTGTACTATCCCATGAGTAATCGCAGATAGAGCGGCAATATCGTTCGTGGATTGTGATTTGCGCATCACGTTGGGAGGGGATATGCAGTGATGTCGGGCCCGGGAAATTCGAAGAAGAGTAGGTGTGATTCTACACTAATATGTCGTCGATTTACATTTGCTCATTGATAGAGGTGTAGTGATCGCGATAAAATTCTTAAGGATTTCTATGTTCCCAAATTTCCAGGAAATTGAGCTTACCACCGGTAGCAAATTTTTTCTCAGCTGCTGTACTAGGGCCTTGGTATTTTTCGTAGATCAAACCTGGAATAGAGTTTACATTGTACTAATTGCTACCTCTGGAGTAATTTTTACACCCCCGATGACACCAATTAAACCACAAAGCGGCGAGCCAAAACAAAGCGGCGAGCTCAAACCTCGCACCTCTCGTACATCTGAGCTACAGCGGGAAGTTGAGCAGAAGGTGAAGCTGAGCGTGAAGAAGGGGGTCGATAGTGCCGAATTCGGCGATGCGATCACTCGTAAAAAGTCAGTGTTCACTCCCACCGCATTTGTACAGGCGGCTGAGCCTCTTGCCCAAAAGGCGTTCACCCCGTCGGAATTCTCTGACGTCGTCTCCCGAAACAAAAATAAGTTCGAGTCAAGCGATCAAAACGTTCAGACGCAGCCTGTTGCTACTTCTAAGGGATTCAGCCCCTCCGAATTCTCTGATGTTGTGTCGCGAAACAAGGCAAAGTTCAATTCAATCGATGAAAATGTTGTGATGAAGATCGGCGATGCTGAGAAGGTCCAAGCGAAGATATTCAGCCCGAGCGAATTTGGAAATACTGTGAGTCGGAACAAGAATAAGTTTGAGGCGTCGTGCAGCGCAAATGTCGCCGATGAAAATGTCCATGATGACGTTGCTGCAGCTCCGACGACCAAGGGGGCAAAGAGGGAAGAATTCGGCTCTGTCGTGAGCGAAGGCAGGAGAATTGCTATGGAGCGTGAAGCTGCGGCGAAAAAGGCGGCAAAGGGACCGAAGAAAATAATTGTTTTCGCTCGCAAGAACCCTATGAGCCAGGGAGAAGGGAGGTATGGAAAGGTTGTAAAGCTCGACCTCGCTCCGCCCCCTTCTCCCAAGTCACTAGCTGACTTACCATAAGTGAAAGTGGGAGGGAGGGAGGGAAAGTCAGTCTGCATTTACTTTTATTTCTTTCTATAGCTAAAACTAAGCATCGTAAGGGTACTTGAATCCAAGATAAAATAAACATATTCCAACTGCGTAGCTGACCTGGATTATTCTCTGCCGACGGACGCTGTGTTAGTTGTTCGTTACTACTATCTATTCTACTCAGACCCATCTTCTTCCGCATAGGTTTGTTATTTCCTGTTACTTTCTTACCTTGGCCCAATGAACAACGTGGGTGGGTCTCAAAAAGTCCAAGTTTGGGACTCCCATATAATTGCAGAAGGAATGGATGACAAAGCACTCATAGAGATTGCCTGATGACCCCATGCCACTGCTGCTACCCCCTACCATCTCCTGTAACGCGACATAGCTGACAAACATTCCAAACAGATACGTGTACAGAAACTGGAAAATCGTCCCTATGATCACAACTTTCGCGGGGGCAATGCCATCTCTGATCTGTGTGATGGCGTGGTGCACATGCGCTAACCCGAAAAAGGTTGGGGCCAAGAAAGTCATCTTTAAGGGTGTTAAAGTTGTGTTTGCAACCAGCGTCTGAAAATATCGAAAATATTAAGAATGAGTGTGAGCAAAATGACGAACGAACGAACGAACGAACGAACGAACGAACTAATAAGCTCTTTTTGGGCCAAAATGCGCGCCCCTGACAATCGATCAATTAATCACCTGCAAAGTAATGAAGCGGAACAAAATTTCCTCTACCAAAGGCCCGACAACTAAATCCCGAAACTTTGCAATCGTCATGCCATTTTCCAGATTAGCATGCGCCAGGAATGCTCCCAATACATTATTTGCCATTATACCCTTCCTCGTTACACAGTTGGGACTGCTAAGTCCCGTCAGTACAAGGCAAACCAACGGGCCCACGAACAAAGACATTGCATGCAGAACAGGGACTGGGTTGAAGCAGCCCATGCGAAAGGGGGGGGGGGTTTCAACTTTGATGTGATAATACATTGCCATAATCGTTGTAACCGTGCATGCTAACATCCTATATTTGATCTGTCTATGAGAAGAGCGCGGAAGCGCGCGGACAGAAGGTGGGACCAGGACATAAAGTGAGAGAACGAAGGCGGCGCTGTAAGTCAAACAAAGAGCAATGGGATTCATTTGGTGTGAAAAAGAAGGAGACTGATGCTGGGATGGTGGGTGGGTCCGAGAGGTGTGTTAATTATCAATTATCAGGTGAGAATTCATTTAAATTCATTTTTCGAAAAAAAAATGATTTGGGTGATTTGTTGTTTCCTCTGTGTGCATCTGATTTTTATTCTCTTCTGTCCGTCCGTCCTGGAGAGTCCATTGTGCAGCAGTTTGGTATCAATTTTAATTTTCAAGGTATTAAGACGCTCTTTTTTTTTCACCAGTCTTGTTCCGGTGTTCTTTTCGAAGTTTCAATCCTGTACACCCCAGTCCGTTTCCCGGAACCCGCTCCTGCCATGGAGGAGAGGGAGAATTCTTCATCACCCCTTTATCATAATGCCTCTGCGGGTGGCAGTGAGTCTGAGGAATATAAACCTCCCCGGATTGATACCAATCATGGCAACATTGTCAAGCCTCAAAAGCACTACACACCTCTCTCGGCTTTGACCGAAAACGAACCCTCTGAAACCGCTGAACAGGGTGAAACTGCTCTTTTGAACAACCTTGAGCTGCAGTACTCACTTCGCCACGGCGCTGACTTGTACGGTGACGACTTCCAAGACGACGACGGTGAAAACTCTCTCTCCCCCTTGGGGTTTCGCCTAAAGCGAATAATTTATCAGAACCCACTGAATTCCTTCCTTGCTCTGAGCGGGATTGCTGTGTTTATTTCTTTGCTTGCTCTTTTTGTTTCCTCCGTCAACGGAGCCGCTCAGGAACACTCGAATTCCCCTCCGAAGGGTGAGAGCGTTCGTTATTATGAGGTCAGTGGCATCGACTGTAGTCGAGTCGGTGACCTTACATTTGGCCTTCCGCTTCACTATTTCGGTTCTCACTCTTACCAGATCGCTTGGACTGGGGTGGACAATTCTGACGGTGTCACGTGGTGGGAAGCCTTGTCGATTGCAAATTTGAGGTGCCTGAATTCCGAGAATGCTTACTTGGCATCGATCGAATCGGAGGAGGAGAACACTTTCGTCAAGTCTCTCGTCGCCAATGCTACCGGATTTGTCAGTGGTGATACTGCCTGGATAGGGGGCGTCGACTTGAAGGGTCAAAAATGCCTGGAATGGTTCAGCGGGAGCGTATTTCTCGACGGCAAAAGCATTGTTGACTCACCTTTTTCGAACTTTTGTAGCGGAGAGTCTGGAGGGCCCGCCGCGGGGGAGAATTGCGTGCAACTGAACCAAGAAGAACTCGGTTGTTGGAGTGCCAAAAGCTGCTACTCTAAGGCGAAATTTTTCGTCATCGAGTACAATACACAATTATATTTGTGAACAAGTTTCTAGTTCGATAAGGTCGACAAAGTCAAAGTCAGTAGCTTAGCAGTAAATTAATTTTAGCTCGTGTTTTGTTAAGTTAAAGTTAAGTAATCTTCCTAACAGCTTTTCGTCCCATCAGCCCGCCGGCCAATATTATTTTCTTTCACTTTCCTATTTCACGAGTAGTCGGAGTCACTTTTCCTTCCTTCCTTTTCTTCACCAGACTCCTCACCAGAACTTGGGGAGAATTTTGTTGGGAGTGACGTCCCTGTACTTTTTCCAGTCCGCTCCGTACTTGTTGAAACAACGGTCATCGTCCCTCGTAGCCCTGTCCGTCAACAATCCAAGCAGGAAGCAGAAATAGAAGTAAGCTGAAACTAAGCTTGTGTTCAGAGCTGGAGGGAGGGAGGGAGGTTAGATAATAAGGGGACGGGGGGGGATGAAAGGATTGTCATCTATAAATACGACATCTAGGAATACGACATCTAGGAATACGACATCTAGGAATACGACATCTAGGAATACGACATCTAGGAATACGACATCTAGGAATACGACATCTAGGAATACGACATCTAGGAAT
>Ga0115555_1001412_pt1 | contig 16376 bp, 21 predicted proteins | sample COGITO_mtgs_1104_2_FD_87285 | JGI IMG/M metagenome (GOLD analysis project Ga0115555, IMG submission 87285) | Pelagic marine microbial communities from North Sea - COGITO_mtgs_110407 | ecosystem: Environmental > Aquatic > Marine > Epipelagic | place: Germany:Helgoland, sampling site Kabeltonne... | reverse complement strand
TTAGAGATGGAGCGGATTGAACTCGCGTTGATGAATGCTGGGTTGTTTGTATCTATCGGGACGTCGGGCAATGTTTATCCTGCGGCGGGTTTTGTTGATGCTGTGCGGCGGTACGGGCATGGCCACACTGTTGAGCTCAACCTTGAGCCATCAGCAGGTGCGACGATGTTTGTAGAGTCGGTTCACGGTGAAGTCACCACCATCGTGCCGAATTTTGTTAAGGGTTTGCTGTCGTCCTGTTAAAGGTATGGCTCAATCTTCAGCAAGTCGTACGCCATCAAATCGATCAAGCTTATTCCTATCCATCATAGACCTGAGCCGGGCACCGTACTTTTCTGGAATTTCAGAATATGCGGTGAGATAATTAGTGAGTTTTCGCCCACTCGGGATGGTGTCTTGCGCGCGCATTTTAGCGCGGGCTTTACGGAAACTTTTATAGGCACTATGTTTGTTTAAATTTTTGATATAGGCGCGGACACTTGCCGATATATCTTTAAAAATCATCACTTTGAATCCTTCAGCTTGATGAGGATCCATCCCGGGCGCATCCATGTTGTAGGTGCGCATCCCGAAATAATTATTACCTTTGAGGGCGAACCTTGAAGATGCCCATCCGCTTTCAAGTGCGGCCTGTGATAAAATCAATGATGCCGGTACCACGTCTACGCGTCGCAAAAGTTCGTCTACGTCGCTCATGTCTACATCATATTTCTGATAAAGAGATTTCGGCGCAGATTTTGTATTTGCTAAAATATTCTCTCGCTCGGCACGAACCTTGTCGTTCTCGCGGGCGATAATTGGCAGCATAATTTTGAAGAAAGTTTCTTTCTTCTCTGTGATGTCGGGTATCCGGCGAAGATCCACGCCAATGCGATCAATAATTATGTTGGGGGCAGCTTTCTCAGACGCGACGGTTGCCAGGTCGTAGTCCAAAGCACGGTGAATATCTATAGCAGTTAAAGGCGGCAGTGCCGCGATCTCGGTCTCAGTCAATACGACAGCATTTTGATCTTCGCTCGAGACAAGAAATGCCATCGCAATTGCAGTTAAACCAATTGCAGCGGCAATGGCTGTGATTGTGCGCGCACTTTGAGCTTTGATGAAGCTGTGAATTGATCTCAGCTTATTTAATAAAATCTTGTACATATTGTTATTTTTCTTTCAGATCCCTAGGTTCTGATTGGCTCTATCATATGCTATTGAAGGAGCATGGTAAAACCGGTGGAAACGCTCGAGAGTCTATTGCAACGTATTCGCAGCTGTGACGTCTGCAAAGCGGCCCTGCCGCTTGGGCCCAGACCTATCGTGAGCGCCTCGTCATCAGCCAGGCTTTTGATCATCGGCCAGGCGCCAGGTACGAAGGTGCATCAATCCGGCGTGCCCTGGGATGATCCTTCTGGTGACCGGCTGAGAGAGTGGCTTAATCTCGATGCTGAAACATTTTATGATGATGCGCGTGTGGCTATTGTACCGACCGGGTTTTGCTATCCGGGACGTGATCCAAAGGGGGGTGATCACCCTCCCAGACCAGAATGTGCCCCGCTTTGGTACAAACCACTTCAAGCTCATCTTAAGAACGTTCGATTGACTCTATTGGTTGGGATGCATGCGCAGGCATATCATTTGGCCGAGAGGCGGCAGCGGACCATGACGGAAACGGTGCGCGCATGGCGTACGTGTGGACCTGACACCCTTCCAACCCCACATCCAAGCTGGCGTACGACAGGATGGATGAAGAAAAACCCTTGGTTTGAGGCCGAAATATTACCGGAATTACAGGCGCGCGTTGCGGTTTTGATGAAAAATTAAGGTCAAATCTTTAATCTAATAAATATAAGATCAGTCGATTAATCATGTTTTGATTTCTGATCAGGGTGTCGAAAAACGATGCTTTTTGAGTGTTGCCGTCGGCGGGTATGAAAACGAGGACCTATGCATACCATTACCGACAATGATTTGTTCCACAGATTGGCCTTCGATAATCCGTGGTGGGAGTTCAAAGATTCGACGCTTGTGGCGTTTAAGAATCCCCCTAAACGTGTTTTCTTCCCGGCATTCCACAAAAGTGTGATGAATACATGCATTGGCAATGTTCTTGTCCTTGCTGGACCGTTGCGTGCGGGAAAACGGTGATGATGCGCCAACTTGTGGCTTAATTGATCGAAACCGTTGTGAAACCGACGAACATTCTTTATTGCTCGTGGACCACCCCAAGTTATACCGCTGCTGATATTACAATCTTGTTCGAGATGTTTTGTCGCTGCTATCACCATGGGCCTGATGCTGAAATCTATGTTTTCTTTGATGAAGTCCAGTACGCAAAAGACTGGGAAAAATCTCTCCTGAAACTTGCCAAGATGCGCCCCAAGGTAAAGATTGTCGTCGCTGTATCATCTGGGGCACCTGCGATTGTTAGTGGCACCAAGGTTATGGAAGACCGGATGGAAGTCTTCATTTTGCCACCTTTGACGTTTCTTGAGTTTTTGCGGTTCCGTGGATCTGAGGAAAAATTGTTCGTGGCATCTTTGAATACCGAGAAGAATACAGGCGCCATGACGCTCGAGCCAAATGCGCTCCCGGCGTTGAACCAGGAGTTTCACCGATACGTTAATTTTGGTGGCTTTTTAGAAGGCATCTTGTCGGGCAAAGATGGTGTGCCTGCCCCTGCGTTCGTACGTGATGGGGTCGCAGACCGTGTGCTTCATAAAGATTTAGCATCTCTATCAGGTGTGAATGACCCTCAAGAACTCAATCGACTGTTTGGTCTGCTTGCGTTTAATACGGGGCGTGAAGTCTCGATGGATGATCTTGCCAAGGCAACGAACATCGCCAAGAACACGCTGCGCAAATATCTCGATTATCTTGAACAGGCCTTTCTTATTCGCCGGATCAATCGTGTTGATCGGGATGGAAAGAAGTTTCAGCGCCAGGTTTTCTTCAAAGTGTACCTGACGCGTCCCTGCTTGTATGCGGCGCTGTTCGCGCCCGTGCCGCCGTCGGACCAGTTCTTCCAGCGCCTGGCTGAAACGGCCCTCGTATCCTAATGGCTTAGTTCTACGGCAATAGAAAACCTCTACTATGCGAGTTGGCGTGGTGGCGAGGTGGATCTGCTGACGTTGCACCCTGAAACCGGCAAGCCTGATCACGTCTATGATTTGGATTGGCCAAACACGTATGTACGGACTGAGACGCGGCCGGATCAAATGGTCAATTTCGTGCGTGAAAATAACCCAGATGCCACATCATACGTGCTGACCAGCACTTTTGCCCGGAGTGCGACAATGAAGGGTATTAATCTGACCCTGGCACCTTTTGCATTGTATAGTTATTGGATCGAGCGTGACTCAACGCTGAAAGCATTTCACAAGCCGAAAAAGTAGCTGCTTTGTGTCTAGGCGGCGTGCTGATCTTGTTTGAATGCGTTTAAAATTGTCTCAAGATAGATGCCAAGTAAAATGCCGGCGACACCGAAGCATAAGAACGTGACATCTCCGCCTAATGCCTGAATGGAACCGCTTAAAAAGCAGATGCCAAACCAGGCAGCCGCGCCAACGATAAACATGCCAGATATAAAATAGATAACGAGTTTGATCACAGACGCCACACGCCTACCCCGATAAGTATGGTTAATAAAACCTTAACGAGGATAGGTGCAGTGGTCAACCTATGTGGAAATCAAATACCAGTGTTGATCTATTTTCGACCTAATAGACGCAAACGCAGTGCGTTCAAGCGAATGAAGCCTTCAGCATCGCGCTGATCATAGACATCATCTTCTTCAAACGTCACCATTGCTTCGTCATACAGTGAGAATGGTGACTTGCGGCCCATGATAATGACGTTGCCCTTGTAAAGTTTCAGGCGAACGGTGCCGGTGACGCGCTCAGAGGCATGGTCAATGGCGGCTTGAAGCATTTCACGTTCAGGTGCAAACCAGAAGCCGTTGTACACCATCTCGGCATAACGCGGCATCATCTCGTCTTTGGTGTGCATGGCGCCACGCTCGAGTGTCAGGCTCTCCATCGCGCGGTGTGCATGGAACAATACAGTCCCGCCTGGGGTCTCATAGACACCGCGAGACTTCATGCCGATGAAACGGTTCTCAACAATGTCAGTACAACCGACACCGTTACGACCGCCGAGCTCATTGAGCTTGGTCAGCAATGTTGCGGGGCTCATCTTTTCACCATTTATGGCAACCGGATCGCCCTTTTCGAAATCGATGGTGATTTCTTCCGGGGTATCTGGGGCGGCCATCGGTGTCACCATGCGTGACAAGATAAGATCGTAATCTGGCTCAACCCATGGGTCCTCAAGAACCTTACCTTCAGATGAAATGTGCAGAAGGTTGGCGTCCTGGCTGAACGGTGCTTCGCCCCGTTTGTCTTTAGGCACAGGGATCTGGTTTTGCTCAGCATACTCAATCAGTTTGGTACGGCTGTTGAGATCCCACTCACGCCATGGCGCGATAATTTTGATCGACGGCTCAAGCGCGTAATAGCCCAGCTCGAAACGAACCTGGTCGTTACCTTTACCGGTCGCGCCGTGGGACACGGCATCAGCACCGGTTTCACGTGCGATCTCAATCTGACGCTTGGCGATCAAAGGCCGCGCAATAGAGGTGCCCAGCAAATAGGTGCCTTCATAAAGCGCGCCAGAGCGGAACATTGGAAAGACATAGTCGCGAACGAATTCTTCGCGAAGATCTTCGATATAGATTTCCTTGATGCCCATCATTTCGGCTTTTTGGCGGGCTGGCTCTACCTCTTCGCCCTGACCAAGGTCAGCCGTAAAGGTGACGACTTCACAGTCGTAGGCGTCTTTAAGCCACTTAAGAATAACAGAGGTGTCGAGGCCGCCGGAATAGGCCAGCACAACTTTTTTGATGTCTTTGCTCATACGCTTGCGCCTTCAAGAAAAAATGTGAAACAGCGCGGGCAGTATAGGCACAGCGCCCGCTTCGTAAAGCGGCCATCTTAAGCGTGCGTATAAATATTCTGAAGGCGGTTAGGCTGCAGCCGACTTTCTTGTGTGTAGGCCGATAACATCTTCGACCGTGGCGCGTTGTTTCGGCCCCATATAATCAAGGTCACGGTCGGTTAGGCCCATCGATAAAAGTACCGCTAATTGCTCGCCACCCATAGAGCCTTCATACCGAGAAGGACGTGTGCGAGATGGCTTGGACGGGCGCCGCGACTTAGGATTTTCATCGATAAGCCCTGCTATCATCGCAGTGAACGTCTTTGGATCTGATAGCACGTGGCACCTCCATGATCTGATTGATCAGGGCACCATCGGACCACGACAAGGTTTAGAATTGTTTAAAGCGTCAGAGTGCAGAAAATGATAAAAAATACCGAAAACCTGGCAAAAATTACCCAGTTTCATCTTTTGGCTTAGGTAAGTTTTCGAGTTCCTGTATGAGGAGAGCACCCGTCCCAAGACCGTTTGGCGCGGTGCGAAGCTGTGTCGCAATATCACCTGACAGGACAGCACCTTGGGCAGCATCCTGCTCGATCGCGTTTTCAGCAGAAAGCCGTTTCTGGATTTCGAGGGCCACCATCTTTTCAATTTGCTCGCGTTGGCTGGACGGCATGTTATCCAGGTCGTCCTCGTTAAAGCACATAGCTTCAAGGATTTTCTCGCGAAGTTCTTCCATCTTCTTAGCCTGGATTTCATCCGTGTATGAGCGGAACCCCTTGTCCTGAATTTCGACAAGCGTTTGATGGAAAGCACTCTTCCATGCGGGGCCTTCATCAAGCGTAGGCTGAGAATTCACGCCCGGAACCTGCGATGAAGGCAATGCAGCGGCTGCGCCGTAAGCGTTCGTCGTGTCAGATTTGTCGATCATACCATTATCCTCTTCATTTATACCTGAAGATATCGAGGCAAGAAGCAGACCGATTATCTGTAAATGAAGGTTTTTCTTAACACTTGAGAGCTTAGGAGAACTGAACAGTCACAAGGTTCTCATCGAATGAAAGATGGCTTTTGATCTCTGCGACTTCGGGGACCGGGTCACGGTAGCACCACGCCGCGTCGATGATGACATTGTCGTCGGTCACGACATTAAAATACGTCGCATCACCTTTGAAATGGCAATGTGTCGCTGTGTCTGAACCCTGACAAGTACTTGCGATCACGTCATTTAGTGGAATGTAGTATCTTGGTGGATAGCCACTTTCCCGCAAGACAAAGGCCCGCTCGGATGTTGCAACATTCGTGTCACCAGCACTGACAGTTATTGTGCCGTCAAAGGGCGTGATCGTGATTTGATGGTCGTTGGTCACGGCGTTACAGCGGTCTCGCGGTCACTGAATTTCTTGGCCCGCTCACTGGCTGATTTCAATTGGCCACAGGCGGCCATGATGTCGCGGCCTCGTGGTCGCCGCACAGGTGATGAATATCCAGCGGCATTAACAATATCTGCAAATTTATGGATACGGTTATTTGATGAGCACTCATAGGCAGTGCCTGGCCATGGATTGAAAGGGATCAAGTTAATCTTGGCCGGGATGCCTCGGACCAAATTCACCAGCTCGTGGGCATCAGCGTCGGTGTCGTTAACACCTTTAATCATCACATATTCAAACGTAATACGCCTTGCATTCGACGATGTTGGATAGCGGCGGCATGCTTCAAGCAATTCGTGGATGGGCCACTTTTTATTGATAGGCACCAGTTCGTCGCGCAAATCATCGCGTACAGCATGCAGGCTGATGGCGAGGTTCACACCAAGTTCTTCACCGCAGCGTTCAATTTCAGGGACAATCCCTGAGGTTGATAGGGTAATCCGTCGTTTCGACAGGGAAATACCTTCATGATCCATGACAATGGTCAGCGCTTTGGCAACGTTTTCATAGTTAAACAAAGGCTCACCCATGCCCATCATGACGATGTTGGACAGCATTCGCGTGCCGTCCTGAGGGGTTGGCCATTCGTTGTAGCTATCGCGCGCCGCCATAAATTGCCCAACGATTTCACCGGATGTCAGGTTGCGGACCAGTGGTTGCGTGCCCGTATGGCAGAAACTACACGTAAGCGTACAGCCGACCTGGCTTGAGACACACACCGCACCGCGATCGTTCTCTGGGATATAAACGGTTTCAACGTCCTTGAAATCGTCCAGGCGGAACAGCCATTTACGCGTACCGTCTGTCGACGTTTGCAGGGTGGCAACGCTTGGCCGTCCAACCTTGTGGGTTTCCGCAATCTTGGTGCGGAAGTCTTTGGCCAAGGTTGTCATCTTGGCAAAGTCAGTTTCACCTTGATGGTAAATCCAATGCCAAAGCTGCTTGGCACGAAATGGTTTCTCATCAAGACGCACCAATTCTTCGGCAAGCTCAGCACGGCTGAGGCCAACAAGTTCAATGCGTAGGTCAAAGGGTATAGGTGTTGTCATGGCGCGGGGTTTACACCTAAATGCGCGCCACGCCAAGTGTGCCGTTCTATTGTGGACAAGCTTGGCGCGTCTACAGGAATGCTTTAAAGCGGTATCATGACCGCATTAGGATTTGCCCGCCGCGATAAAGTCATCGCAATTACGCTGCTGGCAACAGCAGAAGTCCTGGCTTTGGCGTTGTGGTTTTCCGCAAGTGCGGTCGTCCCCAGCCTCAAGGCAGAGTTTCCGCTCAGCGATGGCCTGGCAGCGTTGTATACCAGCGCTGTCGCTATCGGGTTCATTGCAGGGACGTTGGTCAGCGCTGTCCTGACCCTTTCTGACCGCATTAAGCCGGCGACGCTTTTTTCTATTTCTGCGCTTATCGCAGCCTTAGCCAATGCATTAATCCTTATTGTCGATCCGACGTCCACAAGTGCGATTGTACTTCGCATGATCACCGGCGTGTGTATGGCGGGGATTTATCCGGTTGGTATGAAAATGGCGTCGTCGTGGACGAAAGGGGACACGGGGTTTTTAGTTGGCTTGTTGGTCGGTGCGCTAACACTGGGATCAGCCTTGCCACACTTGTTTAATGTTGCAGGCGGGATTGATTGGCGTTTTACACTTGGTGCTGCGTCTGTTTCAGCAATCCTCGCAGCATGCCTCATTCGATTTGCGAAAACCGGTCCGAACTTGGCCCCAGCGGCCCCTTTCAATCCAACAGCGGTGCTTGAAGCGTGGCGGAACAAACCGCTTAGATTGGCCAATCTTGGGTATCTTGGCCACATGTGGGAGCTTTATGCCATGTGGGGCTGGATCGGATTGTTTCTTGCGCAAAGCTTTAGCCAAAGCGGCCTGTTGGATCCGGTCTTCTGGGCCGGTCTTGCCACCTTTGCTGTGATTGCCTCGGGCGCATTGGGATCATTGGGCGGCGGTATCTTTGCGGACCGTATGGGCCGGACAACGTTGACGATGGGGGCGATGGCAATCAGTGCCAGTTGCGCAGCAGGTGTTGGCTTTGTCTTTGGCGGCGCGCCGATCGCTATGATGGTCATATGTATTATTTGGGGCATCACCGTCGTTGCTGACTCAGCACAATTTTCGTCCTGCGTGATCGAGTTATCTGACCCCCGCTACGTTGGGAGCATGCTGACCATTCAGACGTGTGCCGGTTTTTTACTGACCCTTGTGACAATCCATATGCTGCCAATTTTTGCCGGTCTCGTGGGGTGGCAATGGGCCATGGCACCGCTCGCCATTGGCCCCGCCTTAGGCGTTGTCGCGATGGCCCGGCTGCATGTACATCCGGAGAGTAAAAAGCTGGCAAACGGCAATCGTTAGCCCGTTGCGAGCAGTGCGACACCACCCATGATGACAAGAGCCCACGACAGACGGCGTTTTAAATCACCCTCTCCCAGCCAAATACTGCCCATCAAAACGGTCATGACAACGCTACTTTCCCGAAGCGGTGCGACATAGATCACAGGTGTGAACGTCATCGCATAGAGGACCAGAATATAGGCGAGAGGACTAATGATCGCGACGACCAGCACGGCCGTGCAATGGTCTCGCCAGTGTCCTTTGACCAGTTCCATGCGACGTAACGCAATAGGGGTCATGATCAATAACCTGATTGATATGGATGCGTAATCAAGGATCAGTGGGGGTATCATTATCACCGCAACGGCATGCGCGTCCAAAACTGTGTACGCACCGATAAAGACGCCGGTACTGATCCCGAATAAAAGTGATGTCGTGAGATTGCTTGAGCGTTTCTTAAATCCACCCGTTAGATTGATCACGCCCGCAATAATGATGAAGACGCCAAGGGCAGCTTGAATTGAAATCGCTTCACCAAGAACGATGACAGCGAAAGTGACCGACAATAAGGGGCCCGTCGATCGGGCTGTTGGATAGACCAGCGATAGATCGCCTCTACGGTATCCTGCTTGTAAGCAAAGAAAGTAGGCAATGTGAAGCAGAGAACTGCCGACGATGAACCCGATTTCCACCCAGCCCCACTGCGTTTCTACTGTGGCGAAGACATAAAAAGCTGCAGGGAAATAAAGGATGCAGGTGACGAGGGAGAACAGCCAAATGAGTTCTGGCCCTCCGTTGATACGTTTGACGTAAAAATTCCAGGTTGCGTGACAAACTGCGGCGGCAAAAACGAGGAGGAAAGCAAAAAGAGTCATATGATCATCCAAGTGTTAGACATTAAGACGTGCGTCAGCACGCTCGTCCAACCCCCCTTGGTTTTTGTCCTTTGGGTGTCTGCCTGAATGGCTCATAACGGCGCTCGGACCAGACTCAGTTGCCTGACGGAACCCTAGCCGCACTTGGATAAGCACTGCCAAGGGTAGGCAGTGTCATAAAAATGTAAAGAATAATTCCCGCGAGACGCCTGACCGAGATATCAGATGTCTGGTGCATCGATCCCATTCTGGCGGCATGCAGCGACCAGCGTGTTCCTAAGCAAGCAGGCAATCGTCATTGGACCGACACCGCCCGGCACAGGGGTGATCGCACTGGCAACACTTGACGCTTGAGCGAAATCAACATCGCCAACGAGCTTCTTTTTGCCTTCACCTTTTTCAGGTGCATCGACACGGTTGATACCCACATCGATGACCACGGCACCTGGCTTGATCCAATCACCTTTGACCATTTCAGGGCGACCGACGGCTGCGACCAGGATGTCGGCTTCACGGCAACGGGCCTCTAAATCTTCAGTTCTGGAATGTGCGATGCTGACGGTGCAGCTTTCGTTCAGTAAAAGTGCTGCCATGGGTTTGCCAACGATGTTGGACCGGCCCAATACCAACGCGCGTTTGCCAGACAATGAGCCAAAATGATCTTTTAGCATCAACAGGCAACCATAAGGCGTGCACGGAACCAGGGCACTTTGCCCGGTCCATAAGCGGCCGACGTTGAGTATATGAAAGCCGTCGACATCCTTGTCCGGATCAATCGCCGCCAAGACTTTGCTCTCGTCGATATGTGACGGCAGCGGCAATTGAACAAGAATGCCGTTACAGGCCTTATCATCGTTCAATGTCTTAATCATCGATAACAGCGTGGCCTCGGGGGTGTCAGCATCAAGACGGTGCGTGACTGATTCCATGCCAGCTTCAACGGTCTGTGTGCCTTTGTTGCGGACATACACCTGGCTCGCAGGATCTTCACCGACCAAAATCACTGTAAGGTTAGGCTTTAAGCCATGAGCGTCAGTGATCTTGGCAACTTTGGCGCCGACGCGTTCGCGCAAACCTGCGGCGAAAGCTTTTCCATCAATGATTTTAGCATCGCTCATTATTTTTATCCCTCACGTTGAATGGTCAATTATTTGCTGAAGAGTGGCTTTAAGATTTTTGCCGTCACCACGAATGAAAAGTGTCTTGTTACGCTCTGTCTGTCCCCGAATAACCTGACAATCTGTTTTTCGCAAACGCCACTATTTTGCCAGTAACTTTATGACGGCAGTGTTGGCTTTACCTTTCTCTGGAACGGCGGTGACTGCGAGCTTAAGTGCGCCGTTTCCTTGTGCATCAGCGACGACGTCGCCAATAGAGTCTCTGGATGCGTCCGGGGTCACGCGAAGTTGGACCTCAAGTCCTTCTGGAACAACTTTAAAAGGCGTCTCAGCCAATGCGAAGTGCAAGACGCGCAATAACGTCTTTGGCAAACCATAGGAGCAAAATCAGGATAACTGGAGAGATGTCGACGCCCCCAAGGTCCGGCAGCATCGCTCGAATACGGCTGAGCAAAGGCTCCGTCAGGCGTGTCACCACGTCGTAAATCATGCGCACGAATTGATTGGATAGATTGATCACGTTGAATGTGATGAGCCAGCTCATGATAACACCGATAATGAGCACCCACGTATATAACTCAATGAGGTGATAAAGCAGTGCCAGTGCTGGGCCAATAACAACGTCCATGATCGTCCTTTCTTATGCGCGTGCACAGGCACGCTGAAATCGAACATAAGGTAGTTGTCCAGCTTCCGCCACGCAAGTAGGCGAATGACGTTCTCTATCAGTTAAGGGGGTGCCTGCTCGCATACTCGTGATGTGATGTTAGTCGCATCATTTCTGTGAGTGCCGTATTTTGGCACGATGGCACATATATTACTCGTTGAAGATGATCTGGATTTGCGGGAAATGCTCAAGGCTATTCTTGCCGATGAAGGGCATCATGTCGTCGATGTTAGTGATGGTCAGGCGGCGCTGGCTGCAATTCGAGGTGGCCAACCAGACTTAATCGTCAGTGATATCATCATGGATGGTATGGAGGGTATCGCGGCGATTATGGCGTTTCGAAAGCTGCTGCCGGAAACTCCCATCATCGCAATGTCGGGCAACGAGCTTTATTTAAGCAACAGTGAAAAACTTGGTGCGGACTTGGGATTATTGAAACCGTTCACACGCGCGACTTTTCTGTCTGAAATTAACGCCTTGTTGGATGCTTCTGAACGGCAACTCTTGACGGCAGGTGCCTGAGTCCGCACTTTCCTTTCATGATTATGGGAGGGTGATATGGCAGAAAAGTTGGAAGCCAAAGCGCGGCAAGCTGCGTTGAGTGATTTAAGTAAATGGTCCGAGGTCGGTGGACGTGATGCGATTAGCCGCATCTATAAGTTTAAAAACTTTAATCAAGCGTTTGGTTTCATGAGTCGTGTCGCGATGAAGGCCGAGAAAATGGATCATCATCCCGAGTGGTACAATGTCTACACGACGGTGGATGTGACGCTTGCCACCCACGATGCAGGCGGTGTGACGGCATTGGATATTGAGATGGCCAAGTTCATGGATAAAGTGGCCGCTTCTATTTAGGGGGCTATTGCGCTGCGACTTTTTTGCTGAGCGTCTCAAGCATTTTTAGAAATAATGAGCTCGGCACCGCAAACCCTTTGCCGCCAAGGCGATTCTTTGTGTGGGCAGCGTGCACCGCCGCCAATCGGTATTCTTTTCCATCCGAAAACACGATAGGCGAGCCACTGTCGCCGGGAACGGCTTGGCACTGATACTCTGCAATTTTTAGGCCTTTGGTAAACCCAAGCATTAGGCATGCAGGATGCGCCGTCAGTACTTGGCCACGGTCACCACTGTACCCTGCCTGAGTAAAAACGGTTTTCGCTTTACGGAGCTTCCAGAAAATATCTTCGGTATAAGCGGCAGGGCGGACAATGCCGGTAGTCGGGCTTGGGTCGTCTTCCAACACGATGAGTGCCCAGTCATAGACAACAGCATGGACCGTTGATTTACGTAACGGATCATGACCGGGTGCGGGATGAATTTCAGCGGCGACGGAATGGAAAATGTACTCACCGCGGTCCCAGCCTGCGACAAAATGCAAACTCTCTGGGGGCATATACCCGCCCGTATTTCGGTTGATCAGGCAGTGCGCTGACGTCACGACAATTTTAGGGGCAACGACGGTTGCTATGCAGTGACCGCGCCCGGCTTTGTTAAAACGTCCAACAGCAGTTCAGGGATAGACCCAGGAATCCGCCTTCACACGAACATCGCCAGCACCGTAAGCGCTGGTTTTGGCTTATAATTATAATCGGCGGTTTGGGCGTTGGCTGCGGCGCCGATGAGACCGATGAATAAAGGGGGTATGGGGGCTTTGATCATTGAGGCGCCATTCGAAGCGCGCCATCCAGGCGAACGACTTCGCCGTTCATCATGACATTGTCGATCATATGCATTGCGAGCTTGGCATATTCGTCAGGATCACCAAGCCGGGACGGAAACGGGACACTATCGCCAAGCGCTTTTTGAACGTCGTCTGGCAGGCCATATAGCATGGGCGTGCCAAAGATGCCGGGACGATGGCTAGAACCCGCACCCCGCTTTTGGCGAGCTCGCGGGCCACAGGTAATGTCATGGATGTAACACCACCTTTGGACGCGGCATAGGCGGCCTGGCCAATCTGGCCATCAAAGGCAGCGATGGACGCTGTGTTGATGATGACGCCGCGTTCAGCAGTCTCGAGTGCATCGAGTGCCTGCATGTCTGCGGCGGCAAGGCGCATGAGATTGAACGAGCCAATCAGATTGATGTTAATGACTTTGGCGAATGTCTCTAGAGGCTACGCGCCATCTCGTCCGACAATTTTCTTGGGCGGCGCAATTCCGGCGCAACTGACGAGGATACGCGCTGGGCCGTGTTTTTCACGGGCCTCGGCGACGGCGGCTTCGGCACTTTCTGCACTCGACACGTCACAGCTGACAGCAATCCCGCCGATTTCGTCTGCCATTTTTTGTGCGGCATTCATATTCAGATCAAAAATCGCGACCTTGGCACCATTTGCTGCTAAGGCTTGTGCTGTGGTAGCGCCAAGTCCGGATGCACCACCTGTGACGATCGCTGCGTGACCTGAGACGTCCATCTTCGTATTCTTTCTATTAATCGATTTAAATGTGTAGCAAGAGATTGAGTGAGCGACAACGTGAGCCGGACACCGGAAGAAAATGAGAAGGTCGTCGCCGAAGGCTTTATTGAGAAGGCGCATCGTACTTTAGGGCGTATCCCTTTTACAGACGAAGCCGTTGCCGCATACTATTGCGCAACAGATGATGCGACACCGGGCCGTGTCCGGATAACCTTGATGGCGGCATTGGCATATTTCATTGTGCCGATCGACGTGATACCGGATTTTATTGCAATGCTGGGTTTCACTGATGATGCAGCGGTATTCTGGGCGGCGTGGCGATCTGTTCAAGGACATGTGACAGATCAACATCGCAACAAAGCTCGCGCATTCTTAAATCGAAAGTCGACAGAAAAGCCACGTATTAATGATGGCTCATCTTGAGGAGGAAATATTGACCACACCACTTTGGCAGCCCACGCAAGACCAGATAGACGGCGCACGGATGACAGAAATCCGCCACCACATTGAAAAGCAATGGAGCGTTGAGTTGAAAGATTCCAGTGAGCTTTGGAATTTTTCAGTGACCGAGCTTGAAAAATTCTGGACCTCAGTGTGGGACTATAGCGACATCATCGCTGAGACCCGTGGTGCACGTATTTTGGCCGATGGCAACAAGATGCCTGGTGCGAAATGGTTCCCAGATGCCCGACTGAACTTTGCTGAGAATTTGCTGAAACGTCGCGATGACGGCGAAGCCATGGTGTTCAACGGCGAAAATAAAATTATCCGGCGACTGACGTTTAAAGAAGTCTTTGAACAAGTATCCGTAACGACACAAATTCTGGCCAACCTTGGTGTTGCTGAAGGTGACCGGGTTGCCGGGTATTTGCCGAATATGCCGGAAACAATTATTGCGATGATGGCAACGAATGCATTGGGGGCTGTGTGGTCATCATGCTCGCCAGACTTTGGTGAGCAGGGCGTGTTAGACCGGTTCAGGCAGATCACCCCAAAAGTCTTATTCTGCACTGATGGGTATTGGTATAATGGCAAGCGCCATGATGTACGCGCAAAGACAGCCGGGATCGCAAACCAACTGCCAAGCATCACAAAAACAATTTTGTTTCCCTACGGGGACCAGGCTGCAGACGTCGGTCTATTAACGAATGCCATGACGTACGAAGAGGCTGCAGCAGGGCTTGTCCCTAGCGACATCGCGTTTCGCCAACTGCCGTTTGATCACCCTCTATATATTATGTTCTCGAGCGGTACCACGGGTGCGCCAAAATGCATCGTCCATTCGCAAGGTGGCGCGTTATTGAAGCATGCGACGGAACAGCCACTGCATTGCGATATCCGCAAAGATGATCGGGTGTTCTTTTTCACCACATGCGGTTGGATGATGTGGAATTGGTTGGTCACCAATCTGGCATGGGGTGCCACGTTGTTACTGTATGATGGATCGCCGTTCTATCCGACAGGCGAGACCTTGTTCACTTTTGCTGACGAAGAAAAAATGACGCTGTTTGGCACATCGGCCAAGTTTGTCGATGCGCTGAACAAAGCAGAACTCCGACCTCGTGATACCCACGATTTATCATCGATCCGCATGTTCTGTTCAACTGGATCGCCTTTGGCCCCCGAGGGGTTTGATTACGTTTATGATGCGGTGAAAACGGATATTCATCTGGTTTCGTTCTCGGGCGGCACCGATATCATGGGATGTTTTTGTGGAGGTGACGTCACACGTCCGGTATGGCGCGGTGAGATTCAGGCACGCTTTCTTGGCATGGCCGCTAATGTCTTCGATGAAGAAGGGCAGCCCGTCCAAGGCAAAAAAGGTGAACTGGTTTGTACAAAACCGTTCCCAACAGTGCCGATTGAGTTTCTTGATGATCCAGGTGATGCACGCTTTAAGGCGGCGTATTTCGAGATGTTTCCAAATATCTGGACACATGGCGATTATGTAATGCTGACGGAACATGATGGCATCGTCATCTTTGGGCGATCTGATGCAACGTTGAATCCGGGTGGTGTGCGGATCGGCACGGCGGAGATCTACCGCCAAGTTGAGAAGCTTGCGGAAGTTCAGGAAACCATTGTGATTGGTCAGGAGTGGGACAATGACGTGCGGGTTATCCTGTTTGTCATTGTTCGGGACGGCTATGAACTGGATGACGAGCTGATTGCGAAGATACGTAAACAGGTGCGAGACAATTGCACGCCACGTCACGTGCCGGCAAAAGTCATTGCTGTTAAAGATATACCGCGCACAAAGTCTGGAAAGATCACCGAACTTGCTGTTCGCGATATCGTACACGGCCGCCCAATCAAGAATAAAGAGGCGCTGGCGAACCCTGATGCATTGAAGCTGTTTGAGGATCTGGCCGAGCTTAAAGTCTAGCGACCTGTCGTGTTGGTTTTGCCCTAGATTTCAACGTTGGCAATAGACCGGTACATTGCCTGAAGTGCACTCGGCGCCGTGCTGTCGCCAGACTTGGCGCGTTTGACGAGCTGTTCGACGCAGGCTTCGGTGATGGCCCTGAGTTCTGACGATTCCATTTCACCAAGAAATTGATCGGGGTTGTTTCGAATGGCCAAGATGAATGGGTTA
>Ga0115555_1001409_pt1 | contig 16379 bp, 44 predicted proteins | sample COGITO_mtgs_1104_2_FD_87285 | JGI IMG/M metagenome (GOLD analysis project Ga0115555, IMG submission 87285) | Pelagic marine microbial communities from North Sea - COGITO_mtgs_110407 | ecosystem: Environmental > Aquatic > Marine > Epipelagic | place: Germany:Helgoland, sampling site Kabeltonne... | reverse complement strand
TACCGCTTACCGCTTACCGCTTACCGCTTACCGCTTACCGCTTACCGCTTACCGCTTACCGCTGACCGCTTACCGCTGACCGCTTACCGCTGACCGCTTACCGCTTACCGCTTACCGCTGACCGCAAGGCCCGAAAACAGAAAACCCTCGGGCCCGAAGGCCCGAGGGAGTGTCCCGCCCGATTCGCCCCACTCTAGCAGGGAATCCAGGAACCGCATCGCGGGTGCTTATATGCGCGCCCCCGGTTCAGTCGGCGCGCCCTCTTGAGTTCGGCGCCGCAACCGTCACAAACGGCAACCGTCTTATGGGCGCTGCCGATGTCGTCGATCAGCGCCCGCGTGGCGGTCGCCGAGCCACTGCATCCGAGCGCTACGGCGATGGCGCGCCATCGCGGGCCATGATCCGCGCCGAAACCGGCGACGAGGTGGGCGACCTCATGCGCGACGACTTCGCGACGGCTGGCGGCCGATCCGCGCAGAATGCGCGCGCCCATTTCGAGGCGGGTCGGTACGCGGTCTGCGCCAGTGTAGACCGCTTGCGCTACGGTCGTCCGCAGGTGCCCGTTGCGAATGACCGGCAGCGCCAGAATGTTGGCGGGAATGGCCGCAGTGTCGATTCCGACCGATTCGCAGAAAGTTTTTACGGTTCCGAGCATTTTGAATCCCATTCTGCCCGTCCTGCGGGCCGTTGTTTCTCTCACTCTAGCGGCATCCGGCGCCAGAAGTAAAGGCCTATTCCGAGAAAGTTCGCGAAGGTCTAGTATCCCAGCCAGTCCAGGATCGTCGTCGCGAGGTACACATCGAGGTCACCGATCTCGTCGTCGAATTCGGAGATGGCCGCCCCATGCGCCGCGATCTCGCGGACGGCTTCCGCTCGCGTCACTTCCTGCCCGATGCACTCGTCGTAGCTTGCAAATCCCATCCTGTTCTCCTCGCCCTTTTGGGGCTGTTGTTTCTCTCACTCTAGCGGCATCTGGCGCCAGAAGCAAAGGCCTATTTCGACCCCTTGCGAACTTTCTTTCGCGGCGCGGCCGGGAGCGCGTTGCGGATCGCCTGCTTTGCCCGTCCGGCCTTCGCGTTGGTGTCGGTGTTGCGCTTGCTGCCCTTGATTCGTCGCTGCATTTTGAACTCCATTCTGCCCGTCCTGCGGGCCGTAGTTGGTACCAGCAAAGCCCGCCAAGCCATAGAGGCGAGGCGGGCTAGGCGCTAGCAGGTGCCGCAGGCTAGCAGCCTGCCGCCGCGATGCCCGCAGCCGTCAGCCAGACGGCGCTATCGGTGTCGAATTCGTCAACGTCGGCCAGCCCCTTCTTGACGAGCGACGAGATCACACCGCCCGCGCCCTGCTCGGTCAGGCCGTGGTATTGAACGAGCGCGTCTACGACGCTGAAAGTCCAAACCGGAACCGTAAGGTCGCCGCATCCGTCGCGATATTCACTGTTCACGATGGCAGAGAGGGCGGCGGTCTCAAGGGCTGTCAAGTTTGTCATTTTGGTCATCCGTTCTGCCCGCGCTGCGGGCTGTTGTTTCTCTCACTCTAGCGGCATCCGGCCGCATAGATCAAGGAGTATTTTGGTAGTCCTTGACGATTTTATCCTCAAGGCCTTTGAAGTTTCCCGACAATACGAGCGCGCCCGATTCGAGGTCCGCCGCTACATCGTCCGCGTCCGCGCCGTTCCACATTGTTTCTAGCAGTGTCATTGTCTCAATCCGTCCCGTTGTTTCCCTCACTCTAGCGGCATTCGGCGCCAGAAGTAAAGGTCTATTCCGGGAAAGGTGAAAGAAAGTTCGCGAAGGTCTAGCAGTCCCGAAGGGCTCGAAGGGCAGCGGCTCGGAACTCCGGGTCTTGCCATGCTATTTGGAGGATCTCGGCTCGGACCTCCTGCCACGTCGCCGCGTGGCCGTCGTAGCCGCCCGCCTCGGCGTCCCGCTGGCATTCGAGGGCGAACGTCGCCGCCTCCGGCCCGAAGCTCTCCACCATGCAATCAGCCATCGCGCCGATGCGGTCCAGGCTCCAGGTGGCAGGCTTGAGGGCCTTTAGGTTATGTAGGATCGAATAGGCGGTCGCGGCCTGTGCGGGAGTCATTCTGAACCCCGTCCCGTTCGCTCGGGGAACTCGACGTCAACCTTCGTGGGTCGCTTGAAAAACCCGAAGGACTCGTCGTCGCTCGAACGCTCGATCCGAGCGGTGAAGGAGACGGCGGGGATGAGATCGGTCGGCCACTCGCCGTGCGCGTTTTGGTAGGCCCATTCCGCGTCCGCGACCGCCTGCGGCACGGTGCCCCAGAGCTTGAATGCCTTACCGTCGCCCGCATCGCAGAGGAAAAGCCCCTTCAAAGTTTGACCATAGTAGCCGTCCACGTTCTTCTGGTGGACGAGCTTGGCGGTGATGCGGATGCGCTCGCTGGTCTTCGGGACCGGCGCAAGCTCGGGCTCGTCGGCGCGCTTCTCTTCGCGCTTCGCGACATCGCCGACCAACTTGAATGCCAGCTCTATCTGCTTTTCGGAGAGGCGACCTCGGCTGATCGCCTGGGCTCGCAGGTCGCGGCTGATCGGGTGATCGGCGCGAAGCGCGGCCACGATGCCATCCGGCGCGGAGGCGAGGAAGCGGCGAATCTTGGCGACCTTGATCGCCCAGCCATTCTCGCGGCGGGTACGAGCGAGCCGCTCGTTCTTCGAGACGCCGCCGACCAGGGCGATCTCGTCGAGGCAGATTCCGCCAATCGAGATCACGTCGCCACCCTTATGGGCGAGGACCGCGCCGTGGACAAACCAAGTCCCGCAGAGGTCGCACTGATTTAGATCGGAGTGCGGATTCGCGGAGGTGTCCGCGTCATCGTAGGCGGCGATGGCGTCCGAGCCGTAGACCCACGGCTGGCCGTCTTCGAGATCTTTCTCGACGCCGAAGTGGTCGAGAACTTCGTAGTCGCCGGGGATGAAGTTGGTGGGGCTGTGGATGTCGTTGCGGGTCATGTGATTCTCCTGGTTTCGGTGAGTTGCCATACTACCTGATTCGGCGGGCGCGTCAAGGACTTTAGTTAATCCGACTTGAGGGTGCAGAGAAACCAGTATTCCATAAGGTACGCTGTCGCCTTATGTTGGATGGCGGTCAAGCCTTTGTCGTCTTTGCCTGGGAAATTATATCGGTAGCGCATGTCCATGTGATTCTCCTTGGTTGTGGTGAGTGGCCATACTACGCTATTCGGCGCGCGGCGCAAGGCCTTTAGCCAAAAATGTTTAGAACGCTCGCGGGCTCGACCTTCCCCTCTATATGGCTTCCGGGGGCCAGTCATCGGAGACTCTTGGCGAGCAGCCCCCGGCCCTGGTCCTCGAAGCCCTGACCGCGCTTACCGCGCTTACCGCTTACCGCGCTGACCGCTGACCGCTTACCGCGCTGACCGCGCTGACCGCTTACCGCGCTTACCGCGCTGACCGCTTACCGCTTACCCTAGCAGTGCCACAAAATGTTTTTTGGTTTTTCTTTTAGATAGTGCTTGTGCGATGCGGTCGAATGCCGTAGTACTAGGGGCAAGCCAACACTAACTGGGAGCAACAAAAGAATGATCAAGCGAATCAACTGGGAACAAGAAGCGAACACGGCCGCCGCGATGGATACCACTAGCCTCCGGTGGGCGTTTAATGACTGTGTAGAGACTGCGAATATTTGGCACCGCACCCCGGAACTTGACACGGACCAAAACGGCCCGTTCTATTCGGACCTTGCGAGCGTAATATACGCAGAAATTAAGACGCGCGCCGAATAGCGTAGTGCGGCCACTCACCACAACCAAGGAGAAACAAAATGAACATCACTCGCGACGAACGACTTCTGGCAACCCTCGATCACGACAGCAATGGTCACACCTTCCACATCATCACACGAACGGCTGCCAAAGGCGAGGACGCAGTCCGAATGCTAGAGCGCGACGTCAATGGCGACACCTTGAAGGACTGGGGTTCGCACGTCAATCTAAAGCAAGCGCTAGTCTTCGCGGGCGCTCGCGACTTCCACAAGCAGGTCTGCACCAACTGTGACCAGTGGCGCACTCCCGACTGCGTGAATGAGTGCGCGAAGCGAGGCCTCACCGAGTACTAGCGGCCGGAGTAAAAAAGATTTCTCTAAAGGCCTTGCGCCGCTCGCCCAATAGTGTAGTATGGCAACTCACCGAAACCGAGGAGAAACGACATGACGAACGAACGGCGACGAGAACTTGCGGACCTATGCAGGCAACACATGGCCGAGATTTTTGCAGCCAACAAAGTAGAATACGCCCGAGCGGATTACGGTCAATATGACTACGTTCGACCAATGGAAGTGTTCGCTGAGATTGATGCACGGCACGCAGAACGTAAGGCAAAACTGGAAGTGACGCAGGACGAGTGGGACATATACGAGTGTGAGTTTGAGGCCCAAGAAGAGGCACGCGAGGCACTGAGATATCGCTAAAGCCCTTGCGCCCCCGGCCGAATAGTGTAGTATGGCAACTCACTCGAACAACCAAGGAGAACAAAATGGTAAACGGACGAAGCACTGGCACGGTAACGGCATTCGGCGCAGCACACGCGGCGAAACTGATCGCAGACTTCAACACCGAGGAGGCCCGCGAGGTGCGCCTCGACCCCGAGTATGACGCATGGAGCTACGCGGTTGCCGACCGCCTCCCTGCCGGAGTGTCCCTCATCACGGTCCACTCCTCCGTAGCAGCCGAGGACTATGTGTTCGTCGAGGTCTTCGACGAATATAAAAAGTCTGTCGGATTTCTCTAAAGCCCTCCTCGGCACCCTCTAAAGGAGACAACATGAACTCAGCAACGATCATCGGATACCATTACGACGGCGGCGCAGTCTGCACCGATTGCTTCGACGAGGACAATATCTTCGACGAGGACAATATCGACGAGTTCGACTTCGAGGCCTACAGCGGAGTCGTTTTCGGAGAGTATGAGTATGACTTCCTCGGCTCGACCTGCGGCGACTGCGGCGCACACTACACCGAACAAGGCTGGGATCGGGGCAGCCTATATGATAAAATGCTAAAGGCCAAGGAGACAACATGAACATCGTAAACGCAGACGACCTCGCAATCTACTCTGACGGCTCTTTCGACGGGTTCATCGCCTTCCAGACATACATGGTCCACGCCATCGAGGGCAACATGTTCGAGAACTACGTGGAGAACATGGAGGGCCACGTAAGCCTCTCGACAATACATGGCGAAGAGGTCTGCGGCCCGGTAAACAAGGGAGCGGCGGAGGCAGCCCTCTCTACCCTCGAAGCCTACATCGAGCGGACCTGGGTGGAAGGCGAAGGTGACCTCGATTACGCAGAATATCTCGAAATGGACTAAAGTCCTTGCGCCCCCGGCCGAATAGTGTAGTGTGGCCACTCACTGAAACAAGGAGACAACATGAACCTGTTTTACCTCGACGAGGACCCCACTATCGCGGCGCAGCTCCAGTGCGACAAGCACGTAGTCAAAATGATTCTGGAGACCGCGCAGATGCTCTCGACCGCTCATCGCGAACTCGATGGCGATGACGTGCCCGACGTGCTCTATAAGCGCACGCACAAGAACCACCCGAGCAGCAAGTGGGTTCGCGAATCCGAGGCGAATTACCAGTGGGCCTACCGGCACTTCATCGCCCTGTGCGACGAGTACACGCACCGCTATGGTAAGACCCATATGACCGACCGAAAGCTACGCACGGTCCTCTGGCACCCGCCTCGCGGCATCCAGTATGACTCACTCGCACCGACTCCGCCCCCGCAGTGTATGCCCGACGAATACAAAGACGCGGACACTGTGACCGCGTACCGAGCCTACTACCAGAGCCCCGAGAAGCAGCGCATCGCCACTTGGAACAAGTGCCGCCCCGCGCCTGAGTGGTTTATCGCAGAGGATTTCTAAAGACCCTTGCGCCCCCCGACCGAATAGTGTAGTATGGCAACTCACCAAAACAAGGAGAACATTATGGGCAAGTTTGAAGTTATCGTAGGCAACATCGGAATGGTCATGCACTCCCACAGTGAAATAGAAGCGGTCGAATGCTTCCGAGACTTTGTGTTCGATTCCATAAACCAACGCGGACGAGCAGCCGGGGAGGATGTCACCCTCCTGGAGGACGGGCACATCATTGACGAGCATTTGGCGCTCTGAAATATTTTCCAAAACATTTCCGACCCATCCGCGTCAAAAACTAGGGGTTTCTAGTGTGTAGGGTATATCCCATATACCGGATGAAATTTCTTAGTTACTTATTAGGGGTTAAAACCTTAATAATTGACGCGGATGGGTTGGGAAAAGTTCTAAAGGCCTTGCGAACAGCTCACCGAAACGAGGAGAACAGAATGACCAAGCGAATCGAAGTAGCAAACCCGACGGACAAAGGTTTCGGAACCACTCCTTTCCTGTTCCAATTCGGATGCGTAGGGACGACCAACATCCTGGCATATGGTTACAGCGTAGACGCTGCGCTGGAGGAGGCGGCGGACAAACTGGTCGAACTGGGGTACTTCGGCCACATAACGCCCCATGATCAGGAACTCGTCTGCGACTGTGACGATGCTTTCGAGTGCGACAGCCACACCTACACCGAAGCGGGCTGGCTGACCTCGTATGAATGGACCTTTATTGAGTCCCCCACAAACGAGATGCTGCAAAGCATTGTAAGGAGCTAATAATGATCAAAGCGACTCTCATGGCCACTCTGTTGGCCACCACTGGATGCGCGATGCTGATTCATCGGCCCAACGACAACGCCGCCCAAACCGCAGCTAAGGTCGCCACGCGGATCGTGCTGGCCGTCCCGACGATCATGGGCAGCGAGATGGCTATATTAGAAACCGAACAGCGAGAGGGCCTTGTGGAGCGCGAGGTGCGAACGGCCGAGAGCCGAGCCGCTTGGAGGCGGCGACGACTCCAGCGCCAAGTCGAAGAACTTATCCGCGAAGAAAACCGCAACCAATAGAAGGAGGGCGCTAGCATGTACCCTGACGACGAGATCATCGCGACCCGTATCGAACTGTCTGCACTCAAGCGAGACTATGAGCAGGAGAAGTCCAGGCTCTTGAATAAACTCACAGGGCTAGAAAGTTTGCTAAAGGCCCTTGCGCCGCCCGCCGAATAGTGTAGTATGGCAACTCACCGAAACAAGGAGAACGAAATGAACGGTAACGCTTTCTCGATCATGACATTCGCTGAATCCCTGACACTGGCGCGCACCCTCAACGCCGACGACATTCACTGGAGCTACACCCCGGAGCCCTTCGACGCCAAGCTGCACACTGGGGCAGGCAACTCCGTCTCGAACGACGCAAAGGCACTGCGCCAATTCTTTGTGATCGAGGTCCACGATGAGGAGGGCCGATATCTCGGCCCTTTGTAAATAAAGCCCTTGCGCCGCCCACCGAATAGTGTAGTATGGCAACTCACCGAAACGAGGAGAACAGAATGACTTACGATAGGTTCCAAGAAGTATGCGCCGATAATAACGTCAACATCCACTTCGACCTCAAGGAGAACGTGCTCTCGATTGACTGCGCCTATGGCGAGGCTATGGTCGGCTCAGGGATGCACTACCGCGACGTCGCCCTTACGGGTGGCCCTCCAATCGGAGAGGTCTACGCGGATCTGGCGGACGATCTGAAAATGGGGACTGAACCCTGCGAGGATCACATCTCTCGAAAGTGCGAATATTGCGCGGATAACATCTAAAGGCCCTTGCGCCGCCTGCCGAATATTGTAGTGTGGAAACTCACCGAAACGAGGAGAACATCATGACCACCTTCACCATCAAAACGACCCGAACCTTTCATCGCGGACTCGCGACCACGACCTTCGACCTGCCCGAATTCCAGATCGAAGCCTCAACCCGAGTACAGGCCTGCCTCCACGCTGGCTCTATTCTTGGGAAGGATTCCGAAGAGGTCACGCACGAGATCACGGTCCACGAGTACCCCACTAGCGGATTGACGGATGTCGAGGAACTGGCCCTGTACGACTCGCTCCCCGACTTCGACCCGTCACTCTAAGCAAGTTTAACTTTCCAGCATAAACTCGCTAAACTTGCTATAAATAGTCGGGGGGCCGCGTACTGGCCACGGGTCCTACGAGGCGGCCCCCCGGCGGTCAGGAGATAAAGATGACACTGGAACAGAGGACGCTCGAACAATACGAATTCACCTGCGAGGACGGCGCGAACGCCGTTCGGGCCATGGCCGCGAAGGCCGAGGACGATAGTGAACGTGATGCTCTCCTCGACGCCGCGCTTGCCCTCGACGCCGCACGTACCGCACTGTCCCATGCCTACGACGTAGTGGGCGCAACAGCGAAGGATCGCCGACGGAATGACCGATAGGCTACGCCGCTATGCCGCACAGGTCATCGTCCTGGGCATCGTGGGCACACTGTACATCTCTGGATGGATATTCGTCTGGACCCTCGATAAGCTGCTCGTCCCAATCATCTGGCTCTTAGGCCACCTCGACCCGAAGGAGCACCATGATAATTGAGAGCGCACTCGCGTACCTGATCACCGCCAACTCGCACATCGACGCCGAGCTTGCCGCTGCGGTAGCCTTCGCAGAATCATCTCTACGCTGCGATGTTGGCGAGAACTACGCAGGCGCCATCGGCCTGATGCAAGTCAAGCCTGTGGCGGCTGAGGCCGTAGGGCTGCCTGACGCCGACCTGTTCGACTGCGCCGAGAACATCGAGGTGGGCACGAAGTACCTCGCGGGCATGATCGAGCGCTTCGGGTTGTACGATGGCCTGCGAGCGTATAACTGCGGGCCGACGGGCGCACGTCGCGATGCGACCTGCGGCGTGGCATACGCCGACAAGATTCTGCGGGCCCGATGGCAGATCCGCGAAGCAAGCGAAGAAAGTTTCAGAAGAGATTTCAGATAAGGAGACAATATTGACGAGCACGCTCGAAAGATTGCAAGGCCGAGTCTACTCGGGCCAACCTTGCCACCTGATAACACTGGGCGGGCGAGCACAACGCGGGCATCTGCACTTCTATGGGACCAACCTTGACCGCTTCGTTTTCGTATGCGAGAATGGAATTTTCCGAACCTTCGGTTCCGACGAGGTAGTCGGAATCTCGAAGAGCGGCAACCGAATCACAATCGGACAAAGGAGACAATAATGAAAGCAGAGTACATCAATCATATGGGAAGTGACCTGACAGTAGTAAACGCAGCGCGCGTTTCCTTTAATAAGCACACGACCTTCCTCAAGGGCAGCGACGAGAAGCTGATCGGGTTCCTCGCGCGCAACGGTCATTTCACGCCTTTCACTCACACGATGGTTACCCTTCGAGAAGAGGTGCCAATCTTTGTTGCACGTCAGCGTTTCAAACACACTGTCGGGTTCACGTACAATGAGGTCAGCCGACGTTATGTCTCCGAGGACCCGACATTTTACGAGCCCGAGGTCTGGCGACTCGCCGCCGAGAACGTCAAGCAGGGCAGTTCGACCGACGAGCTATTCGACGACGGCCGGACCACGGGGGAAGTCAACGAACACAACGCCAACTCCGTGGCCATCTACAAGCAGATGCTAGAGGACGGCATCTGCGCCGAGCAGGCCCGAATGGTCCTGCCCCAGTCGATGTACACGAGCTATTACGTGACCGGCTCACTGGCTGCCTGGGCCCGAGCCTACACTCTGCGGATTGAGAAGAGCGCGCAGATAGAGATCCAGCAGGTCGCCCGGATCTGGAACTCAGTAATCGAACCACTGTTCCCAGTTAGTTGGGCAGCACTCACCGAAGGAGGAGAAATAGTATGAAGGCCGAGAACAGCATTGATGACCTAGTTGACAAGGCCCATGCGAACGCACTGGATAAGGGTTTCTGGGCGGACGTGGATACGAAGGACCCGCGCCACGTTCTGGCACTATTGATGCTGATTACGACCGAGGTGGCCGAAGCAGCCGAAGCGGTCCGTAAGAGTGACCTGGACAATTTCGCGGAGGAGCTGGCCGACATCTGCATCAGAGTGTTCGACGTCGCTGGCGGAATGGGCGTCGATCTGTCGGAGGAGATCGTCACCAAGATGCGGACAAACAAAGCACGGCCCCGTAAGCACGGGAAGGCCTGTTAGTTAGAATAAAAGTCTAAAGGCCTTGCGCCGCCCACCGAATAGTGTAGTATGGCAACTCACCGAAACGAGGAGATCAAAATGAAGATCATCAACAACGAGCTTGAAGTGAACGTAGTAGACGCTGGGGGGTTCATCGCCTTCGAGAACTTCTCGGCCGAAATCACCCACGCGGACATCATCGACGGCAATGTCGAGGGGCTCTGCTTCGACGCCAACATGGTTGACGAAGAGGGTATCCAAGTCGAGGGTCCGCTGACCCAGGCGCAGGAGTTTGAAATCGAGAACGAGATCGAGGAGAGGATCATGGAGTCTTGGAACGACTCAGCCGAGCTGGGCTACTTCTCTGGGAAGTACGCATGACTAAGACCTTCCTCGACACACCCGCCGAATAGTGTAGTATGGCAACTCACCGAAACAAGGAGAACAACATGCAAGAATTCACTTTCAGGGACAACAATGCAGGCAAGCACGAGGTGCTCGAGGTCGATGCGGACAAGATGAAACTCGGGATTCTCAAGGTCCTGCGAACGGTCGCAACATTCGACTGCTGGCACGACGCCATGATCGCGACCAAGGCGCTCCAAGCTGCTGCCGACGTGGACCCGACCGAACAGCTCACTTAAACAAGGAGACTAAAAGAGATGATCACTTTAGACGTTCCGACGCTCACACTTTCTACCCTGATCGGCGAGGACTTCACCTTCGAGGACCAACGTAAGGGGCTAGCCGCCACCATGTCAATATTCGAGACGGTCGGGGACATAGACCTGCGCGCCACCAGTGCGGATGGCGCAGTGACCAACATGTCATTCCGCCCGACCATTGAGCTGGCGGAACGAATCCTTGAAGCTGCCAAGGTTGCGGCAATCTGGGACGCCCGCCAGGAGCTGCATCTCCCGACGGAAGGAGAGTGAAATGTCCCCAATAAAGTACTCAGTTTCAATCCAGATGCGTGGGAGCGCACACGCAACCCCCGCAGTGCATATCCTGGCGAATGGGCCAGAAGACGCTTGGGTCGTCGCGCAGATGCTGGTCAGGACCATCTGGGACGCAGCGGTGAGGCCGGAAGGCGCGGAGTTCTCCGCTACTGTCTGCTCACCGGTAACCTACGAGCTTTCGCATTTCGCAAACTTTGAAAGTGATGACCCTAAGTAGATGGGCAGTCCCCAGAGATAATACGATGTACACCCGGAATAAAACGGGCATTTCCCTCCGGGGACGAGAGGAGACAGTATGATTACAATCAGTGTCAATGAAGCCCCCACAGCAGACGCCGACCGAGTCGCGGTACTGGAGAAGTCCGTCGAAGAACTTACTTTAGCTTTCGAGCTGCTGCTCAAGAGGCTATTCTCCGACCACAACGCCTGCGCCTGCGGGAACCCCGAGTGCCAGAAGCAAGCGGCCTACAAGACCACAGAAGTACCAATCGGAGAGGACTCCAACTCTGTAGGCGGCGCCTCTGGCTCCGGCGGGCAGTACCTCTGACCCCTTACTGAAGGCGGGGCGCACAACCAGCGACCCCAAAAAACTTAAAAATAATGGCGCGCTACGTCGCCCCGTCTTCTAGGAGAGCACCATGAGAGCACCAGTGATGATCGAATGTCGGACCTGCAAGCAACAAGGCCTGACCACCCCGTCCAGTCGCGGGCCCCTCCGCAAGGACTGTGACAGGTGCCTTGCGAGGCTGAGCCCGACCGAACGGGAAACCGAGTGTGTAGTGTGCAACCGGTCTATAGGCACGGCCCGTGGCCCTGGACGACCTCCGAAGACCTGCTCGGACAAGTGCCGAAGGCAGTATCGAAAGATAAGGGAGTCCCAACCCTACAGGCAACTGACGAGGCACGCTTACGAGATACGTAAGGCGCGCGAAGCAGCCGGTCAGCCGATCATCGTGGACTGCGCCATGTGCGGCGAGCCAGTGGACGCCTCAGTATTTGGACCCCAGGGCGACCTAGAGACCGGCTTCTTGGTCCACAATGCCCGAGGCTCTGACCTGACCGGGGAGTTTTTTAACTGCGCTAGCAGATACGAGTCCATGCGGAGGGCTCAAAGAGCCCAAACTAATCGACGGAGGAGATAGTGAACATGTACACCGAACTACTTGAGCAATTTCAGATAGGGGATCTCGGGGAGGACATGGGCGACATTTTCGTCGAGGAAGCTGAAACCTTCTCAGATAGCGTGGAAGCAACGCTCAAGCACGACCCCAGCACAGCCGTTCTCGACTACTTGTTTCGATACGGAATGAGCTACCGGCAGGACGAGCTGAGCCAGCGGCTTATCGGGCAGACTGACCACCCAGCATTTAAGATCATCGACGCCACCCTTGACCTCCTCGAATGCGCCCAGTAGCGATGACGGTCAAAGATAAGAAGTTCCGGTCCTGGACCGGCCGCAAAGAACACCACCTCGGCTGGAAGCCAGAAGAGTGGCAGCGGTATTTTGACATCGAGGAAATCGAGGCTTTCAGGGAGGGCTTCGAGACTGCGGAAATGCGGAAGGACCGCGAACGGTTCTGGAGCTACGCGAAGAACGAACGGAATCGTCTCGCCCGCAAGGCTGTCCGGGATGAGAAGGCCTCGCGTCCGCCGGAGACATACGTCGCTCGGACTACTCCGGTCAATGCGTACCTTCAGGCGCCTCGGCGCGTTCGGATCGCGTGTGCTCGGTACTGGTTCTACGCTCACATACTCCCCCGAGGGGAGGGCAAGCCCGCTCTGACCCCCAGGACTGCGGGGAGAGTATTAGGTCTGAACGAAGAGGATCAAGCGCAGATATTCTACCCACCGCCGCAGTCGGAATGCCAAGCAGCAGCGGCCGACGCCCTGCAAGGGGAATACCCACGGTTCGGAATACTGTGGCAGCAGGCCGAGCGGATGAAAGCACCTGCGGACAGGCAATGGGGCTTGGACAAGTCCCCGGAACCTCCGGTAGTAATAGGCAAACTGATCGACCCAGTACACCACTCTCTAGGCTTATCTGAGTGGTTCTACCGAAACAAAAAAGGGCAACGAGCCCTATATGGGTGGGACATATCGAACTACGTCAGCGGCGAGGCCAAGGAGCAACAGGAGATCGAGGCAGTGGTCGAAGCTCCAGAAGACTACCGCACGCAACTACTCTCAATATTTGACTAAAGGCCTTTCTTCCCGCGCCGAATAGTGTAGTATGGGAACCCGCCAAGCAAAGGAGACATTCATGATCGACGACGAGACCGAGCCGGTAACCACGAGCTACACCTGCTCTGATGGGATCAAAATGAACATTTCCTACGACCGGGAAAGCATCATTGGCACCAAGCGGTTCACGGACTACCTGAACTCTCGCGATGACGCCCCGGCCGACTACCTGAACAATGGCGTTCTGATGGGCTGGCAGGACTTTTTCCTCGAAGCACGTTTTAGGACACTGAAGGGTCTCGACCAGATTGCCGAGGAAGTTAGGACCGCCCTGTTCACGCAGTTAGAGTACGACCTGATCCTTTATGGCCCCGAAGAGGAGGATTAAGACATGGATTCGATTCTGGAAACCACTATGTGGCTGGCGATCCTGACCACATTCTACATCTACGCCGTTGCTTCGCGAGAAAAGGTACGAACTCATGAAAAAAAGTACGAACTCATGAAAAAAGGTACGTGGGGCCAATCTCCTGAGCGAAGGTCTTCGTAGCACCAAGACACTGAGAAAGATAACTAAGGAGCATTTCATGCAGAAAACCTCATCGAACGACCGGTCAGTAACCCGAGATATATATTCCCGTTTCGTAGGGATGTCCGAGGGGCTCGGAGAACTCACCCCCGCCACGGAGATGTCACTCCTGGATCGACGAGACAGCGGAGACAGTTCGGCCGTCCATGAACTCGCACTACATTCGGTCCGGTTCATCATCGCTCGGCAGAAGCGCAGGCATCCGATGGGCGGGGACGTCCTCGAAGACGCGCTAAACAATGCCTTGATGCGCGCGGTACGCGCCGCAGAGCTGTTCGACCGATCCTCGGACAACCGATTCATGGCTTACGTGGGGAGATTCATTGACGGGGCGCTCACTGATTCATTGGTCGCGCACTTGGACGTTGTGGGGGCAGGTCGCACTGCCCAATATGAGGCTAGCGCCTTGAATAAGTTCCGCTACCAGTTCTGCCACGCGACAGACGACCTTCCAACGGACGAGCAGATAGGCGATGCCCTCGGATACTCCGCTGATCGTATCGCGTTCTTGGATTCCCTTTTGTCCTCGCGGATGGAGACGGCAACCTTCGACGAGAGCGGCATAGCTTCTTCGTCAGTCGAGCGGATCGCGGACCCCGGTGACGATGCGCTTACCCAGTTGGAGAGGGCGCGGCAGATGCAGACGATCCAGCGAGCGAAGTACAACATGACGTACAAGCAGCGGGAGGCGTTCGAGCTTATTGTGGAGCAGGGGATGACGTGGGTCGAGGCCCGCCCCCTACTGGGCGTAACCTCCGACAAGGCCATCGCTGATCGACTCGAAGGTGCCAAAGCTAAAGTTCACAAAGAGATCATGGCACGTGCATGACATCCATCCAGGGCAGACTGGTTCTCGGACGACACAAGGAGTAGACGACATGAGTGACAAACCTACCGGTAGGGCATGGGCGTTCGTTTCGAGCGCATGGCAGAAATACTCAAGCTGGACAAAAAGTTCACAGGAATTGATTGACAGCCTCAAGGAAAGAGGCTACATTACCTCTGTTTACTACAACGGCGTAAAGCCCTCCGCGTACCCTAGCCGGAAACGGATTCTGGAAGCACGCGGACTAGACCCCGAAGAGGAGATCACCTATAGTGACTGATTTTAATGACTTGGTAGTTGAGGAACTTGAGCGACTGCTGTCCATGATCAAAGCGCACGTCGCGGAGGCGAACAAGTGGGGCAACCAGGATAAGGTCCCTGCGCTCTACTGGAGGCACAGCGCCATCGAGAACGCTATCCATGCGATCCAGGTACGCGAGCGGAGGTCTCAGTAATGCTGGGACACGCTCGCGAGATCGAAAAGGACATGCTGTTCGCGCAAGACTGGCAAGGGCCCTTCTATCGGGCCAGGAAGGTCAAGAAGGGCAAAGTGACTATGCTGATCACTCTGGACAGCGGAGAGCGAGTGACGCTCCCCGTGGATACCGCAGTGCGGTTTGTAACACCCGGAGTGGACCCAACCCCCACATGTTTAGAAGGAGGAGCAGACCATGGCTAGCGTATCCCAGAAAGACTTTCTTCCAAAGGTGGTCAAGCTAGTACAGGGCCATATCACACAGCTCGAAGAGGCCCGAGAGGGCGACAGCCGCATGATGGTGGACATGTTAATCATCTTGGCGCTAGCTAACGAGCTAGAAGCCTACATGGGCACCGACGACGAAATGTCGCTCGAACCTCAAGATCAGGTGCTAGTCCTGATCACTCAGGCCATGGAGGAGGCGCGACAGGAGTACCTCGAACTCTTCGTCGGGCAGCAAGAGGAGGATGGCGCAGTATGGCACTAGAACGACAGGATGTACTGATCGCGCTCAGCGGAGCAATCTGGGACCCAAGCCCAGCCCCGTACCTAGTTGACGTGGAAGGCCCCAAGGCCGACTGCGCCGAAGCGGCCGTCCAGGAGCTTTACGAGGGCGGCCAGATCAAGGTCTGGCTTGAGAACAGCCGAGGGGGCGTGACTGCTTACGAGCTTACCTTGAGCGACTTCGAGCGTGCCGACGCGGGCCTCGTGTACCGCACTGGCGCGCCATACCAGCGGAACCTGCTGCGTACCGCGTGCTACGGAGGAGAGGAGCGATGAAGTATGACTACCAATGCGAGAACTGCGGCGCAGAGCGCGTCGAGGACCACAGAATCACTGAGGACCCTACCGTAATGTGCGACGAATGTGGCGCAGAGTGCACGCGGCGCATCTCAGGCGGCACCGGCTTTATCCTCAAGGGCGGCCGCTGGTTCAAGGAGGGCTACTCGTAAGGAGACAGCATGGCGACGTACAAAGACGGACTGAAAAATCTACTCAGCAGCGACCGCTTCACGTCGCGCGTCACTCCTTTTAGGCTGGCCATGATGGAGCGTATTCGGGACCGAGCGCGGCGAGACGAAGCCGTGCTGGTCCCCGAGCGCTTCCCCGAGGCGAGCATTAGGCCCAAGTTCATAGCCGCTGAAGGCGAAGAGCGGCGGCGACTTGGCCTCCTCTACTTCGAGGCCGTGCGGTTCCGGTTCTACCATCGCGGTAGCGGACGGGTGCGACCGGATCTACGCAATGAGTCGGAAGGGTGGCCAGG
>Ga0115555_1001403_pt1 | contig 16401 bp, 2 predicted proteins | sample COGITO_mtgs_1104_2_FD_87285 | JGI IMG/M metagenome (GOLD analysis project Ga0115555, IMG submission 87285) | Pelagic marine microbial communities from North Sea - COGITO_mtgs_110407 | ecosystem: Environmental > Aquatic > Marine > Epipelagic | place: Germany:Helgoland, sampling site Kabeltonne... | reverse complement strand
CCCCCCTATAGTGTACTGATGACGTCGCTTTCTAGTATGCTGCCTTCACCTTCTGCTGCTGACGCAACTGCGAAATCTGAGGCCTTCTTGGACTATGCGAGACTTAGTCCTGTTTTGGAAAGCCTGGAGTGCACCGTGAAGGAAGTTTTCGGGGTGGACGAGGTACTATTTTTTGAGGATTTCAGGCGGATTTTGAGTTGCTCCCCTCCCTTTGCACCTGCACCTTCTTCAAAAGCTGCTCTTTCCTCCTCCCTCTCCACCGATTCTTCATCCCCCACCCTGACTACCATGATATCAAGCCTGTTTTCTTTCCTCTCGACTATTCTCTCTCCCTCAGTCCCCTCCGCCTCTCCTGCCCCCCCCGCACTCCGCTTTTCATCGCTATCATCCCTCTTCTACTTGGCATCATCGACGGGGATGGAGGAGCACGTGTTGCGTTCGGTTTGGGAGCTCTGCCAACTCTCCCCTTCCACCTCTACCCCCCTCAACACTTTCGAGTCGATCCGCCACCTAATTACTACGGTAGACGAGGAGACAAAGGCTACGTTGAATGAGGTTCTTGAGGCCAACAAAAATTCAAATGCAATCACAGACGAGCACAAAAATTCGCTCAATCCGAATCATGGTTCCCTAACGCTATCAAGGACTCGTTTTGATCCCAGCGAGAAGGACCCCGGCGTCAACATCGGCGACGACGGGCTTTCGATCACATCTACGACCTCAGCGCATACGCACGCCTACCTCTCCTCCGGATTTTCTTCTGGCCGCTGGAGCTGGACCTTTGCGATCACTGACGACGTTGCCAATGACGAGTCCGTGTGCGTTGGGGCAGGCGTGCGTCCCGTACAGTCGTCCTCGTATAATTCGTCTGGTCAGATGTGGATGTACCGATGTTACAATGGCAATCTCTACTCCAAGGGGACGCAAATACGCCAAATTTCTAAGATCAAGATTCACCCGGGGAACCGCGTGAAAATTTACCTTGATCACTTCCAGCACACGCTATCTTACACGATCTATTCATCTGAGAGTGCTGTGGGGAAACCACAAGGGGTCTGTTTTAAAGACGTCTTCGGGGAAATCTTTCCCGCCGTTGCTTTTTATGGATCACACCGTTCTGTCGAGCTCGTTTCACTGGAGTCTTTCAATGGACCCGGCGTTCGGTTTTTCAATCCTGATATTCCCGATCCCACGGGGTACAGCAGCAGCAAGTCTACTGAGTGCAAAATTAACAACAGGGTGTACACGATGACGCAGTGGCGGGGTAATTTGACGAATGGTGTTATGGACGGGCACGGGGTGGCGAATCTTAACGACGATACTACTCTATTTGGAACTTGGAAGCTCGGAAAATTACATGGTTTAGTTGCGTTGGTCGTCACAAATCCGAATTCTTCGACACAAGACGACGACGACGACGACGACGAGGACGACGACGACGACGATGACCATGACGAACACACCAAATTTTATCTTTACGAAAACGGGAAAGAGGTTGCTGACTTCGACAGTTCCCGTGACCGTGAGGAGATCGCAGAGTCAACGAACAGCTGGTTGTGCTACAAATGCGGCTTTGTTACACTCAGTACTTTTGCGTATTGCCACCTGTGCAACCGTTCGAAAACAGAGTCAAATACTCCCCCCTCCGAATCTTCTCCCCCCTCCCCAATTCCCTCAACCCCGATCTCCTTCAGTGAAAGTTTACCTACCACCGACGAGTGCAGTGCGCTTGTTCTGTCATCTCTCTCTGCGCTTGCTCACGCGAGCGTGAAGCGCAGTAAATTGGCAGCAAGATCAACCCCGGCGGTATCATCTCTGAAAACAATTTTTCCTTTTGTTCTTCAGTCATCCCCAGCGGTCTTTGAGCTTCTCCATGAGCTAATTCTGCACTACATACCGATCGATGACGCCAACCAGCGTATCATCGTCTACCTCTTGGATATTTTGCAGGCAAACTTCCGCTCCGCCACCCCCCACGCCCCCCCTCCCCCCACGCTCCACAACACACTCTCTATGCTAATCAACGTCACGTCCATCGAAGAAATATCCAACTCAGCGGCTGAAGCCCTGGCTGCAGGGCTCCAGCTTCTCTGCCCGTCCCCTCCTTCCCGACAGAAAATTATTTCGTCTCTCCTCAACAGCCACCTGAAAACACCCTTTGACCGCCAAACTGGTAATTATACCCTCCTTTATCGACTTCTGGTGCAGTATGGAGATTTAACTTCTGTTCAGCACTTGATTCCCAATACCTCCGTGTGCAGCGATGACGAAAGTATGAGCACAGCGTCGAACTTAGTCGCTTGTCTCTTCCAATTGACCGTGGATACCTCAACTAATTTGATGACAATCGACAGGCACAATCCCGACGATAATCTAAGCAAAGCGGCGACGCAGATACTGACTTCACACCTACTCCTCACAGTGTCTTCAATACAGAAAAAGAAAGCGAATAAGATCCTTGGGACGGAGGCAAATTGCAAGATGCTCGTTTTCTTCGTATGCATCGCTCTTGATTCATGCACGACCATAGCTAAGGTCGCATACAACAGCATCGTTAGCTCCTCTTTAACCCCAGAATCATCCGACCCTCTTAGTCGGACCCTGTTGTTCAATCTTCTCCCCCTGCTATTCGCAATTGCAGAAAAATTCAGTGACACGTTATGGTTCGCTACCCCCACCCTGCCCTTCGCGATAGAACTGACCAAAGTGCTCGACCTAGTTAATCGTTCATCGCCGAGCGCTCTCTCAAACGAAGAATTACTCTTAAAGGCTGAAAAGGAAGAAATCGAAAGGAAAACGTTCGCGAGGAGCTCCCGACAATTTTCCAGCAACCGTTTGGGCGGTAACGAAGTCAAGGCCACTTTCGACTTTGAGAATCGTTCCGACGACATTTCAATAACAGAAAATGGTAATCTGCTGCGCTCCACCGCAAGCACAAACCAACATTGTCTTGTAAACTGCGGAATAACCAGCGGCAGAGCCGTTTTTGAATTCATATTGGTATCCGACAGCATGAATGACGAATGCAGCGCGTTTGGCATTGCCTGCAAACCGATCTCTACTTCCTCCTACGAGTCGAACACCAATATGTGGGTGCGGCGATCGTACAATGGACAGTTGTATCACGGGCGCGACAAAGGTTTACCGTCCTTCTCAAAGATTCATGCGGGCGATACTGTCCGTATAGACGTCGACATGAGTTCCAGGACGCTCTCTTTTGGCAAGAATGGGGCCGATGAGGGAGTAGCTTTCCGCAAGATCGAGGCGAATGAGGTATTCCCGATTGTGCTGACGTACCGTGCCAACATCGAGGTTCGGTTGGTTTCTGTTCAGGTCTTCAACGACGGTAACGACCCGTCTCTCTCCATGATGAAGGACCAAAGACAATTCTTGTCCTCCTTTCCAGCTCTCGAGACCTCAAGAGTAAACTCGAACCAGTCTATCGTGCATAACGGGTGTTCCTTTACTCACAACTCGAAACCAGACGACGGGAAGTGGATCTCAGCGGTGGCATCTCATGGATTTCGGAGTGCTACTCACTCTTGGAGCGTCCATTTGAAAAAACTGACCACAAATAAGGTTGCGATTGGTATTTGCAGCAAGCTGATGAGCCTAGAATTGCTGGACATGACCGGGCACCTCGGGGTCCTTGAGCATTCTCTTGCTGTGATGGGCAATGGCGATCTCTACGCCAATGGCGACCTTATCGAATCCAACTTTTTTGGCCCCCCCTTTGATCACTTCGTCGAAAACGATGTCGTGTCCTTCACGTGCGATCTGACGAGAAACGAAATTTCACTCGCCCTGAATGATAAAAATTACGGCGTTGCATTCTCCTCTTCCCATCTAAGAGCCCTCTGTGCGGAGAATACCTCTTATGTTTACCCGGCGATCTCTCTCTGCTCCGCTGGTGACTTTGTTACCATCAGATCGACCACCATATTTCCCACTTTGGAGCTCTACTGGCTATTCGACCTGCAGAAGGCTCTTGCCTCCTTCTCGGGGAAGATGTGCGCCCGAATGATTGCGGGTCCTTCCATGTCCGTCAAGGAAGTAGCTTACGAGGACTGGCTCCGGTCGCCAATGATTGTCGGCGGGCTCGAATCGAACGATGAAATTTCTGACAATTTCGTACTCGATGTTGCTCAACGGACGAGCTCAGGCATGAGCCTGCTCGTAGAATCACAGTTCGATCGGTATGACGAATCTCCGACGCATTCTCCGTCTCACACGCGGGCGCAACAAAATGCAAAAGGACTGAAAACGATCGAGGAGAAGATGACTTGCACCATTAGGGACTGGATTCTCCCGATTGATTTTGATGATTTCGACGAATTAGGCGATTCGAGCAATATACCCTTGACTCCCAGCCCTAAGCGCGATGTTACCGAGCGCAACGAACTTGAAAAACCAATCATAGATCTCTACGTTCGGGACAAGATCCTCAACGAGTTGGCTGACAACGAAAGTCGACCGTACAATTTCATCGGTACCACCCTCCTCATCCACCTCGAGTCAGTAATCAACGAGCAACCATTCTTCAAAAAGATACTTTCCAAAAAGAAAAGCTACGAATTTCCGAAGTGTGAGATGCCGTTCATTGCCGCATTACTGAAGCACACGGGTCTGTGGCGCGAAATCGTTTGGCTTCTTGACAAGAACTCTTCACCTTTGTCGCATAGTCCTTCCCCAAATTTGAGCCGACTCTTCTTCAACGTCAAGCAGATGCGAGCCTTTTTGCGGCAAAAGAAGCAAGAGAAAATTGTTGCGAGCGAAGGGGACGTAGATCCTCATGCCGGTTTGTCCAAATTTGAAGCTATGTGCGACCTGATTAGCGATCGTGCAGAATTTTTGCGTGGCACAAAGGTGAACAGTTTGGACGAGAAGGAATCGGTTCGGCTTGACAACGAAGATGGAAGTAAGCCAAATTCCCTGAGTCGAACGCGCTCGACGCCAGCACCGATCAAACTGCAGCGTACGCGCTCTATGCCGAGCGCCCCAAGCCGAGGAGTTGGTGACCGCAACGATTTGGACGACGAAAGGGTTCTCGAAGTCATGCAGAGCTGCTACTCTTACTGCATAATCGACGAACAGGAGCTGGAGAGGGTGGACGAAGAGCAAGTTACAGCCGATGGTCAAGCAGAAACGAAGGAGACAAAGAGAAAACAGCTCCTCTTTCAGAAAAAGCTGCGACTTCCACCCAATCCAAACGAGCTCACAGCGCTTCTTGCACGCCGAAAGCTGCGTGCAATATCGCGTTACTACGGGTTCCAGGCGATGTTAAACTTGATTAAGAGTATTTCATTCAGCTCTGTCCAAGTCGACGCGCTGGTGTTCCTAAAAGCTAGTATGCAGGGTACTAACTTCGCTCTTGGAAAAGACGATAGTTTGATGAAGCCGAAGATGACTCGAACGAAGGTGGGTTCGGCGAGGACGAGGACGAGGACGAGGACGAGGACGAGGACGAGGACGAGGACGAGGATGAGGTTGAGCGAGAGTGGGCGCGACTCTCAGCATAACAACAACGAAAGGGAACAAAACCGTGACTTCACTCCTCGTGTCGTGGGGGGGAGCGTTCAGGTCACTGACTTGCCCCCTGATCACGAATTTTGGGGCGAGGGAGATGCTGAGCTGCTTCGACAACGAACGTCTAGGACGGCCACAAACGACGTCAATGGAGGGACCGCAGCTGCGAACGATAATTCTTTCCACGAAGAGGATGAAGTCGACGACGTCGAAGCGGAGAACATAGGCAACGACGATGATGACGACGTCTTCGATGTAAATGACGATGACGGCACAGACGAAGACGATGACGGCGCAGACGAAGACGAAAGTTCTGACAACAACACCAACATCGATGACACGAACACCAAGAAGCAAAAGCAATCCTCAAAAACGTACCACTACCTCAAAGGCCTTGAAGCAACACCCAAATCCTACCTCGACCAAGTTCAACTTTCATTTCAGTCTCTCTTCAGCCACATGATCACGATGCTTCACGTCTCCACCAAACGGAACGACGTCGGCATAGCCGTTTTCATCATCGAACGTCTAGCACTTGATTACGAGCCTAGGGACTATTCCTTCCTGCTTAACGAAAATCTCGTCGAGCTCCTAGTTCAGAATGTCAGTCTTATCACGGTTATTGAAAAGGACGAGTCTTGCGCACCCTTAGTAAAGTCCAACGCACCCTTTACGAAAAAAAAGGCAGTAGACATCGACATGACTGCCGCACTTTCGGATGGAACCGTCACAAAACGAACCATCTTTGCGCTTATCGACGAGACGTGCAGCGAGAGTAGTACCGGCAGATTCATGAAGGCTTGGCTGGGAGCTTTTCTGAAGGAGAACTTTCCTCATCTGTACATCGACGGCGGCGGCGATTCGCACACGCTTTACGTTCGTCATTTTCAGAGCTTGAATCAGATGGACTACAGAGAGGTTCTTCTTTTGTTCGAGAGCTTTCAGGCTGCTTTCGCAACTTCGCAGAAGCTGGAGCGCGCAAAATTCACTGATCTTCAGATTCTCCGGACAGAGCGGGCCAAGAAAAAAGACAAAAGGCTCAGAGGAGCACGCTTCACCTACAAGGTTACAGCGGATAACGGGGTGGGGGTTCGGGTCTTACCCTCCGTGAACAGCAGCCGAATGGGGATCAGTGTATTAAAGAACGAGGTGGCTGAGATTTCCTACAGGGTGAAACTCGGCAACAATCAGACATTCCTCCGTCTAGTCAGTGGTAACGGGTTCAGTAGCGCGGCGCGGGACAGGAACGTCGAGGACTTCACTGGCGAAGAGGAGCGAGGGCAATTTTTCAAATCCTGCAAGGGATGGCTCTTCGAGACTGGGGTTAGAAGCCCCTATTGCGACAGGGAAATTATGAAGTGCATTGTGACAGAAAACTTTGCGAGTGAGGAAATCAACCTGCGCGAGCGAATGAATGCCTTCGGGGTATTCTCTGACCATCTTATTTCCAGCAATCTGACGCTCGCAAATGAGCACTCAGCCGTAGTTGGCAGCGAGGATAACAAAATTGGCGTGGTTTTCGGCACATCTTTGCTGACCCCAGAGAATAACTTTTTCGAAATTATCGTGAGATGTGCTGGTCTGAGGAACGGAATCGGACTAGGGGTTGTGTGTTGCAAGAGCAGGATACTTGATCGCACTAGAGGCGATCGCACTTTCCGTAGTGTTGGCGAGCACGTCGGTGGGCAGGGCTTCGATAACTGGTTCGGGTACCGTTGCTGGGAAAAAGGCTTCTACGCTCACGGAAGGAGAGTCACTATTAACGATGAGGAGATCAGCACTAACAGTAAGAGTGAAGATAACAGAATTGTAGAGGATGAAGTATTTGGGTGCGGCGTGGACTTCGAGCATGGGACGATATTCTTCACCAACCGCAATAAAATTATTGGCAAGATTATCTCTCCGTCTGCGAGAGAGAAGCAATTTTTCCCGACAGTTAGCCTCGGTGGCAGCTGCGAAGTCGTGGAAATTAAGCACGTTAATTTTAGCTCTTTCGGAAACGAATTGGTAAAGTTGAGCGCGGAGGCGCGATCATTTGAGGAGAAAATGAATAGGGCAGAAAAAGCGAAGAAGTCGGAGGGAAATTGTTCTGATGCAATGTTTGACATCTGCCGTGTGTTAGATGACAAGGAATTCAACGGGAGAGCGGTCGCAGACGCGTATGCCATATCTACAGAGGAAGCAGAGGCGGTCGAGCTGACCTCCTCCGAGTTCCGGTGCCTGTCAGAAAATTCTTGGGCTCTGTACCAGCTCATAACCAGCCTTTCGGTCAATTTATTTTTCTCCAAAAGTGATTTGACCATACCGAGCGGAAGCAGCCCGAAACGTAATAGAGACAGGGCAGACTCGTTTTATGGCACGAATCTTGCTAATGACAGCGTCCAGACCTCAACTATAAGGCTGCAGAGCTGCTGCCTTAACTTTCTGATCAACGATTTGGTGAACTGCGCTAACATGTACGAGAAGAAAAAGAATAGTGCTAACGCTTGGCATTATGGCGACGACAAAAGCGTCAGGATCGAGCTGCATAGCTTTCACGAACTTGATTTTTTGCTCAGCATTGGAAACTATCGAGTCTGCCAGAGTTACCTTCAGCGACCTACCTTCCTCAGGAGCTGTCTGAAATTTTTGATGTTGGGGTCGCTAAGGATCCAGTACAGTGTTTTGCGACTTATCCGTGGCATCGTCGGAGTAACGAAGCCGGCAGTGTTCAGCGAGGTGTTGCTCGAGGAAACTGGGGAAGAAGGTGGATTTGTATGGTATCTGATTGAAAGGGTAGCGAAAATGTTCGTGGAAGACCACGATTTTGGGGAAGAGAAAAAGGGGGAGCTATCAACCTTCGGATGCGGCAGTATTGTAATGTCCATTGCCAACGAGGACGCCTGCTTGGTCAGGTGCTTGATGAGCTGTACAAATTGGAAACACGCTTGCTGGGAAGGGTTGCTGAAAGCTATGCAGGGGGATCGAGAGGCAACGAAGCTAGCCGCGTTATATTGCTTAGGCAATAACGATTGCTTGAGAATAGGGGCAGTAGTATCTATCGAGGACAGGAAGTTGATGGTGAACAGTTACAGTTCTGCCAGCACGTGCTGCGGCGTCGTTGATGTTAAATGCGATGAAGACCTAAGTCTTTTTTGGGGGCCGAGGTCAGACGAAATTTATCTGCCGAAGGCTTCTATGACTCCTGTGGTAGTAATGAAGGTTGGGAAAATTTTGGATGGACTTGAGAATCAGTATTTTGACTGTCTGAAGTATCTAATAGTAAGCGGTGAGGAGAAAGATAGCGTAAAGTACTTTGCTCTGCGAGGACTTTCAGCAGTTTTGGATAGCTCACCTGCATTCTTGAAAATGTTCAGGGATGAGAACAGCTTCTTCTTGCACATATTCAACACAACTTTGACGAAAGACGACGACGCGGGGCTAGTACTCGACGAAAACGAGATACTGCTGCGCAGCGGGAGCTTGAGGGAGAGGCTAATCGAAGCCGCGAGGGGAGGGGGGGCCTCTTTGAAAACCATTGAGAGGAATGGTAAAGGAAGGAAGGGTGGTCGTGACGTGGCGGAGCCACTGCTATACAAGGTAATTTTGAAGGAAGGGGCGGTCGTTAGGAATGGAATCAGCATTGACAAGAGCGCAAGGGTAGGAGTTTTAGCGAAGGGAACGGTAGTGGAAGTTTTGGAGAAGGCCGTCATAAGCGAGAGTGATCACACAATAACGCGGTTGAGGATCGCAAACGGGTGGATTAGTGACAGACTGAGAGGCGCAGAGACTTCCTACGTTGTCGAAAGGGTTAGTGTCGCAATGAGCGAAGGAGTTCTCCTAGAGGTCGAGGAAGGGGAAGACGACGAAGAGGAAAAAATCGACTGGTCAAGGTTCCCCAAGGAGGGGGTCAAGCACTACCTCCATAAACATCCTCTCAAGTATATTGCCCCCATCGATATCTACCCGGAGAGCCCTTTCATGATCTGCGACCACTGCAACCTGAATTATCCGAGTAATATGAAGGCTGCAGTCAGTAGCGAACACGAGGAGAGCAACTGGCTCTTGTGTATGAATTGCTTCTGTATGGACGAAGACGCAGTTGACGCTGTGATAAAGGGTATAGGTGTTGACGGCAATGTCGGCGATGCCTGCAGTACTAACGAAAGTAGCGATGGCGTTGACATCAGTGCAAGCTCGACGGCATCGATGAATCCGAGGGCACCGGCGAATCCGAGGGAGTCGGAGACAACGGCTGAAGGCATCCACCATCTCGAGCCAAATCGACTAAATAGACCCGAGCCGGACCAGTTGCCTGCGTGGGACGAAGATTTTTCAGAGATCGGAAGAAGACCCAGCAGCGAATATAGAAGACCAAGCAGTAGTAGGTCTAGCGAACGCATCCAGATGGGAACCAACGATAGCAATTCCAATACGAGGCTGGTCACAACGGCGGTAGGCACAAGAGGAGATAGAAGGGAGCACCGGGACATGACACAACGGCAAATTTATGCTAATGCTATTTCAAATTTAACGGACATGGGCTATCCTCTGGAGTTGGCTACAAACGCCTTCAACGCGGGACTGACAGCCCGGAGGAGAGATGGTGGGGGAGAAATCTTGCATCCTGCAAACGTCGGGGAGGTCATCAACAGGGCAATCGATTACTTGAATACCGGTAGCATTCCGACAGTGTTTGATGACGACATCGACGACGAGGTTGGTGATGACGAAGACGACATGGTCGGAGGATTCGGATTCAATTTTTGAAATGGCACTGAAGACGATTTCGTTGAGGGGAGAGGAGGCGCGTGGATGTTTTTGAAAGGGCATGTCATGGCATCATGGCATCGACTAATTTGCGTTGTAAAATTGTTGGAGATTAGCGCGCAATAGTTGCAAGAAATTTATTCAATATATTATGCCAGCAGTTCGTCGAGGTCATCAGAGTCATCAAATGACTCGTCTCCATAGTCCTCTTCATCCTCCTCTTGATCCAATGTTTCATCATGGGTAGGCGATTTCTGTGCCCTCAGCTCCGTTACCGCCTCTTTCTTCTCCTCTTCCTCTTCCTCATCATCGTACATCATCGTAGGAATATCCATGACCGGACTCATGGGCCCTACGAACTTATCATCGTCGACAGGAGCTTTCTTCTCGCGACCAAGAAGGTCATCCAGACCGCCACCCCCTCCGCCTCCATCGTTTCCGTCGCCTCCTTCACCCCCCTCCACAGCATCTAACCCGTAACCCTTACAGAAGTCGATGCTAACAAGAAGCTTTTCTCTCAAAATTTGTCGGACCCTCTCGCCAACATTGCCATCCGGGGCATCACCAGACTTCACCACTGCCTCCCAGTAATTGGGAATCTCAAGAATATTGTCGCAAGTGTGACTCTGTGGGACCATCCTTAGCATTTTGTTATGGTCTTCTACGCTTATGGGCAAGAAAGGCATTTCAATAGTCAGAAACTCGCTGCCCTTAGCGGGGAGTTTGCTAATACCGGTGATGAAAAGGAGGAGATCTCGCTTCTGCTTCACAGTAAAGGACGAGATCACTTCCCAAAAAATGTCGTGAAAATCAGCGTTGGCGATCAACTCGCTGTCTGTGACAACCTGGAAGATATCTCGGAAATCAAAGTCGTCGTTCGCAGAGTCAGACGTTCCACAGACGATATTCTTGCAGTCAACTGCTGTCAAAGAAAAATTCCTGAGCACTGTTGGTGATAATATGCTGTCAAAACCTGCTCTGATACTTTCCATTTGCCAGGAAGTGGCCTCGATGATGGTCGAGTTGAGAACATACTTCGCGTAGTCATCGAAGGTCCCCCCTTCCGACCATTCACCCCCCTCAAGCTCAACAACTTCCCTCCACTTGTGTTCGCCCCATTTTTTTGCCTCCAAAATGCGCTGCCTCAACGGTTCGTCGAATCCACCGAGGCTATCAAGAGAAACCTCAAAGTCGGAGCCCCCAAGCAATATTTCGAAGAACAGTGTAGGGAGAGACAGGTCTATTTGTGTCTGGTTGACTATCGTGAGGCCCATCAACACGCCGAGGAACCTATAATTGACAACATGCTCTTGGCTTTTTACAAGACTTGTGTTGATGAAGACGCCCTCACATTCCTTTTTGTAGGTGAGAATGGGCTTCTTTCGTTTACTAACATTGAGCGCGACTTTTTTAAAGCTGTCGCTCCAGGCCCTGTCTATTTTATAACAGTCATTTCTGTGGGACATTTGGCTGAGAATTTTTCGGGTGCAAACGGTATTGTGGAGCTCTACTCCAATTTGGCAGCCGACAAAATCTGAAAAGTCGTCATCTTCGTCGATCTGAATTTCGTCATATCCATCCTTACCGCTTCCTTCGACTGCGATATCGTCGATCGTTTCCCACTGGCTAGTAAAATCTTCTGAAATGATCGAAAACAATTCTTTCCGGGGTCCAAGGCCTTCGCCTTCCTCGACTCTGTGACCTTCGCTCCTCTTCTGACCGTACTCACTCTTATAATACGGACATATTACACAGCACTTTTCGTCATTTGTCAAATTATTGCTCTTGAAGAATCCCGAGTGGCTGAGCAAACCCTTGCACTTGGACAGAGCTTCCCCTCGGCCAGTGGTCAATGTTAAGCGCGAAACGCCTTCTTTTGTGATATCCATGTAGATAAAGAGAGCCTTGGTGGAAGGATTCAATATCGCGGGGGAATTCTTCAGATTGGGTACCCCCAAGAGAGAAAAAAGGGCGTCCAGACCGCTATTCTTTTGATCGAAGCTGACTTCCGTGTCTAGCATGAGAGCGGAAATGAGGGATATAACCGAGTTGATTGAACTGCTGTGATAGCTGCCCGGGGATAGCGAGGAAGAGGTCGAAGAAGACAGTCGGTTGTCGAACATGAACTGAATAATTTCGACAACATTTTGGTTTGTCCTACGTTCATCACCTGTCGGTCGGCCCTCGTCGTCTTCTACCGCCTTGACGACATCGGAAAGCGACATGTCGTTCCGCTGCTGGGAGAGCATCCAGTCCTTGCAAGACCTCACCCGCGGGAGGCTTGACGTATTGAGGATGTAGTGGAGCGCCTTGAGTAACGACATCTCCTGCTTCGCGGTAATTATGCCAACAGAGGACTTGAGGAACTCCTTAAGGTCGTCCTGGTGATAACCCGAAAGATGGGATTTCAGTTCGGTGACGGTTGAAGATGCATTGTTGCCGAGGATAATATCCTCAAGTTCAGAGCGCAAGTTACCATTTTTTATCAAGTCCCACTGGAGAAGTCGTTCCTCTTCCTCAAGTTCCTCCTCCTGTTCTTCTTCTGGCTCCTCTTTTTTCTCTTCTTCTTCAGATTCCTCTTCAAAACCATCATCCTCAAAATCATCCTCTTCGCTGTATTCATCGTCGTCGTCCTCCTCCTCCTTTTCTTCCACCTTTTCCTCCTCAAACATGATGTCCTCCTTCAAGTAAAAGCTACTATTCAAACAGTCGCTCGCCCTCGGCCTCTTCTTACTGTCAATCGTCAGCATTCGGTAGATCAATTCGCACCCGTGGACGCCAAGATTCGCTAGGTCAATTTTTAAATCGGCCGTCTTGACCTCCCCGTCGCTCTTGTAGTACATGGACTCCGTCATGACACCCCTTTCCCTTAGACCGAGCTTGATATCCTTAGTAGGGTGCCCGGTTACCTTGAGAATGGCCGTGAGTACCTCCTGCTCACTGTCCCCCTGAAATAACGCCGTCCCTGTAGTGAGCTCCGCGAGTATACACCCAGAGCTCCATATGTCCGCCCTGTCGTCGTATTTCATTCCATTCCCCAGTAACTCAGGCGAACGGTACCAACGCGAACCAACGTAGTGTGTCAAGTCGGATTTCTCGGGTATCGGGGAGGACGATGCGCCCAACTTACGGGCTGCACCGAAATCGCACAACTTGAGCAGTGGAGAACCCGAGTTCGGACCTTTCACGAGGAGGTTCTCTGGCTTGATATCCCTGTGGACAATGTTCTGATCGTGGATGTACTCGAGACCACCGAGAAGCTGTTTCATGAGCATTTTGATCATCTCAAGAGGGACCCTGCTCCCGTTACTTTCAATGAACTGAAGAAGGCTGCAATCCATGCACTCGAATACGATGTATTGCACCCCGTCTTGAACGAAATTATCAAGCGCCTTCGTCACAGACTCGTGGGACAGGGACTTGCAGAACGCAACCTCCCGGTCCTGCGTCTTGATGACGTAGTCCGCCTCCTCATCATCTTCCATGACGCCCTTGAACTTCTTGACAGCTATTTTTTTAGGCGGCACGCTCTTTAGGGAGACACCGCTGTACACGTATCCGTAGGCCCCTTCGCCAAGGAGGTTGTTGACTTGGTAGTTATCCAAGGGGGAGTCTTCTATTGTCTTCTCGGGGGACGCCGTGGTGGGGGGGGGGATGGGAGACTCCGATATTTCATCCTCCTCGATTGCCGCCGAGTCTTCTCCCACGTCGTCGTAATCGTCGTCGTCGTTGAGTGGGGGTACATACGACGGTGCGTCACGAGCAACCTCTTTGACATCCTCAACTTCTTCCCTCTGTTCTGGCTCCTCCTGCTCCTCCGGTTCATCCTCGTCCTCATACTCCTCCACGTCATCCTCATACTCCTCAACGTCATCCTCATACTCTTCCTCCGTAACAGCCGACGATGGCGATGGTGATGGCGACGATGATGGCGATGGTGACGGCGATGGTGACGGCGATGGCGATGGTGACTGCGAAGACTCAGTTTCAACTTCCTCTGGTGTCGCCACCCTCTTCGGTGATTTCTTCGGCGACTTCTTCGTTTTCTTCCCCGACGAACGTTGGGGGGATACATTTTCCTTGTCGACCGATGTCGTCTTCGTCTTAGTCGTCGCTTTCCTCTTCTCCTTCTCCGCAGAGACCTCACCTTCGCCGCCCTTCGTCTTACCCTTCTTGACCTCTTCCTCCCTCGGAGTCCTAAACTCCCCCCCCCTCTCAGCCTCCTTCCTATTCCTTCTAACAACATCAAGGATAACAATACTAGCAGCATGCGCCCTCCCGACACCATTCCTCCCCCCTCTTCCCGCAATCTCCTCTTTCGTCAACAACAGAGGATTCCCCTTACAAAAGTTCCCGATCTTCGTCGCCTGACTTCCCAATGCGTCGAACACGAAGTTCAGATCCGCGTACATCTTCAAGAGGTAGTCGCCCCCGTTCCACAGGAACGGCTGGGGCGAGGAGGAGGCCGAGGACACGGTGAGGACCCAGGAGACGATCTTCTCCACGCAACGTAGTCCCGCCTCACGGAGATCGACGCTCATGTTACGAAGCAGTCTCGCAGCCTCGGGCGGTGCCTTGGCGGCTTCCGCGTTATTCTTATTCTTCCCCTTTCCCTTGGTAGAGACTACCTGTCCCCTCTCCAAGCCAGGGGGGGAGTTCAGACTCACCGGCCAATGCAATATAACGGCATTCAATTGCATAAGTAGCGACTCTCTATACCCAACTGACCTCGCGGCTTCCATTTTCTTCTGGTACATCTCCCTCGCCCGGCCGGAACGATCGGACCCCCCGTCCGTCATCGACATCGCCTGCTCGTAATCCTCCCGTCCCAAGGCGGCGTTGTTGACATTCGCGTTCCGACCGTTGGGACCGCCGCCGGGGAGGAGGACTTTCCCCCCGCCGCCACCAACGCCGCCACCAACGCCGCCGCCGCGGAGGATCGACCCAACGGGCTGTTGACCCCTGCCCCCCCCCCTACCGTTCCCCCCATGCCCCGGGGCCGAAACGGGAATATTCTGCCTCTGCGCCAACTTCCCCCCCCCCCCGGCGCCGTACCCCCCGTCCCCCCCCCTCCCCCCGCGGTTCTTCTGGGGGGGGGGGACACGGCGTCTCCCACCACCGACGCCGCCGCCGCCGGCACCACCGACGGGAAGGCTGGACATCTTACCGTGGATGAAACGGGAGTCCCAGCCGGATTCTTGGGAGCGGAGCTTGGAGGTGGAGACGTAAGGGGCCGGCGCGGCGAGGGGCTTCTTCTTCTTCTGTCGGCGCAACCGGGCGCCGGCGGGAGGGTTGAGGGCGCCGTATTGGGAGAAGGACATCAAATCGTTGTTGTAGGAAGGAGTGCCTTATTTGTTCACGGGAGGGGGAGGGGGGTTAAATACAACTGTGCAAGAAGGTTTATAAGACGAAAAATATAACCACTGCACACAGTGTACTTTTGGACTGTAATTCCGGTATTCGATAATAATAAACCGCTTTGACTTTGTGGTATTTTTTAAGTTGGGAAACGACTTTCGAATTTTTATCCCGGGTCGTGCACCGACCGGGATCCTGAGCAACTCATTTTCATTGTGGTCAAGCTAGAAATTCTGCGAGCAGGAATTATTTTTTACGATACGGGAGCTGTTCAGCATCTGAAGTTATCACCGCCTGCGCATTCATTTCCAGAGAATCCCCTTAAGTCCTCCCCCAACCCCTATTGTTCTTCTCTTCTCTTCCCTCTCTTCACTCCTCTTCCCTCCTCTTCTCTTCCCTCTCTTCCCTCCTCTCCTCCTCTTCCCTCCTCTCCCCTCCTCTCCACCTCCCCCCCCCAATGAACTTCACAAAGCAGTCCTCCCTAATCCTCGACGAGTCCCCCACCTACATAAACCCCTCCCAATACCGGCGCATCCTCTCCCGGCGCTCCTCCCGCTCCCACCTCCTCTCCAAGCTCTCCCACTCCCTCTCCCGCTCCACCTACAAGCACGAGTCCCGTCACCGGCACGCCGTGAAGAGGCCCAGGGGGAAGGGGGGAAGGTTCCTGACGAAGGACGAGCTCGAGGGGTACTACGAGGGGAACAGGGAGGAGGCGGGGTTGAGGGGGTGGGTGTTTGTTAGGGACGGGGGGGACGGGTTCGGGAAGTT
>Ga0115555_1001400_pt1 | contig 16405 bp, 14 predicted proteins | sample COGITO_mtgs_1104_2_FD_87285 | JGI IMG/M metagenome (GOLD analysis project Ga0115555, IMG submission 87285) | Pelagic marine microbial communities from North Sea - COGITO_mtgs_110407 | ecosystem: Environmental > Aquatic > Marine > Epipelagic | place: Germany:Helgoland, sampling site Kabeltonne... | reverse complement strand
TTTGTTGTTTTCGCTGCTGTTGATTTTGCTGCTGTTCCTGCTGTTGTCGACGCTTCTCGCGTTTTTCCCTCGCATCCGCCTTCTTCCGATTGAGCGCTTCTTTCATTTTTTCGTCGATTATTTCTCTCGCTTTTTCGTCCACCCTCCCTTCGCGAAAAGAACAGGAGGAGGGTTCTGACTTGACAGCTGGCTTGTGCCAATCTTCGAGGTCTTGTAGAATATCGTCGAACTCTTTGGAAACAGCATTCTCTTGGTTTTTACCAAATGTACCCCGATTATCAACTGAATCGCCCTCAGCCTTCTTCCGATCGTGTTTTGTGAGCTTTAAACGGGTTTTTGACCGACCACGACCATTCTTGCCGGTTGAACTGGATGACGATAAACTCGGAGAGGGTATTTCATTGACCTTTGCAGATGAGGAGCGTGACTTTCGCTTCTTTGTTCGCGAAGAGTCAAGGTTAGGGGTGTTTAAGCGACCCGATCGACGACGTCCTCGGCTACGATTGAACATTGTGTTAGTTAAGCTAAATACTATTAACCATTAGTCGAAATGAAACGAACCTGGTGAAGCTGCTAGTGAGCAGAAATTCATCGTTTTCTTTCAGAGAAAGTGTCTCGTTCTCCTCATCCCCATCACCCTGCAAAATGTCTTCCCACTCCACCTCTGCATCTTGAGTCATTGCAATCTGGTCCATAGCTGACTTGAAAATGAGAGGCTTGAGAGTACTCTCAAAAGTGGAGAGCTTGGTTTGTCGGAGGGCGCCTGCCGCCAAACTTCGTAAAAAGGATACAGTGGAAAGAAAAAACGACCAGGGAGAGATAAGCAAGATAGATGAATGGGTGGAGGTATTTAATATCCCAATCGATTTTGCTGTGTCTCCCTCTATTTCACATCCTCAAATCTTGAAAAAAATGGTTCGGTTTCCAATAAACCAACAAAAACACCTAATTTCTGAAAGATGATTTTTTCTGCGTATAGTGACCATCGAGAAACTTGGAAACAAACCAAAAACATTAAAATGAATGTAATCCGTAGCTTTGATGTTGTCTCGCTTGCGCGACAAAACTGCTGCCAACAATTTTGGCAAACACAAACGAAGGAGAAAAGCAGCTTGATGACAGTTATCACGTGGGAAAACCCCAGAGCTTGCACTTAGTTTGCAAACAAATCAATTCTCAACTAATTAGTGCATTTCTCACAGTAGATCTACAATGCTCTGTGTCCAAGAAAAAGGAAAGGAGGAGCTGTTTTTTGTCACCGCTTTTTTCACTCGCACTCCTCCTTTTTGATCGTAGTACGTAAGTCTTCGTCCAGCACAATCCAATCATCAATGCGGTTATTGAATGATTGCTTTGTCCGCTCCTTGAGTGGGCAGTTGGTTGTCACTTTCTTGACGTTGACTTTGTGTTTGCCTCTCTCACGGAATTCTTCCAACCTGCTGCTTCCGTCCTCGATAATGCCTCCTCCGCCCCAGTTCTCGTTCTCATTTTCATTCTCATCGTCACTAAGCCCGTCACTCTCGCTGTCGCTGAAGTTGTACTCTGCCGTTGGTGCTGTCTCAAAACTGCAAACTGAAGAGGTAGATACTGGAGCGGACTTTTCGCCCCCAGCAACGCCCCCCTCAGAAACGGGCAGACCTGACGATCTTGTGACACAGTCTTCCCCGTGAAGCCACTCGCACAATTTCACCATGTGAGAAGGATTCAGTTGCTACAATTCTTGTATTCTTTCGTTGACAGATACTGTTAATTTTAGTTTTCTCTCCTCCCCTTATATCTTGAAAAAAACTTATTGCTCCTCCTTGTTAGTGCATGTATATATATTTCTAAAAAAAGGTGACAAAGAGTTGCAAGGCATTCGTGTGTGAGTACCCGCAGACAGTCGTTATTTGTCGCCGAATTCATTCGCAGTTGAGAACAAACAAACGATCAAAAGAAAAAAAGTGGTTGTTCATACAACAATCCCAAACGTGGACAAGGGGTAGGGTGACGTCATGAACGTGGGGGAGTTAGTATGTTGTCATTTGTAATTTTCTGTCTATTAGAGAAGGATTGTACGATCTTAAATGCATTACACGACGAAAGCACCCCGTCCAATACAAATTCCCTCTCTGAAACCATATGTAAACACAACCAGGAATTGAAAGAACGTTGACTTTCTCTCGCCCCCCTTGTGCCACACAAACGGCAGATACACGATTTAGGGTTTTTGATGGGCACATAATCATTGCCATCATGCGCTCGTTGGTTTTTCTTCCCACCTTACCAATATTACTTACCCTAATAATGTGTTCACTCGTTGGCAGCAGACATCGCAACCCAAAAACCAAATCAAAAAAGTCAAGAAGAAGACTAACGCTCATTACTGCAAAATAATCGCCGTTTGGTGGAAGTGCCACCTGCAAAAGAGGAATTAGTACTTTCCCCACCTTTTTACCACTTTCCTTCCCTTTTGGCAGCATTATGTTTGTCTCCACTTAGCCTCCCGGGTTCCCAGATAGTTTAAGCCTTGACAAACAAACAACAATCGCACAATGTCCCCGCATTATTCCATTGGGGAGGAAAGGTTGTCTTCCGCCCGGCGAGAGCGGAAGGCGCTGAAATCGGAAATAAAGTCCTGGATCTCTGACTTTGAGGCCCAACACTCTGGGAGGAAGCCAACCAATAAGGAGAAGGAGGAGATCCGGCACTTGTTCGAGAGGAGGAACGAGCTAGAGGCGGAGATGAGAATTATCGAGGAGGAGATGAACGCGGGTGGCCCCTCGGTCTCTGCCGCCGATCGGGGGGCTGATGAAGGGGAGGGTTCAAGAGGAAAGAACAAAATCGAGAAGAGGAAAAGGGTGCAATCAAAGCACAGGCCCCCGTCGAGTCCTCCTCCCAGCGTTTCGGGCAATCCTGGACCCGCATCTCCCGTTGGCGACTCCTCCAATACACCCAAGAAACTCCGTACCCAAATGTCTCAACGTTTCCGACTCCTCCAGAAGTCCCTCTCAGACGATAACTTCACTACTGAGGGCGTCTCCGGGAAGGCGGCAACGTTTTCGATTGCGGGATCAAGCGGGGGAGGAAAATGGAATACTATCCGCTCCTTCGTTCGCCGCGGAGATGGAGCCTCGACCTCGGATATGTCTTCTCTACATGGTGCAGTGGTTGCTGCCAGGGAGATAGAGGACGCACTCAAACTACCGGCTGGATTGACGAGGTCCGACCTAGCCAAGGAGGTTGTCGTGGGGGGGCAGGCTGTACAAGACGCCGAGAATTTTCTTCGCAGTCCTAGTTGGAGAGGAGACGAGATTGGGGGTGATGGGGACGAGGATTGGAGAGGTGACCTCGAGTTGATCGCCAGAGGAATCAAGGAGGAGAAAGACAGGCTCCTCTCGGACCTCGCCGAGAGGCGACGTGAGTTTGAGGAGGTATTGACGAAGCAGAAGGAGATCATCGTAGCGTCTGTTCCCCTCGAGACTCTTCGTAGGAGGGAAGAAGAGGCCGAATCCTCCCGGCGTGCTGAGGCTCAACGCCAGATAGAGTTGTGGAAGGAGAGGGTACTAGATGTTGCGAGGAGGGAAGAGAGCGCGCGCTTGCGACTCAAAGACACAGAGAAAGAGTCCATACTTTACTTGAACGAGTTGAAGGCCGAGGCAGAGCGCGAGAACGAGAAGAGGGAGCAGGACATGTCCAGAAGGTTCACCAGGGCCCGAATCCGTCTCGAGAGGACCCTGGAGAGGCAGAAAGCCATCCTCAAGGAGAGGTTCGGCACCCTTGTGGGGACGCAGACGAGCGCCGCAAGGAGGTACCAACTCATGTGGTCCAAGGTTCCGCAGCCATTGGAGATCCGAATCCACCTAATGAAGGACGTTTGCGGGAAGCTTAGGAGAGGAAGGTTCGCAATCCTTGCCACCATGTATTCTCGTCTTGGCGGGCACATAATCAGTTGGTCCAAGTTTCCCCCCAACATCGGCATACAAAATTGGGGGGGCACCAGCTTCCATTCTAAGTCAGCCGCTACGAAACCCGTCAAGTATTCTGGCAAGTACTTCCACAGGGAACTCAGGTTCGACCAGTCTGTCTACGCGCTCTGTCCGAGCGCACACGACGTCAGGCCGTCCAATATTATCCTGTTCGAGCTGTACGAGTTGATGTCTGACGACTCCTCGTCGTCGGCCAGCAAGGGAAGGGATAAAGTGATCGGATGGGCGGCTCTTCCTATGGTCGACGCGCACTTCCGCGTAATATCCGGTCGGTTTAGGCTGCCGTTTGTCCGCGGACCATTTGACAGGAACGTTAAAAAATACGCAGACATTGAGGGTAGGTACGCTCGAGACCTAAGCCTCTGGCTTGCCAATTTATACATCGATATAAAGCCTCTGCCTAGAGAAGCTGGCTTAGAGGAGGAGGGTAACGGGAAGAAAATAGGAGAATTCGACATTGAGTACGACCACATAAAGAACGAGCTTACTCTCAAGGAGGAGGGTGGTGAAGTGAAGAAAAAAGAAAAAGAAGAGGAGAAGAAGACTGAAATTGTCAAGGGGGGTGAAGGCAGCGAGGGCACGGAAAGAGACAGAGGTACCTTGGCTCTGGTGAATGGGACGAGCAAACAACACGACGACGACGACGACGACGACGACGGGGGGGATGAAATTATCACTCCTGTAATTGTCAACAAGGGAATAAACACCAACGCCAACTGGTGGCAGAAGGCGGGCACCATATTTAAGAAAAGAAATACCGCTGGTGATAAGTATAAAGTAGAAATGACGAAGGGAGGAGGAGTGAAGCGTAAGAAGAACCAACGCAAGCGGCGGGCCAACAAGTCGAAGCCTGGTGCAGGCAGCACAATAGTTGTTACTGACGACAGTGAACTTGAAGGCGGCGACTTTTTGGGGGAAGACAGCGATGGGGAAGATGGTGGACGTGTTCTCAGTGCAGCAACAAGAAGTATTCTTCCGGGGAGCGAGATCGCTGCCGACAGAAACAGGAAGAAGCAGGACCTCAGCAACTGGTCTGACCAGGGTATTGGAATCACAAGGCCCTCTGAAAAGAAGGACAGGGTTTGGGAGAGGCAGTGGTACAAGCTGACAGATACGCACGAGATGGAGCTATTTAACATCGCAGTCGCGAATGACCCACAGCTGTCCGATAAGCCCGCGCCTGACAGAATCATGAGGAGGAAGCTTGTTTATTTGTACGAGGAGATAGTGGAGGATCTTTCCGGCTACGCAATAGGGACCGTGGAATTCTGGCTCTCTTTGTTGATCTTGGTGTCTTCTCTTTGGATGAGAATGTACTTCCACTTTATGGGACAATGGATGCTTTTAAAGCTGTGCAGGGTTCCTCTCTTTGGTTTCAAGACAGGAAGTTTGGAAATCATCATAAAGTACACCAGCGAAAACATCACGACTTGGTTGGAGGTGCTTTTGGTGAGCATCGGACAGATTGCCAACATTGTACTGTTGGCCTTTTTTAGCTTCTGCTGTTTTCTCGTATCCAGAGGGGTAGGGAAGACACCTGAAGTACTGAGCAAGTTTGTTCTTTGCTTTGGGGTTGGCACCATCCTGGACCCGATTTTGATTTTCGCCGTAGATATTTTCCACCTTAACTATGACTGCAGCCTAAGAAGCATAGAGTGTGCATTTGACTACACGAGCGATGCCTGCCGTTGCGTCACTGGAGACGCCTTCAAGCTGTGGTTCAGGATGGCGAGAGTGGAGGCAAGTGGTGTCACAGGAGCATTTTATACCATGGTGATTTATGTATTCACCACTATTTGCGCCATGATCGTTTTCTATTTGTACGTCCTTCACGCACACATGGATGGAAGGATGCTCGACTTGCACAAGAGAATTCATGGCGGTGTCGACCAGTTCTTCGTCCCAGATGACAGTGAGATTAGCCTGGAGGAGCTCGAGTACATCTTGAACAGGGCTAAGAACTGGAAGGGAGCGGGGGGAAGCCGGAAGAAAGTCCAAGTGAATACTTTCGAGGTTACGGACGAAGTGTACAGAGATTACAAGAGGGAATGCGTGCATATAGCAATTTTTACAACTATGGTTGACGGCACAAGAGATCTGTGGAGACATTTTTTGAGACAAGAAAATGGCAGCATTGTTGAGATAAATGAAGACAGCATGCAGCATTTTAGCGGCAGACTGGCACTTGAAAAGCTCTTAGGTTGCACTGTCAACGAAGATGGCAGTGTGAACATGGCCACGGATGCGGTCGCTGCGGATGCTGTCGCCGACGCAACAGGTGGTAAGGGGTAATGGGTATGAATGTGGTGGAAAGAAAGAGCAGACTAAAAAAGCAGGACAAAAAAACTTGAACGCCGTCGCGAATAAAGAAGTTGCTACAGACACCTACTCTTCCAGCCATTACATACTTATTCATTTATGACTACCTCCTTGCAACTCTATTTTCCGAAAAAAACCCTCATCCACCAGCGCAATAATTTGTTTTGCAAATCCTTCATTAATGTCCACCTCCTCCCTGACCCGCCTCACTTCCTCGACACATTCATCGTAGCTCCGCTCTCCCTTAGACACTGCCAATAAATAACAGACAATAACAGCCGCTGATCGGCTGCGGCCGGCAATGCAGTGCACTAACACTGATCCACGGATATGCCGGGAAGAGTGGATGTATCTGAGGACAGCTGTTAAGTCGTCGGTGCAGATTGTTTGATCCACGGTATCCTTCCAAGGGAGCCGAGAGACCTCAATACCAAAAGTATTCTTCAGGCGCATACTGAGGGAACGATATAAAATGGTGTGAAAGGGTCAGGGTTTTGTTTTAAGTAGTTCCAATTCAATTGTTTATTGACAGAGACAGAGACAGAAACAGAAACAAAAGCAGTTTGTAGAATCATTGAGCACAACAATATTAAAATCTCACCTAGCCTGCTGGTATGTCCGTGCATATGGGCCAAGATCAGAAACGACCGTCACTACACTCTTTACATCAACCTTGTGAATCATGACTTGATTACCAATTGTCCAAACACTACCAATGTACAATCCTCCAACTTCTTTGACGTTTGTAGTTGTTGTGGAAGTCGTAGTGCTCTCGCCTTTCTCATTCGTCGTCGTAACGCTTGTAGTTGTGCTCCCCTCCTCAACAGTACTCTTTGGAAGGACCTCAAACAAAGTTGTGTCCCTATCGGAGAGTTTTACAATCATTGCCTCTGATTCCTTTGTAACAAATAATCCGTGAGGAAACTGCTCCCTCCACTTCTCTTTCATCATCTGAAAGAAGCTCATGCTATTTTTTTGCTGATGATTTCTAAGAGTAATATGTTCCTTTTTGTGGGGATGCTCCTCAGGACTCAAGCCGGCCGCCGGCCGGGGAAAAAAAGTCAACTCAACTTTGCAACAAGTTGTAATTTTGTTTCAATTTTGCGTATATTATCTTTATAATGGCGCGTCTTGCGGTCGTAACCCTGCTAGCATTGACCTCGGTGACTTATTCCGCTGCCCCACAATCCCTCCACCAGCTTTACCAAGTGAATACCGGCTCTTCAGAGGTCATCTCTCTTAGAGGCTTTGACATTGACGGGGACAAGGTAAGTGAAGATAAAATGCGTTTCTCGGTGTTCTCTTACGATAATTTTCGCGACAGAGAGAAAATAATAACATTTTTGCGGCTTTTGTTTGTACTTTACATCCCTCAACATAACTACAACTAACGACAAAACATTTGGCTCATTTTTCCACACATACACGTACACACATCCCGCATAAACGCACCATAGACCACAGCTACGATAACATCACTACCTACCAGTGGAAAACTTTACCAACTTTCGAATGTTTTCAGCAAGTATGGATACGAACCCAAAATCGGCACCCAGATCACATCTGCCAACACCCTGATTACGGACTCACGTATGCGCTTGCTATACGTTCGACCTACTCCAGACAGAGAGACCAACGGAGATTGGGATCGGTTTGAGTACACTGTAAATGATGGTTCCTCAGACAGTCTAGCGGGCACTGTTGTTTTAACAAACCCAAGCAATAAACTTGTTGCAAGTGATTTTAGTTTTGACAACGATGGCTGGACAACCGAAGGAAACAGGGGTTCAAATGTGGTTCAGTACGAACCTTCGAGCCGTGGTAGTCTAAACCACTACATCTATGCGACTGACAATCAGTTAAACATGGTCGGTGGAGTTGACTCAGATGTGTGGTGGTTCAATGCACCAGCAAAGTACTTGGGATGGCAAGGAATCGTTTACAAGGGGTGGCTACAGTTTACCATGAGCTCGTTTAGCGGAGATTTTAGCTCCGGGAACTTGAACAGTGACTTGAACATTGTCGAACTCTTTTGCAGTAAGTGCAATTTAAACAAAGGGGTGAGGTTGGTACTACCCTTGAGTGCCACAAGTCAGGGGAGCTTCAGCGGAACAACGACTGATTTCAAGTTGAGCATGATTGAGACTGCTGGATGGCTATTGGACCCCAAGAATACGTTGAGTACGTGGAGCCCACCAAGCAAATGCGAATTTATTGAAGTTCTGAGTGGTCTGACCTCCATGAAGATTTTGGGTGATTTCACTACCTGGTATGAAAGCATCAGTATCGACAATGTAATGTGGAAAGCAGGAGGGAGTGAGAGCCAGATACCTTTTTGCGCTCAAGGTACCCCTGATGCAAGCACTTGCACCTGTTAACAATAAATTGTTCTCGAAAAAAAAGAAGTTTTTTGCCAGCATGCAAACTCACTGAAGAACATTCACATTAAGGCGCAAACCGAAGAGTTACCTGTGTTCAGTCCGCTTGATATGTGACTCGTTGCTTTCGTCCTCTTTAACTCGTTTAGCTCATAGCTGCACCAATGCTTTTCTTTACACTTGGTAATGCTGCTACCGCCCTCGTGAAATAATATCTCCTGTTGAGCAAGTTGCACAAAAAACATTTTATTAGGCATCACGCAGCTCCGTCTAGCCTTACACCAACTGAAGGCGTCTAAAAGTGACAGTCGCATCCCATTGTGTGACATTAAATAGCAAATGACGAAGCTTGCGGACCGGCTTGCTCCTGCAACGCAGTGAACCAATACATTCTCATTATTGTCAATCGCGTCTGCGATAAATTTAGTCGTTTGGGGAAAGTAAGGGGTCAGATTAGTCGACTCCTTGTCTTTGATGTTTATTTTCAAGTACGTAATATTGCCCTTGTCGTGATGAAAGTTGTCTAGCTGCTCAGTTGCATTCAGAACAACGGTTATATTCAATTTTTTTAGTATGTTGTAGTTTAATGCATCTTCCCTGTTACCCAGCCAAAGGTTGTTCAAAATTTGACTTGGTCCACCTTTTGTTGGTCCCAAGCATTGGTCTTTTGCGGGCAATTGGGTAGCATCGATGCGTTTCTTAGTTTTAAACCCCGTCTCAAGTTTGTATTTGGAAGCCTTCGGGGAACCAGATTTTGGTGAGCCAAAAGGCGGCACATCGGTGACAGCAATTTTGGAATTCCTAGCCGCCGTGATTCTCCTGCCAGACGAGGTCTTCCAGGCTTTTTGAATCAACAATGCGCTTCCTCGACGTCTGCTCTCTTTAACCTTATTCTCCCTTCGAGGAGTTAAGTCACCATTATCATGGCGTGGGGAAATGTTTGTCTGTTTACCAGACATCTTTATACTTTTTCGCGTTTTTCTTTTCCTCCTCTCTTCTTTTTTCGACTCGAGAAGCTTTTTGCTACTATGCTGCCTAATTACAGCTTGGATCTTTATCACACTGCTTCGCCTGGTGGTTGCACTTTCTTTCTTTTTCGTCTGAGACTTCCTCACCATCTGCTGAATTGCAACGGCAGAGCTCCGGCGTTTACTCGCATCATGCACACCCATTATAGCGTGCGTGGGCGTGCGCAAAAATTAGCAAATTATAACAATTTTTTTAAGAAGAAGATAAGGGAGGCCAAGTGGGTGTAGTGTTGGGAATTTGACTGTCGGTTTCTCGCTGGAAGGTGAGTATCTACGGTTTAATTTGGTACCATTGACCTTCAGTAAATATATACAGTTCCCCGCGTATCAATAATTGGTTAATGTAACACATTTTGTCCCCAAAAAGAAGTTGGTTCCCTATTCATGAGAAATCAGGATTCCTCTTAGTTCTGCTTTATTATTTGACAACATGAAATCATCTAACGATGAAGAAAAATGTAAGCTGGTCGATGGAACATTTGGTTACATCGTGCAGTTCATTTTATTTGTAATTGTCATTTCGTCATTATACTACAAAAGGTACAAAGAGAAACCCCAGCGTCCTATGAAGATATGGATGCTGGATGTGGGAAAGCAGATATGTAGCGGCACAGAAGCTCACCTTATTAACATGGGAGTATCCATATATATCTTGAGCGAAGATGATTTGGACGAGTGTGAGTGGTACTTTGTCAATTTCACTATGGACACCACCATCGGAGTAGGTTTGACCTTCTTCTTCCTGAAAAGTGTGGAGTGGGGGGCCCGACGATTTGACTGGAATGCTTTAAAGGTATCCGGGGAGTATGGCACTCCGACAAATTACAGTACTTACTTCAAACAGCTTGCAGTGTGGTTGTTTATCATTTGTTTGGTGAAGACCTGCGTAGTGATGTTCATTTTCTTGCTATCTGCACCGCTGGTAGAGTTCGGCAAGTTTGTGTTGGGCTGGCTCACCCCATCACCCGACGTCGAGCTTTTGGTGGTGATGATTGCTTGTCCGTGCTTTATGAACCTTTTCCAGTACTGGGTACAGGATTCCTTCATTAAGAAGAAAGCGTCCTCAGAGAGTGATTACGGTCCTTTGGGTGGTGAGGAAGAGAGTTTTAAGCCGTTGAGAGAGGTTGTAGAAAGCCATTCTTCTGCCTAAAAACTTGGCAATGGAGGCTGTAACTTAACTTAGGAGAAGATGATTTTTAGAGCGCCCATTTCCCATCGTCAAAGAGGGCCCATTGGTGTTCATTGCTTTTTAATACACTATTTTTTTTCTCCAACAAGGGAGAGGAGAAATGCTACTTCTTCTTCTTCTCGTTTTTTTTCAGAAGAGCCTTCTTCTTGTCCTTGTCTTTTTTGAAGCCTTCGCCAGTGACATCAATATCAACAATGCCACCATGCTTGATTCCAGCATTTTCTCTCTTGAGCTGAGCCAGCACTTTTGATTTGTAGTCCTTCGCGTTGGGATTACCCAACTGCATGTCGTTCTGAATAGTCACCACCTCTTCCTGAGAAGGATAGAAAGACGAGGGAGGAAATTTCGATTTTACGAGGGAGGGAGGAGGAGAAGTGTTAGCCGAAAAGTCGCAAATTACCCACCCCTCTTGAGCAATTCGTTTTTGTTCGGTTTGGTTGGTTGCTAGCACTTACCGTCTTATCCTTGAAGAGGCAGAGTACGCGCAAATTAGTGCTATTCTCGAATTCTCCTTCGCCACCTCCGATGTGCCATGCATTCCGAATCATGAGCTCAAAGTAATCATCCCCATCGATTGAGGCTCCGACGTCAGCGTAGTAATCCATGAACTCTTCAAGAGTCACCACACCATCCTTCTCTCCCTGATCCCATGTGTCCACAAACCGAGCTAAGATATCATCTTCAGTGAAATCTCCGGAGACAACATCGGGGTGCTGACTGCAGTCATAAACCCCTTTGAGGTCTTGGACGGTAACTTCGCCGTCACCAGTCTTGTCAACAACTCGAAATGCCATCTCAACGAGCTTTTTGCGGCGGTCAGACATTGGCCCCCTGAGACCCTTGAGGAATTCGTCAAATGAAATGGAACCGCTATTATCTCTGTCAAAGAAGGAAAACAGTCCATCAACTTCGCTGTAGTTGAGGTCAAGGCCCCAATCACTGAGTCCGTTCTTGAGTTCGTTTTTAGACAGGGTCCGAGAACCATCATCATCCATCATCTTCATCACTCTTCCCACAGCACGAAGCCCGTCGCTCCCCGCACGTTTCAGCAGTTTTGTCTTCACTTGGTCGATGATAGATCCATCATTCCCCCCTCCCCCGTACCTCTGCTCGAACAAATTTAAGACCTTGACAACCTCCACTATAGTGGTTCCCTTGGGTACCATGCTCTGCGAAAGGCTGTCCGAAAGTTCGGCGCAGCGATTCTTGGGTAAACCCATCTTTTTCAAGACCATCGAGAACTGTACGAGCGAAATCGAAGGGGAGGCGGAAATCTGCGATGCCCCCATACTTGTAATGAGGGACTCGAGAGTACATGGGTATTTGAAGAGGGAGGCAATCTCCTTGACATCTTCTGCATATGGGTCGTCGGGGAGATGGCTTCCAGGCTGTGCCGCGTCATCCGGTCCAACGCCAGAGAGCATGGAATCGAACTCGCCGATGAGAGGATCGCTCCACTCGAAACCCCACGTCGACTCCAGGAGAAAGACGAAATCGTCATCTTCTGAGATCCCAACAGATAAATCACTGTAGTACGAAAGAAAATCACCCCTATCGACCGTCCCGTCCTTCCGCGCTTTGTCCCAAGTTGCCAAAAATTCCTTCGTTGCTTGTTCCTTGGTGCTAGATCCATCTCTGACGGAGGGGTGCGTGTCAGCATGGTATTTCTTCCGGAGTTCGGAGAGAGAGAGCTGTCCGTCCTCAGATTCGTCAACGTGTTCGAAGGCCTGTTCTACAGCCTGCACGCGTCTTTCGCTCATAGAGCCTCGCACGCCGTTCATGAATTCATCGAATTCAACAGTACCTGAACTATCCTTGTCAAAATAGGTGAAAACATCCTGAAGGTTCTGCGGGGAAATACGGATGCCCAGGTCAATAAAGCAGCCTTTCATCTCTTCGACGGACAGGTTACCGCTGTCGTCCTCATCACAGCACTTGAGAAGAAGTGCTATGGATCGTATTCCCAAGGGACCTGAGCGGACCAAAATCTTGTTGCGAATCATTTCCACTGTCGCCTCCAGCTCGGCGATTCGAGCGTTGGAGGCCAAGGTGCGAGGGTCAGGAGGGTTAGCTACGGGACGGGAGGGATTGGACTGTTTTAACTGCTGGGCACGCTGGCGGAGTTGGGCACTCTTGCTTAAGCGAGGAGGAGTGGCGGTGGAGGGAGGGGGAGGGAAGATGTTGTTGCTGCTGTTTCTGTTGTATTTGTTATTGCTGATGCTGCTATGGCGAGAAGAAGATGCCGGAGAAGGAGGGGCAGGCGGGAAGACATTGTTCCCATTATCATTTGAGAAACGATCAGGAGTTGCCGCTCGCCTCCTACTTGTACTATGAGTGCCGCTCTCAGTAGACGCTCTCGCTGTGGCTGGCTCAACTACTGGTCTTTTGGAAGCGTTTAGTTTTTTCAAAACTTTATCCCTGTTTTCCCCTCCGTTGCCACTCATGGAGTTCTCCATACGGCGATCAAATTCCTTGGAATAACGGAAAACAACCTCCGGTTGAGAGACAAACTGACCGAGAGGCTGAAAGGAGAGAGAAGCAGTACATCCCTCGCGGATATACGAGGTCAAGGTCTCAATGACTGTGTCAACAACCTTTTTGACTAGCCGAGAAGGCTGACCAACCTCCTTCGAAACAGCTGCAATGTTGACCTTCGAGTTGGAAACAGTCTGGGCCTGTACAGGCTGACCATTACGCTGCTTCGTTCGGATTGTCTGCAGAAAGCCATTGTCGGCCAAAAACGTAGGTTCGTTACGCGAGTTGAAGGTAAACGTCCCGAAGTTCTCTACCCGAGAACCGCGGCCAGAGAGAAGAGAGCGGGCGATTTGCTGGGAGGTTGTTCGCCATATGGTCAAAAAGTCAGAGATGGAAAGATGAGCAGATACTACTTGATGAGCAGTTTGCAGTAGCGTAAAAGAAGGCACGTCGACGTCGGCAGGGTGGAGGGGGGGGGGAGCAGGCATCCTCTCTTTTTGTTCGAGTAATTTGCTTGCTTGGTGGTTTTGTTGTTCCAGGCAATTCAAATTGAGAAGGAGTGTGTGTGTGTTGTGTTGTGTGTCAGGCAAGAGCTGAGAATATAACAAATAGACAATAAGAGCGATGAACGCTAAAGGTGGTATCCTGCCTTGTCTTTAAAGGTATGATGATGTGGGAAGGTAGTTGTAACATTTTCGAATATTTCTTCAAAAAAAGTTCAAAGTCATCGTATTGTTCGCCAGTTTGTTTACATTTGGAGAAAATAACTCGTTTTTTGTGGTTGATTTCTATAACATATTTGTTTTGGAGGTGTTCTACCTAGATTTTATTGTTGTGCATCTTTCCTCCTTCCCCACCTTCTACTCCTGCCTTCAATGCCAAATCCTAAAGGAATCGTCGCGACGGCTGCTTCACATGCATTCAACGGGATGCTCGCAAGTCTTGCTGCCGTAGCACTCTTCTACCCCCTTGACACCATAAAAACAAGGAGGCAGATTTTCCAGCGACGAGAGATTGATCGAAGAAGTGAATTGCCGATTTCAAAAGAGGATTTTGTCGATCTCTACAAGGGTCTCGATTTTAAGATGATGCACACCTTGGTAAGCTCTTTCGTTTTCCATTTTTGGCTACAATGTGGACGTGAGCTATTCATGATGAGAAAGAAATCAAAGGGCTGCCGCGGAAAGATGACCGTCCGTGAGTCACTTCTCGTGTCTACGGGGGCTGCGATTGTGAATATATTTTTTAGCTTACCACTCGATGGTATTACAACCCGAATGCAAGCCAATGCCGAAGATTCAAAGATGAACACAGATGACAGCGCAAATCACGCCGGCATCGACACTGGCTACATCAGCAGTAAAAATGAATGCAACAATAATTGCGGAGAAGAGGACAAAAACAGTGACGGAGCGAATGATGGGGGAGGAATGAACGACGAAGCAAACAACGATCAAAGAAAAAAAGTAAACAACAGCTATGTATCCGACTTGTTGCCTGAAAGGTTTCCCAAGCACCTTTGGCGAGGCCTTACACCGGCAATATTTCTCGCAATAAACCCAGCGATTCATTACACATTTTTCGATTACTACAAGGATATAATAACGAGCAACGAGAAAATGTCAATGCTGGAGGCTTTTTTTTGCGGCCTTGCTGCTAAATCTACTGCGACACTTGTGACTTACCCACTCATTCGAACCAAGGTCAAAATGATTGGAGGTGGTGATCAGGATCATTCCTTTGTTGAAGTGATGCGGAATATATACAAAGACGAGGGCGCTCCAGGGTTTTGTAGGGGTATCGAACTGCAACTTGGACACACCACACTCAAGGCAGCGTTCTTGATGATGGTTCGTGAATATTTAAGTTAATTTTTTTGCCGAACATAGTTTAGTGCAGCATTTTATCTGCTAATTATATCTATCCATGTCTTTCTGCTGTATTTTGTGCGTGTGTGTGTGTGTGTGTGTGTGTGTGTGTGTGTGTGTGTGTGTGCGCGCGCGCGCGTGAATCGATCTTTGATAAACGTGTTCACACTAGAGATAAAATAAGTCAATTGGACATCCAAACAAAAAGAGGTTGTCATCTTCTCTAAAATGCAACTTTACTATTTTTTAGCGGGGGTATAAAAAGTGAGAGCCTCACTGGAGGGAAATTCCTGGTTCATCTGCGCAACAAGCGCGGGCCGGAAGCTGTTTCGTCGCTCACTGAGAGTCTTTGAGGTGCTGGGAGTGTGGTAATTTTTCGTTGACGAGTTCGGATTTTTCTTTCTTGTATTGGCAAGGATCGGAGTGGTTTCATTCTGTTCTTGAGAACCGTTCTCATTCCAACCCTCTTCTTCGCTAGCCCCGTCCTCCTTATCATCGCCGCCATGGGTGGGTGAAAGCTCGACAGAAGAGACTAAGAAAAGCGACACAACAAAGAGTGCACCGTTGAAAGCAAAGCAAAGCCAAGTGTGGTATTCTCCCGTTTTGCTGTCTACTACAAGGTCTAAACTTTCTACGGCCCAGAAAGGACCAAATGCTCTTGGTATCGCGCCAATAGCAAGCATCAATCCCATATAGAACCCTTGCTCGATTTCTCCGAGAACTCCACTATATATCGATAAAGTGACCGTCCGCCCCAGAGGAAATGCCACCGTTATTAGCCCAAAACCAAGGAGGAAGCGCCATAGGGACAAGAAGTCATCGTCATGAGCGAGGGGATTGTCGCATAGAATTACACTCCCCGCTAGCCCCAAAATCAAAGAGTTCAAAAGTATCAAACGGTCCGAGCAGTATCGGGAGAGAAGAGTTTGTGCGGTTGAAGTAAGGAGAGACAATACTCCCACACCGACAAAGAGCAAATTAACCTGGGTCTGGGGGAACCTGTACAAATTGATCACCAGCGGAGTGATTATGGTCTCTTGGATAGCAAAACTGTAGAAGTGGACAAAGAAAACGAACAAAAGAACACCAATTGCCACCTTGTCAACTGAGAGCTGTGCATTCCTCCCATCCTCGGGTGGCTCAAACTCACTATTGGTATCGGTATTGGTATTGGTATTGG
>Ga0115555_1001398_pt1 | contig 16417 bp, 8 predicted proteins | sample COGITO_mtgs_1104_2_FD_87285 | JGI IMG/M metagenome (GOLD analysis project Ga0115555, IMG submission 87285) | Pelagic marine microbial communities from North Sea - COGITO_mtgs_110407 | ecosystem: Environmental > Aquatic > Marine > Epipelagic | place: Germany:Helgoland, sampling site Kabeltonne... | reverse complement strand
CTGAAGGGGCAGTACGTCGGTTGGGCTCCTGCTCGCATCTACGAAATACTGTTCCCGCATGGCGCATACAAGCAAAAAACAACGGAAGACTGGATAAGTGGCCTCACCATGACTGACGAGAGCCACCTCCCTGAGATTTTGAAGACTGTGCACGAGAATGAGAACCACAACTACACCTTTTGGGACCAAGTTGAGCTCAACGATAAGAAATACGCAAATGTAAATTTTCCAACTGCTGTTTATGCGGGATGGTACGACCTCTTTCAAGCCGAAACTATAGCTCTCTACAACGGTTACAATGAGATGAGCGACGACAGCGTCAAGAAAAGGTCTAAATTGATTATAGACCCTTGCGGTCATTGTTTGGAGGCACAGACTTTTTGGACCGAAAACATTGTGTACGGCCGAACTGGCCTGATTTTGGCGCAAATATTTGAGACTTTTGGAATAATATCGGATGATCATCGAGGACGCGCTAGCAGCATAAAAAATGTAACATTTTTTGTGATGAGCAGCAACGACGAATCTGGAAAAAGTGCTGGTCAGTTCTGGACTAGTTTAGAATCTTTCCCCAAATTCACGCCCACTGACTTCTTCTTGCATGGAGACTCTACGGCGACAACTTCCTTGCATACCTCTTCAGATAGCGACGAAAGTACAGATAGCGACGAAAGTACATCTTACGCATACGATCCTTCCAACCCTGTCCCTACCATCGGCGGCAACAATCTACCGTCGGACATTGGAGGTAGCATCACGTGCGGCCCCCTCGATCAACGACCCGCTGATGATGGCAGAGCAGATGTACTCATATTTGAGACAGCGGTAAATACCGAGCCGTTGTTTCTAACTGGGCCGCTCTCAGCAACCCTTTACGTATCCAGCGATGCCATTGACACCGACTTTTCCGTGAAAATCAGCGACAAATACCCCACTGGTGACGTCTTGCTCATCGCAGATCAGACTTTTCGGATGCGATGGCGAGAGGGTGGCTCTGCGCCCGTCTATATGAAGGCCGATGACGTTTACGAAATTTCTCTTAACCTATGGAACACGTCCTTCGTTGTCGCTCCTGACCATGCCCTCAGAATATCTGTGAGCAGCAGTAACTACCCTCGCTTCTCCATCAACCCCAATAATGGATTACTACTCGCCGATGAGAATTATCCTGGCGAGAATATTACTGCTACAAACACGCTCTACCACAGTGACAAGTACCCTAGTCGCGTCACGCTACCACTCGTTGATAAAAAGGATCTGCCTAAAGTAAACGTTCTGGAAGAGGTGATGGATCAGTTCCCGGGGATGATCACTTTTGAGATGCTGGATGTAATGTCGAGGGCGTTGGGACAAGACAAAAATGTAAGGAGGAAATAATTCGAGTGACGATTTTGGGCAGGCACATGAAAATGAATGGCGTTTTTACCTTCTGTTTTAATGGTTTTAACTTAACCTGTTGAAGATTTAAAATTTCAACGGGTTAAACAACCCCAATAAGCAGGAGGCTCGTCTTTAGCGCGCGCTCTTGGTGCCCACGAACAAGAATGTAAGTATCACCTGGCTGCAATAATCCTATTGCTTTGGCCTTTCCGACGGCAACTTCTGGCATTTCAAGCTTCGGTACATTGTACAAGCTTCCGATGGGATGGCAACCTCGCGAAAGTTGGAGTTGTCTTCCGACGGCGCAATCCTCGCAGAAGCAGATAATTGGAACGCCGGGGCGATGCTTGGAGATCATTCTGGCGGTCCCACCTCCCTTGGTAAGGACGATTATCGCGGCGGCGCCGATGGCCTCTGCAGCCGTTTTCGCAGCAGCTGCGATTGCGTCCCGGCCTGTGCCACGGCCAGCGTCCACACGTATTTTACGGAGTAATTGGGGTTGTTTGAAAGCTTCACTACTTTCGATTATCTTCTGCATCGTGACAACAGTCTCAATAGGAAAATCACCCGCAGCCGTCTCCCCACTGAGCATCACACAGTCGCTGCCGTCGAAAACCGCATTTGCAACGTCGCTAACCTCCGCTCGAGTTGGCCGGGGATTTTGTGTCATCGATTCCAACATTTGCGTCGCGACCACAACAGGTTTCCCCACAACGTTGCATTTGGTGATTAAATCCTTCTGAATGTTGGTGACTTCGTTGATAGGGACTTCCACACCGAGATCGCCCCGTGCGACCATAATAGCGTCACTCTCCCTCAATATCTCGTCAAAATTGTCAACTGCTTCTTGCGTCTCGATCTTTGCGACAACCATCGGAGTAGTGGTTACTCCTTCGGGCAAGTTGTGGGCGATGAATTCCTTCACGTCACGAACATCAGAGGCTTTGCGAATAAACGACGCAGCGACGAAATCAATCATACCCTTGTTTAGACCGTAAATCAGCTTTTCTTTGTCATAATCTGTCAAAGCGGGCAAATCCAAAAGGACGGTGTCGGGGAGATTGACGCCCCGCCTTGACTTCAGCCAACCGTTATTATCGACTGTGCACATTACGCTCTTCCCATCGCTCGCAATCCTATCGACGGTTAGCGAGATAGCGCCATCGTCGAGCAGCACCTTTGAGTTACGCTGGACGACGCTTCCCAAAGATTTGTAGCTGATGTACAAGTTATCCTTCGTCGAAGCTGTCTTCCACTCCTCAGAAGTTTCCAGAGTAATTGAGTTCTGGCGATTAAGGTAAATGGCACCGTTTTTTTCATCATCGTCGACGAGAATGCCGGTGCGGATCTCAGGGCCTTTCGTATCAAACATTACTCCCCGAAGAAGCTCATTGTACCCATGACTCTCTCGTCGCCCCTCGCACGAAATAAGATTATTGTAGCGCAGGTCAATCTCCTCGTTCGTGGCGTGAGAGAGATTTATTCGCATCACACGCACACCATTCCGAATTAGCTTGTTCAACACAGGGAGATGTTCCGATTTTGGGCCTATTGTCGACACAATCTTCGTCTGATTCGGACGCCATCTGTTCTCCTCATTTTGTTCACATACAGGTCGCGAATCCGTAGAGAGGAAACGACAGCGGCGGACGGTAAAAGCGGCAAAGCGACAATGGAATCCACCCACAGTGCCTCTTAAAGACGTCTGCAACATATCACAGATCTTCTCCAAAAATGAACGTGAATAACTTTTTATTGACGTTGAGTACGTTGAGGGGTTTTAAAACAACGTGAATGGTTTTATAATCGCACAACCTCTCAATTACTCCCACCAACTTGGTTTTTTCCGAGACGACAAAACACCATCGTCGAATTCCGTTAAAATATAATAAGCTGACTCACACAATAGTCAGGATTTCACCATGGGCAACACAATTGGACTGTATAAGGCTGACACCCCAAATCCACCGCCCTCTTCGTCAGCTCCTCAGCAGACGACCTCTTCGTCAGCCTCCTCAGCAGACGACATCACACCCCCAAATTCACCGACCTCTGACGTGATATCAGCGCCAACTACCAACTCATCCTCCCGAGGAGATGGTTTCATCACTGACAAGACCCTGCTGATGTGGCATTGGCTCGTCTTGAACAAACAGCAGATTTTATCTGGCCTTACTGTATCGCTCGCTCAAGTTCCCGAGGCAATAGCGTTCAGTTTTGTTGCTGGTGTTGACCCTCATGTCGGCCTCACTGCTGCTTGGATCATGGGTATTGTTACATCAATCGCTGGGGGTCGACCAGGAATGGTAAGTGGCGCTACTGGAGCCACTGCTGTCGTTATGGTAGACTTAGTGAGAACGAATGGCGTCGATTACCTCTTCTATGCCGTAATGTTGGCTGGACTCTTTGAGATTCTCTTTGGGCTCTTGAGGCTTGGAAAGTTGCTTCGCTTTATCCCACATCCGGTGATGGTAGGGTTCTGTAACGGCCTGGCGATAATAATCGGATTGGCACAGTTCTCTAACTTCAAGACGCAAATTGATCTCGGCGAGAACCGCCGGACGATGGAGGTTGGAGGGAGTTTTAATGTCTTCACCGATGATGTCCCCTGGATAACCGGTGCGACAGCTGGCTTTGTGGCACTCGAGGTTTCTTTGACTTTCTTGATTGCCGTGTTGCTGCCCTTGTGGACCACAGCTGTGCCCAGTAGTATGGTTGGCATAATCGTTTCAACTGCTATCGAGTGGGGGATTGTGAGGCAGGTGGGATCCGAGACCAACACTGTCGGGGAAATAGCTTCAGTTAAGGGTTCATTTCCTGTTCCAATCTGGGTCGACGACAACTACAACATCCCGACTCTGAACACAGACACCTTTACGATCGTACTCCCGACCGCTATCATCGTCGCCGTCGTTAGCCTTGTTGAGTCATTAATGACACTCGAGCTCATTGATGAGATGACCGAGACCGTTGGGAGCCCAAACCGCGAAGCCCTTGGGCAAGGACTCGCCCAATTTCTCTCCGGCATGCTTGGATCAATGGGAGGGTGTGCCATGATTGGACAGTCCATGATAAACGTGAAATCAGGCGGAACGACACGACTCTCAACCTTCGTTGCCGGTTTATTCTTGTTGATAATAGTTCTTGTCGCTTACCCAGTGATCAATATAATCCCTGTTGCTGCATTGGCCGGTGTCATGTTCTGTGTTGTGTATCACACATTCGAATGGTCATCCATCCGTCTGATGCTTTCTGCCTGCTTACCAAGACATATGAGAGAAAAAAATCGGACCCAAAAATTTCTCAAGAACAGCAAGGTGAAAAGATCGGACATTCTCGTCGTTCTCGTGGTCATGACTGTGACTTTGCTTCTTGATCTCGCGATTGCTGTTGCTGCTGGGGTCGTACTGGCCGCATTAGTTTACGGCTGGGATTCAGGAGAAACAGTGAGCGTTAAGAGGAACGTTGACGCTTCGGGGCCCGGGACGACTGTTGTGCGATATTTCGTAAGTGGTCCGATTTTTTTCGCGTCAGTGAAGATATTCCTGGGTCAATTTGATCCGGAAAACGACGAGGGAATAGTCGAGGTCCATCTTGACAATTCAGACATCATGGATTGGTCTGCAATCGAGGCGCTCAATGTGCTCAACGACAGATACGAAAAGAAGGAGTTTGTGAAAGAAATCAAATTTCTCAGCATTAAAGAGACGAGCAAAGCGCTGATGCAGAAGGCAAACGAGGTTGTAACAGCCAACGTCATTTACGAAGTTACAGACTACAACGATGTCGAAGAGGGTGGCAGGCACCTCAATGTCGTCAGAGCGGAAAGGAATTGAAACACTGTAGCTTTGGTGTTGGTGAACAGGAATGTGTGTGTTCGAATTGGACGACAGAAATTGTATTACTAATATATACACCTCTAATCGAAGATTCACAATTAGGTCTTCTTAACTACGCTTTTAGAGGTCTACACCATTTATCTTCTACCATTCAGAAGACCAAATCCGTCCTTAACAAATACTTCACCCCCCTCAACACCTCCGAACCTTTGTGCAACAAACACTCGTCACCGTGGAGGTGAAGCAAGCAGACACCTTCCACACAAGAAACGTCTGCTGCAACATCCTTCTCATTGTCAAATTTGTAGAAAGCAGTAGAACCCCCACAAGCTCGAGGCACGTCATTAAGATAATAGAGAACTGTCCAGCGAGTAATTCCATTATTAACTTCATTACACATGTCATAGTGAGCATCAAATCGCTGTCCCTTGCTGTAGCGGTAGAGGCGGATATTGCTGTTCATGCCTACGGCGCTAGAGAGGGAGACATGTGTGGAGAGCAGCGGTCTCAAACGTTGAAAGAGAAATCGAGCGAAGCCTGGATCTGTAATTTGGAGACGATCGTTGTGGCGGAACGTATACTCGGAAGTGCGAGGTTGGTGCTGAACGGTGACATTCGGGCTGGTGTCAACGTAGTTCTTTAATCGCGAGCACTCTTCTGCTGACAGCGCTGCGTTTATTGTCAGCACTTTATTGTCGTACTCATCCGTTATTGTTGAGGGAAAGTAGGTAGGCGGAGAGAATGAGGGATCCATTAACGCTTCGAGAGTGGACTGCGGCTGTGGTTGGTGCGTGCTAGCGGGGCGACCTTTCCTCTTCCCCATTGAGGTTCTCCTGAGGTTGAGGGCGGTCCGTGAAAATTAGTAGGCTTGGTTCAGCTTGATTTCATCATCATGCGAGTGAGCTGGAAGAGCTTTATTTCGTATTTCTACAAATATTTGAGGAAGAGATTTACCTCTCCGGAGAGATTCCATTATTTCCCCATTTTCTAGACTGAAAAGCAACACATCTGCCGCGTTTGACTATCACCTACTTCAACTCCAACCCCCCTGAATAATATGAGCACAGAATACCCGAACCTTAGCTCAAGTTCCTTCATAATCCACTCAGCAAGTGAGACAGAGGGTATATCGCTTTCCGCCAGTGCCTCTCAGCTTGTTTGTAGTGAATTACCTCCTCCGTACGACTTCCAAATCGAGCGGTCTGTGATGAAGGCCGACGCAGACGAGAAAAAAGAACAGGAGGAGGAGGAAGCCAGAATTCTGGCCCAGGCCAAGACCCAGGAGTCCCAGGAGACCCAGGAGACCCAGGAGACCCAGGAGGACGAGGATCTAAGGAGGGCTAGCGTTGTAAGCGACGAGGAGTCCAGGATGAACAGGATATTGGAGTCAACGGCGAATGCGGGGAACATCGCCTCAACAACGCCCATTGCCATCGCTGCTATAGTTGACACACCTGGGGCTTCAGATGACTCAAGACCTGCGAGTGGAGACGCTGGACTGCAGGTTAGACAGGCTATGCTGAGGAGAATGAAAAGCTTGACGATGGCCGACGAAGCAACTTGCGAAGGTTTCCTCCAGGATAATGACTACGATCTGGAGAAGGCCGTTGGATCATTTTACAGCCACTGAGAGCAACTAATTAAGCAACCGTGGTGGCAAAGAATAAAACAATTCAAGCACACAATTCGAAACACAGCACAGATTCTTAGTGTGCGTTAAAAGAAGAGGGTGAATGGAAATGGAATAGAGGAGATTATTAAGGTAGCGATATGACGTAGGGGTGTTTTTGGGCTAGTGGGTTCTTTTTTCTTTTTTGTCCTGGATTTGAGTTGAAGTTGTTGGATATCTTCAAATAAATATCCTAAAAAAACTATGGAGAGAAGAAGCTCTCATTGAATTCGAATTCATCCCTTGTCCAAGACACCACCTTAGCTGACAAAAAATACATCATCGTTTACATTATTTAGTCCCAAGTCCCAAGCAAGCACAAGCAAGAACATTAATGAATTCCTCCACCACTTCCCCAAGAACAACACCCCGCCAAACCACATCTGGCGATGGTTACCTGATGGTGACTGCAGACGAAGAAAAACAACCCATGCATAACTTTGATGGGATAGAAATAGACATGTCGGGGACGTCAGAACATCTACTAAATAATGTTACCGGTACCACAGAGACGTGGAGCAAATACAAACGATCACTAGCGTTTCTCTTTGTTTCTTTCATCGCTTCGACCATCGAGGGGAATTTCACTGCTTGGACGACACGTGAGGCATTCAGTGAAGAAGCAAATGCTGGGCCGGCTCTTGCCGATCGGCTCCATCCGTACACAAATAATACACCACTATGTGACCAAACAGGAAACGGCGAGCACTGTCCTGAATGGCTCTCCCCATTGGCCAACAAAGCACCGGATAAAGTCTGGCTAGTCATGACGTTAATTCTCTTTGTTCTCACATTGTACTCGGCGATGAGGTTGAGAGATCCCACAGTTTTTATCTATCTGGTAGCCGAGTTTCTATTGATCGACTCGCTATTAATGTTTATGCGGTCAACCACCGTTTATTCAACAACAATGCCCAGTCCCTCGCCTATATGTCGAGGTGCTACTTGGGGAACAAGGCCGAAGGAGGGTTGGTTTATCGCCGAGGTTGACTGTAATGATTCCATGTTCAGCGGGCACACTGTTACCTACACGATTGGTCTTGTATTTGTTCAGTGTTCATTTTTACATCCCGTCATCAAGGTTTTGTGGATAATAGTTTACCTCCTTGCAGCAATCGTTTCAGCGGTTGTTGCCGACCATTATACGAGCGATGTCTTGGTTGCATTGTACTTGTCTTATGCCGTTGCAATGCATCGGCGACACGCCCTTAAAAGATATTTTGGAAAGGGAGCTTATATTCTGGGCCTGGAATTTCGAGAATGAAGTTAACAAAAAAAGAAACGATGTTTCCGAGTAAAGACCTTCCCTTGTTGCTTCAGCGTTTAGAAAAGTTGAAAGTTTTTCTACAGCAGTGCACTTGTCGTCTCGTCCCTGATAACAACCTCCACATTTGAGTCTGTTGCTCCGATCCCTTCCTCTCTCACGTTCTTCCGCCTTGCAAGGTTTATCCTTCTCCTCTGCACCAAATTCGGTATAGTAACCTTCTCGATAAGGTGGGGGTGTATTTTATCTTGATCTTTCGGCCAAAGCAGGCAAGGGTTCTCTGCTTTATTCTCATTTTCTTTCCACTTCTTCGGCACAGTATTAATGCCAATGGCATGCACGTCAATCGAACCGTCTGCGACATTCACACGACAGCGAATGAAATTCTTGTGATCCTCATCTTCGATGCCGCAGTACGCCTCATTCCAATGGAAGTTGAAATAACCAAACATAATCCTGAAGTAGGTCATAACAAGAACGTGTCCGCAGGCTCCACCTAAGAGGAACTCAAGCATCAATACGGCTAAGTAGTACCCTGCGACGGCAAGTTCGTCGACATTAGCGTCCTCCTTCCCTACGTCCGGAATACCTGTAACAACGTGATTCAGTAATAAACTTAGTATTCCCGCCGCACATACAACATGTAACGCCGTGAACCCGAGGGCGCCAGAGGCTACCTTCAGGAAGAATATGCCATTTCCGGAGTAATTCGCCGTGTTGAAGGCGTTGAAGATTATGAAAAGGGTTATCACGGCGGGGTACGAGGTAAAGGATTTACCGCTCGTAAGCGCGGAGGATAGGATGGTCGACACTGAGGCAGAATCGTCATAACCACCTCTGTTGGGCAAATATCCAGCCGCAAAAACCATGTACAAAAATCCAAGCATCCTCTGAAGGCCAGGGTGATGCGTCTTGTACACTCTCTCAAAGAAGAAATCATTGCACTGCTTCGGACTGGGGAACTCCTTTTTGCTAACGAATGGCTTCGGCTCATCCTCGAAAGGGAAACCAAGCTTCACCTTGTCCGCCTTCGGATTGGCCGTGGAGTGCGAGAATCCCCCGCCCCCTCCAACGATGAAGAGTTGCGGAAACTCGTCAACGTTCCCTTCTAGGGTTAGGACGTTCCCCTCTACCACGCTGCGACGAACACCTCTCTTCTTGTCAATGGAAGTCTCGGGAGCATAACGCCTGTAGAAATGCATATCCCCGGTCATCATGGCAGCAAAGTTCTCTCCAAGGTACGACCTCAGGGCCGACAATTGGGGACCCTTATTGTATCCAAGAATTGAGTTCCAAAAGTAGTCTGGTATATGAGTAGCGATTATGACACTGTCTCTCTTCTTATCAACCTGATTGTCGTAGACATCCTTGAAATACTCCATCTGATGAGCATCGACGTCGGGCGCGTGTTCAGCGGCGGCACCGTCAATGCAGTCAACGACAAATATCCACCAATTGCCAGGGAGACGGAGAACAAAATACGACGACTCCTGGGGAATGGACCACTGTCCCAGACTCGACATTTTATCCACAAACATGTCGTTGAATAGCTGTAGACCGTCGATCCACTCGTGATTACCTGGGAGGATGAACATGGTCGGTTTCTCATCATTGTCTTTGACACTGCCGCCATTCTCTTCATTCATGTCAAAACTGTCGCCGACGCTCTGGTTGCTACCATCCCCAGGCAAGGCATACTCCAACGGCAGACAAAATCGATTCACCATCTCGTGCTCCGCCGGCCAGGGATAGGAAACATCCCCACCGTGTAAGACGACACCCGGCCGAGGAAGCGTCTCATTGAATCCCGGCAAGTCGTTCAGGTCCCTGGCAAGGAGGCAAGATACTGTGTACGAACCGTTAAAGGAGTCGCCGGAGTCGGCGAAAAAATCGAACCAAAACGAATCGCTCTTCGGGCCATCACGACGGTCCGACAGGTCAAAAAGCCGCTTCCTACCCTCTCTGTGGTACACCGTCCTCATGTCTCCTGCCTGCACCCTCAATGGTCCCAGGAGAGTATTGAAAAAGACGGCGTCGACAAAGCATTCCCACCGAAACCACTGGCAGTTCGACAACATCGCGTACTTGTCCTGCTTATGCGGCAACTGAGGGTAGCGTCTGGTCTGGCGGTAGTAGTTCTTCTTCTCCCGGAGTTGCTTCAAGGACAGTCCAAAATGCTTCAAGACACCGCGGAAAAAATCCAAAAGGTAGGCCGAGAGGAACATACCAGCGACTGCGAGGACCGAGGCGGTCGACTGCGGCGACGGATCGGGGACACAGTTTGAGACCACAATTGCAAAGACAGAAAACACTGTCCAGCGGAAAATAGAGTATTTCCATGAGTAAAGGGAAAAGTCCAAGAGCTTCAGCCAGAACACTTGAATACGGGAGTACGTGTCAATGGGGTGGTTTCGGAGAGCTGGGGAGACGGAGGTGCATGGCATGTGGAGGTGCTGGGAGGTATCATGAATTTTGCGGGGGCGCGTAGGAGCTAACTCGTACATTCTTCCTCCTTTATCCTACGAATTTACCTTCAATAGCAGCAGTTATAAACACAACACCGCAAGCAAAAGCCAGCTGCACCACGGTAAGGCAAGAACCTACCCAACTTTTCTCTGACGCGGGGAAAGATGTCAAAGAAGAAGAGTGAAAGACCTTTTTCGATAGTAAGAATGTCCTCTCTCGAACTTACAGCAAGACGACGACACCGAAATGTGGTTTTTCAGTAAAAAATGTCGACTTCTTGCTTGATGTATCAAATCTGGTGAAAAAAGTCAGAGAATCGAAGTTCGGACGAAGATGATCAACTAACTCCCGATTACAAAATCCAGCCCCAAAAAGCTATAAAACTTCTCCAATAGGTGGAACTGCTGCACACCAAAAGAAGCAAACATGGCCATCTGGTCCTCACCGATGTGTGCCAGCTTGATTCTTTTGTCTTGCTTCGCATTTCGTAGCTCAGAATCCGCGTCGGATTGTTCCGCTACCCCCTCCTACCCTTCTTCGCAATCTTATGTTTCACAGGCCATCCCTTCTTCCTCCCCTTCCATCTGCGGTCCTGTCTCCTCTCACCCTTACACCCTCTCCTCCTCCTCCACTTTCTCCACATCCCGTATTTCGACTCCTGAAGTCACGCCCTTAACCATCACCATACAAGTGTCCTCCACTTACAAATGCTCGCCCCTGGCAAATGCAAAGGTCTCCATTTGGCACGCCAGGCCAGACGGAAGGTACGGTCCCCTTGGTTTGTCTCCCGACAACGACGACGGCGTCGGTCAGTGCAGGGGCATGTTCCCCTCAGACTCACACGGCACCGTAACCGTGGACACCTTCGTCCCCGGTACCTATGGTATCCTGAATGGTCTTGGACCCGGAGGATTCGACCTGCCACCGTATGGACCCAAGGTTGTGCACTTCCATGTACAGGCAGAGGGGTACAAGACTCTCGTCACCCAAGCAGTTGTGCCCGAAGATGGTGAGAAGATGGCAGACTGGAGAGGTACTGCTATTGTCCTCGGTGTCGGCGGCGAGGAGCTCAAGAGCACGGGAAAGGATATTAGCAAGCTCAAGATCAGGCTTGTGTTGGAGCCGAGCGAGGATGGACACCGGGAAAACATGTGCCCTTCGGGAATCTTCTGGGGATTCCCCTACAGCTTCTTCACGGAGAGCATAGCCGAATGCAAGCCCGCACTCCTGAGATACTTTGAGCTGTAAAGAGAGAGGAATGAAAGTTTATTCGTTCGCTAACGTTAGCTAATGGCTATTTTGTTGTTTACTGCACTACACTGGTTCTGGCACGTTCACTTAATAATTGCGTTTGAAAATGACACCTTGTTTTTTCTCGCTCAATCACTCCAGTCGCTATCACTACCATCATCCCCCCCTCCTTCATCCTCCTCATCGCTGTCATCGATTGCCCCTCGCCTTCCCGCCATTGCGCGGGACAATGCCCCCATCAAGCTGTTGTCATTGTTGGCCGTGCTCTTTTGGAATACTTTCGTTTCTGTCTTCTTCAGCTGAAACTTGCCCCTCGAGAGCTCCGATAGGAATCCTCCGGCTAATGGATTTGACGCAATGTCAGAAGGTGACGATGCCTCCGGTTCAACCTCGAAAGATCTGAGGGATACGCCCGCCTTAATCCCCCCTAACAATTGCCCCATATCGGGTCTCTGGAACTCCATCCCCGGTTCCTGCTGTCCCATATCAGGTTTCTTGGGCTTCTTTTCCGATGCCGGCGGAGGGGGCGGTTTCTTCTTTCCCGGTGGTGGAGGGGGGGGATTACTCTGGCTGAACTTAACGACATTCTTCGCCTCAATTATCTCCTCTTTCATCTTCTCGGCTTCCCTTTCGACCTCTTTGTTCTTCTCCTCTAGCAGTCTTCGTGCCTCCTCCTGTACCTCCTGGATTTTCTGCTGTCTGAGTTTCTCGGTCTCCTCCTTAACCTTCCGTTCCATTGACAATCGCATCTTCTCCATCTCTTCCTTCAGCTCCTTTTCCTTCTGTTGTCTCATTTTTTCGCCTTCGTCTAGGATCGATTTCTCCGTCTTCGCTCGCATGAGCTTCCGCTCCTCTTCCTCTTCTTTCTGCAATTGCTCGCGTCGTTGTTGAAGGTCGCGTTCCATTTGCTCCTGTTGCCGTCTCCTTGATTCCCTTTCCTTTTCTCTTTCCTTCTCCAGTTCCTTTCTCCTCTCTAATTCTCTTTCCCTCTCTAATTCTCGTTCTCGCTCCTTCTCTCTCGCCTCTTCCTCAACCCGTTTCTTCTCCTCCAACAATTTCAATTTTTTCTCCTTCTCCCTCTCCACCTCAAGCATGAGCTTCAACGTGCTCTCGCTCTTCCCTTCTAACTTCATCTCCAGTGCTTCGGTATTGATGCTCGCATCGCTATCTTCCGCAACAACCTCCCTCTTTTTGACCTTCAATTTAACAGTCTTCTTCTCCACCACAGGAACAACAGGTTTAACTTGTCGCGTCAGCGAAGAAATCCTAGGTGGAGCTGCCGGTACCTCCGGCGCCTTAGGTTTCGGCGGAGGCGGTGGCGGATTCTGTGCTTCCGCAAAGAAATCATTTGTCTCGATAGAATCCGTCCGACAAATGGTATTCCCTCCGTCAGTGGTCGTACCGAATGTAGTCGACCTGTGCGTTAACGCCCGTATGTCGGACGATGTGTTGTTCATGTTGTAAAGGAGGGGATTTGTGCGAGAGGATGATGTGTCTGATGTCGTGGCTGAGACAGCCATCTCCGCTGACCTTGCGGGCCCAGCTAAGTCACGGAAACTCTCGTCGTATTCCAGCCTCCCGGAAGCGACTCCCCTACTACCACCCCCACCAAGATCCGTATCCCTGCCAATATCAACCGTCATCGTCGTCTCCTTCTTCCCATTGACACAATTATCACAAACTCTTACTGGGAGCATCCCATACTGCTCTGCCAGTACCTTTTTATTCCTCGAACAATCCCCCAAACAACGTCGCCACACTTCCTACAATGGTGTTTCCTGTTCCGGAACGTCGTGAAGGCTTTGTTACATATCGCACAGTTTTTATTCGCCCCATCAGACTTCCAAATAGGCGCAGCTGGGATGGCTCCCATTTCTGGTAGACCAGCCGCGGATCGCGACGAACGTATCGACGACGACAATGCGTTATACCATTCCTCTCGCTCGAACCCATAGGTGCACAGACAGACGAAACTTTTTGTCTTGCTGATAATCTCGAAGGACGTCTCGTCTGATCCCTTGCGTACCTGGCACGAGTCGAGCGTGAGGCATCTGTGGAACTCGAACTTGGCAGTGCCTGAATATTTACTGCCGTACAGGAGGCAGTCGTTGAAGAGCCAGAAGCGGTAGGGTATGTTCTTCCTTCTGCTCGCCTTCAATAGGTCACCCTCCTTAACGAACGACCTTTCGCTGTTTGCCAATGTTTCCAATATCGGGTTCTGCGTGAGTCCCGTCTGCACTAAAGATTGCTGTATCTCCAGGCATTTTTGGAAGTTACTCTGTTTCTCCAGTTCCGCCTGGAACCTGTCCACGACGTCCGTGCAGTGTTTTATGGAGAGGTTAATTTTTGTCGTGTCTGGGTGGCTATCCGGTGTGGACTGTTTCAACGTCCTTAAAAAATCGAGCCGTCTCTTTGCGTCCCTGAACGGCTGTTCCAAAACGTCCTCTAGAGAACGCGGCGCAAACTCTGCCGTCAGGTTGCTTACGAAGCTCGAGAAGACGGTAGAGTTTATTATTATATTCTTTGCCATGGCGAAGCTCGAAGCATACATCAAAAGGGACGCGTCGACACCTCCCGCGTCCATCTTGGTTAGGATCTGGCTAAGAGACATAGATTCGTGCCACTCGGACGAGTCGCATTTCTCTAAAATCAACTTGAGGAGCTCGTTGTTCGTTGCCCCGAAGAGGGAAATGGCCTCAAGAAAATTGCTGATTTGGTTGCTGTTCAAGGCCTTGGATTGGGCTTGGAGCTTCCGGACCTCCAACGCACCGCCCAGTAGCTGTACACCTTGCTTCAGGACGCCAATTTGCTTCTTTGTGTCGTAAAATAGGTCCGATTGGGAGGAGGCCGAAGAGACACCCTTGCTCATCACCTTCAACGGATCCACAAATAGCGCCTTTAAATCGCGAAGGTCTTGCCGGTATTCTACTTGCATCACCGCAAAATCATAAATGATCTTAGAACGCGGCTTAAGTGATGCAACTTTGGCGCCCTGCAGCACTCTCGCGATGAACAATGCCTCGTCACTCTGGTTCTTTTCCACCTTATCATTACCGCCCGCGCCACTGCCGACAACGCTGCTCGACCTGTTCCTCATGAGTCCTTCGATCTGCTCGTTTATTGCGCTCATCCAGGCCTGTTTTGTCGCCTCGTTGTGAGCGCGGATCTTGAAGGCCCTACCGCCGCTCACAATCTCAAACGCGTAGTCGTCATTGGGAAGATCGGGGAGGTTATTCAAGACGGAGGTCGACAGATTCAGGGCACGGGTAAACTTGTAGCTGTTCGCAGCGAGGATTCGGCTGTAGCATATCGAGTCGTTGAAAAGGTGGAACTTGTACTGCTTATCTTTCTTGTCGTGGTTCGTGCTGTCTTTGTTGACCCGAAAGAGCTCTCCTTCGATGATCAGACGTCGGCCCGGCTTATAAATTGGAGGGTTCCCGATGAAACAGCCCTGTATTCTCAGGAGCTCCACCTCTGTCTGCTGCTTGTCGATCGATTTTTGGACCTTGTCCATGCTGTCCAGAATGCATTGTAGCTCGTCTCGGAGCTCCGGTAGATCGAGACCGTAGAGCGCCAAGAAGACCTCTTCGTAGATTCCCAGCTGCGCCTGAGGTAGCGTCAGGTACTGCTCCAGGTTAAGTGGCTCAGGTATAGGATTCTTCTTGAGGTACGCTGCGAGCTTCCTGGCCCTCCTGTCAAAGCTTGAAATAGCTTCGCTGAAGGTAGCGATGTACTGCGCATAGTACAGCAGGTGGGCAGAGTACTCCCGGAACGTCGGCTGGAGACGCGACACAGCAAACTCAACGGAGTTGTTATAATCGAGCTTGTACTGGTTCAGGCCAGCGAGTATTGAGGAGTTCTGCTTTTGAATGCAGTTGAAGATGTCCAGGAGGGTTCCAATTGCCGGGTCCTCCAGGAGATTTCGTTTAAATTCGCTGTCGGACTTCTGAATTGGAGCGATAAACGCATTGTTGAAGATTATCAGGTTGGAGAGGTATTTGTTCTCGCTGTTTGCGAGGTCGAACATGTGGTTGTTAAACCGGTCCAGGCGTGCCTTGGGTTCCAGGTTGGCAAATTTCTTCTTGGCCTGTGGACGTTTTTCAGACTCAGCCTTGCTCATATGGGCCTGGGGGTGGTAACCTTTTGTAAAGGCCGATTTCTGTCTTCCATAGGCGGCCTTCTTATTGCTCGTCTCGTTATCTATATTCCCCCCAACATCTACTATGTCAGAGTAAAACTGGGGGAGGACCTCAGGCAGGTCAACTTGATTGCAGAAATAGCACTTTCCAAATGCTGCGCTGAAGTATCCCACAGTTGTTGGAGACGTCTTCCCTAGCCACCATCCGCTCTCGTTCTTCTGGAGGATTACAATAACCTCCCCACGGGAGAAAGAAAGCTCATTATCCGGGTTATTTGGGTTTGAGTACGACTGGGAGGCGACAAAGAGCTCCACATGGTCAGGAAATTCAGTAGACATGTTGATGATGATGGTGTACTGCCAGAGGGAGGAGGAGAAGGTCAAGGAGAAAGGGGGGAAGGGGGGGGGGG
>Ga0115555_1001379_pt1 | contig 16520 bp, 10 predicted proteins | sample COGITO_mtgs_1104_2_FD_87285 | JGI IMG/M metagenome (GOLD analysis project Ga0115555, IMG submission 87285) | Pelagic marine microbial communities from North Sea - COGITO_mtgs_110407 | ecosystem: Environmental > Aquatic > Marine > Epipelagic | place: Germany:Helgoland, sampling site Kabeltonne... | reverse complement strand
CGCCCTCGCTATGCCGAAGAACTTTGACCTCATCTTGTGTCATTTTGGGCTTTGGACTTTTTTAGTTGTAGTTCTTGTCGGATTGCCCGGATAAACGTACAAAGCTCGGTAATTGACGGCTTAAATGATGACTAAGGCGTAGTAGTGGGATGGAGTTGGAGCAGAGTTGGTTGAGAGTTATTCTGCAGTCGTACGTAAACATAAAATTGTACTCTCAATCGACGATACGATATGTGATTTGGAAGTGTTCGACAATCTGTTGACTTAAAGTTTGAGATTTTTAAATATTTGAGTGTGTGAACGAACTTCGGACCTTCGGCCCTCAGTCGAACTCAGCCCAGCCCCCAGCACAGACAGCCGCCTTCAGCCCCCCTCCCCCCTCCCTCCCCTCAGCCTCCTGAGGGAAGTTACATTTCAGAACAAACTATTTATCTGAATAATTGTGATAAAATCTCTCCTAGGTCGAAGATAATAGCTGTCATTGTCTCTCGGCTCCCCTAAAAACCTTCTTCATCTCTCTCTGAGGTCTCTGAGCTTGCAGATCTTCCAGCAACTCCTGACCCATTTTCCAGGTCATTTCCCTCGCGGAAGGAAGGGTTTTTAAGTTTGTTCCTCTTCGCTTCTTCTACTGCTATGAAGAGTACTCCTCGCTGTGCGCTCATCCTTGAGGACCGTCTGAAGGAATTAAAGAGACGCGAAGATGTGGAGCGTTTGCGAGCCCCCCTCATTGAAAATAACTTATTTCCGCCTTCTAAGGACCCTTCTCTCGCTGTAATTACTGTTGAAGAGCTAAAAAAACTTGTGCGGACCTGGAAACTTCATGAGGTTCGCGGATTTTGGAAAACACATCCTGAGAAGGAAGACCTCATTCGTGCTCTGCTGAATCACATGGACGACCAATCCGACCTCTACTATGAGGGCCGCGTGCCCTTGCGCCCTCAGTCACACAACCCGAAAACCCATGCCCACTCCAACAAGAAATCCGGCCGTATCTTGAAACCGTATCACGGCGATCTCTTCGGTCACAGAGAGAACACGGATGGTATAATATATCTCTCGAGGTACACCACTGACAAGCGTGTTGACTTGTCGACGACTGGGGGTGGTGGGGGGGGAGGAGGTGGCATTTTTGGCAACAAAAGCCGCTTTAATTCCTTTGTGGACAAGTCATTTTTTGACGGCGGTGGGAAGGACGATTACAATTCTGATGACGATAGTGATGAAGAGAGCCGGGACTCCCATGCACATAATGAGAAGAGGATCCGAATCGCCGAGCAGCTCTACAAGTTTAGCACATGCCAGGGTATTGAGCTCAACATGTACGAGGAGGGTGCTGTCGACGCCCTTGACGATTTCGCTCATTTGGATGACCCCCGTGCGCACACCTTTTGTTCTGCCATACTGGCCAACCTATCCCTGAATCCGAAGTTGCCATCCCACATGATTGATAGTGGCGTCATTCAGGACGTCGTTACTCCTCTGCACCACAAAGCGAGTCTGTCGAACGAGGCGAAGTTGGGCATAGCCATTGCTTTGTACCGCATTACGCTCCTAGACTCCCACGTCCTTCATGTTTATCGGGAGACCCGCGAGGTGCTAGAGAGTCTAGTGAAAAGTGAGGATGAGGAGACGAGTTTCTTTGCTGTATCATCGATGGCAAATGTCACTGGCGCGATGAAGTTACACAAGGTCGCAGCACACCAGCAATCCATGATTTCAGGCGATGAGCGCCAGCGTATCGTGGAGATTCTAATGCCCACCGTGAATACCCTCGCAAGTAGCAAGAAATCCTACATTAGGGTTAGTATCGTGAAGACCATTAAAAATTTCAGCCTGTACGAGAATGCTCGAATCACGATGATCGAGAGCGGTGTCTGTGCTTCGATTTTGAAGCTTGCGAGCTACCCCGAGGTTGACGAGTATCTATTGGAGATCGTCACCGCAATCAGTAATCTGACGAGTGTAATTGAGCCGAACAACACTGACGGGAGCAACCACGGCCGTGAGACGATGATCCGAGAAGGGATCGTTGGTTGCGTCGTCAATTTGGGCCGCAAGAGCCAAAGCGATGAGGTGAAGAAGCTTGTCGCGTGCGCGATGAGCAACTTGACTGGAGTGTCCTCCTCGATGATTGGTGCAGTTGTTATGAATGGGGCTGCCAGATGCCTCGTTGAAATGAGCAAAATTGTGGATAACTTTGATGCCGGGGACACTATTGACATCCGTGTGGCGGCCGGGTTGACGAACTTGACTATACATACGAGCTCCATCATGAAACTCGTTAGCTCTGACGTCCATGTGGCATTGATGGCGCTAGGTAATGACGACTCAGTCGCCTCCCTCAAGGAAGCCTTCGACTTGGTCGACAGCGACGGGGGTGGATTTATTGACACGAGCGAGTTGGGCCTCGCCATGGATGCCCTTGGGCGCAGTTGCTCGCTGGCTGATGTGAAGGCTCTCGTCGAGCGGTTCGACCACGACGGTAGCGGTCAACTCTCCTATCCTGAGTTCAAGTTGCTGGTGAAGTGGCAGGCTGAGAATGGTCAGGAACTGCAGCTGAAGACGCGCCAGATCCTTGTCGCTACTGGGCTGTGTAATTTGCTCAGTGACGCTTCTTCGCACGATAAGATGGTCGCCGCCGGCGTCGTTGAGGTATTAGACCGCCTAACAGACCTTCAAGACAAGGCTGTGAACCTGATATGCGTCAAGGCGACGAGCAACCTGGTCGCCAACCCGAAGATCAGAGACGAGATTCTGTCGCGGGGAATCTTTGATGAGTGGATGGAGTTAATCAAGTACAAGGAGCTGGAAATTTGCCTAGTGTGCGGCAACGCGCTCGTGCACATCAGCTACGATGTCATGATGAAAGCTGATATCGTCGCGGACATGATCTCTCGAGGCATCCTCACCTCGATTCGACAGATGATTGAAGTCGAGGACTCCCGCCTTGATTTCTACTGTGCGACCATTCTCTGTAATCTATTGTTCGAGAGCGCCAACCACGAGGCTTTGGTTCAACAGGGCGTCCTAGGGATCATCGATTCGCTGTCAAGCGATGCAGCCGGCCTTGCGGAAACCAAGATCCGCTGCGCCGCCGGTTTGGAGCGTCTAAGTGGAAGTCTTTCTCAGCCCTCTGTCGAAGGACTTATCTTGTCCATGAGCATACTTTTGTCGCACAGCTCCGTCAATAATGTCACTCATTATATCTCAGCGGCATTCTTTAGCCTGTCGACCCGCCCCGAGTGTCTGAAGATGCTTGCCAACGATATGGAAATCCACAAGCTGCTCATCTCCATGATGCGAGGAAGCGAGTGCGATACGCAAATTCACGGTGCAAAAACGCTCTGCAACCTCACATGCGATGAAGCCTGCGCAGGAATACTGCTCGAGACGGGCTTCGTTAGCGACTTTGTGGTCATCGCGATATTGAGGACCAACAGCGAGCTCATTAAGGAGATATGCGCGCAGTCTCTTTTCAATCTCCTTCACCATGAACAGTTCCGTGGCGAGATGGTCGAGATAGGCGTACTTTGGGCGCTTATGAAACTGAGCAAGATGGAGTCGAAACAAACGCAGAATATCTGCGCTAAGGTGCTCTTCAACTTCTCTTGCTATCCTGGGATGCAGGAGAAGATCCTCGAGCACGGAGTCCCCAGGCTGCTGCAGATTGCCACGGAGAAAAAGGCCGAACTTGTCGACAACCAGACCAAGCAGTTTTGTGCCGGAGCGCTTTGTAACCTCGCTTATAGCAAAGAGAGTGGCTCTCTTTACGCGAAGGGGGGGGCAATTGGGTTCATGAAAGAGTTGATGGACGTGGAAGATGACGATAATGAGCGCTACTGTGCCACGATTTTCTACAACTTGAGCCACTGTGATATTGACGCGAGGGTGACGCTGGTGCAGGAGGGCGCCGTGCCGCTTTTGATCAACCTAGCCAAGTCCAAGAAGGAGAAGACGATCATCGCGAGTCTGTCTTCCATCTACAACCTCTCCATGTGCATGGGAGCCCGAGGGGAGATGGTCCGCGACAACATCGCCCCGGCGATTGTGGCAACCTTGGCTAGTACCAGCAACTTGAAGCTGATCGAACTTGGGCTGGCGGCCCTCTATCACCTGACTTGCACCAGGAGCGGTCACAATGGCAGGAGCTGTATCCAGCTTGTCCAAACCGGAATAGTTCCGAGCGTAGTTTCCCTCTGCAAGAGGTTCGGGGCCGTTTCTACATTCGTCACGAAGCTATGCAGTCGTATTGTACTGAATCTTGCCCGCCAGACCGTCACCCACGATCGACTTGTGAAGGACAACGCGCTCGAATGCCTGGAATTCTTCTCTGGCTGCGTGGGAAAGTCGGGGTTGGATGAGGCAGAGATCTGCAAGAATGCGATTCGCACCTTTGCTCTCCTGTGCAACAGCCCCAATATCCTGGGTCGTTTGATCGAGTTTGACATGTTTGATGTTTACTGTGAAGCGATGCTGCGAAGCGATGGTAGTGACAACGGCGAAAACGACCGCAATACCCCCAAAAGCAAAAGCATCAACAACAAGCAAAGCCTAAACAACCACCATGAAAATGATAATGATAATGATGGGAAAAACCTGATCGTTGAAGACAACAACAACGGCAACAATAGCGGCGGCGGAGACCACGCCCTCAACGGCAATGACAACGACAAAAACAAAGGCAAGAACGATGACTCTGTTGACGACGACACCGTCGACGACACCGACGCTGCACATTACGAAGAAGATAGCGACCTACTCTTGCTCAGTCAAGTCTATCTCAACTTGAGTTTCGTGAGCAGCGCCGTAAAGAAATTGGTCCTGAAAAATTACTTCGATGAAATGCTCAACAAACTCGCAGAGAAGGGTGAGGAGCTGAAGGCGAACTGCGTGAAGATCGTCAAGAACTTGCTTGAGAATGAGCATAGTAAGGTTGAAATGCTCGACACCAGTTGTGCTGGTATCCTCAGCCGGATCAGTCGCTCCACCGAGGACGAAACTGTGGTGTCCATGTGTGGCTCCATCCTGAACTCTATGAGCTCGACTAAGAGCACCGTTACGTACAGCGAGGGAAGCATAGTCGCCGTGCTTTCGATGTTTGAGGAGCGCCACGACGATGTAGACGTTGTCGTAGAGAGAGCACTCATCACCGTTGCGGAGTATGAGAGCGAGCTCATTGTCGACGATGTGACTGTTCCCGCTTTTGAGCACGAGAAAATTGACCCAACCTGGGACAATTATGTGCAGGGCGGAGATAAGGTTGTCAACGCGTTGACGGAGAGCAAAGATATGCCAAAGTACGTGATAGACCCTAAGCAGATATACCAGTTGCAGACTGCCGGCGTATTTGAAAAGATTGTCTATGAGCGACCCAAGTTCATTTTGAGCACCGTGTCCTTGAATGGTGAGAATCAGGATTTGGTGGGTGCCGGCGGCGACGCCTTTGCAGAAGAGAAAAAGGCAGAAACAGAAGAAGAAGATTTGGAGGCTAGCCTGTTTTCTCCCCTGGGTCTGGGGGGGTTGAGCGCGCCAATTGAGGAAAGTTGAGGGATTGATGCGTAAATGTGATTTTTGAATGATATGCTACTGACAACATTAAAAAAAATTTTAATAGAGAGTGAGATTGACGAGAGTGAGTTAGGTTAGGTTAGGTTAGGTTAGGTTAGGTTAGGTTAGGTTAGGTTAGGGTGGTGGGAGGTATTTTCTGGCCCAAAAAAAATGGCAAGTGTTGCGCTGTTCATTTACACATCTATACAGTTCCCGTCGCCACCTCCATATCGCACCCATTCGCCTCAATATTACAGCTTGCTAGCCTCTCCCAAACCAAAAATTTGCCTGACTGTTTTAATTTCCCCTTTCAACTCTTCCTGAGTTTTGTCCAGATCCCCCCGGATCGTGCTAACATCTAGCCCCTTCACTATTTCCGTCCGTCCCCCCTCGACTGCACGAACTGGAAACGAAAATATCAAACCCTTTTCGATACCGTAGCTCCCATCACTTACCACCCCGGCGCTGAAGAACTTGCCCACTGTTAATATATTCCTTATTGTGTCTAAAATAGCATTAGCAGCGGAAGCAACTGAAGATCCACCCCGGGCCTTGATGATTTCTCCCCCTCTATTTTGGACACGTTGCTTGATAGCCGCTAGATTGGCAATGTCCCCAATTCCACTTCGGTAATCAACCACCATCGTCGAACTGTGATTGCCCCAAATCACAACCTCCTCGTCTCCGATTGTATCAACAGGAATGCCGGCTTCCTTGGCATACAATGACTTCGCTCGATTCACATCAAGCGTCGTCATCGCGTACCAATTGCCATCGTCAACTTCGGGAGCGGCCTCGCGAGCAACAGCAGTGTTGGTGTTGCACGGGTTGCCAACGGTAATTATCTTCACAGAGCAAAGGAAGGGAGTTAGTGTCCGTTTGCCCTCCAAACCATCTCGCCCACTGTCCTCACTCACCTTTGCTCCTTTAGCATACTTGTTTATCGCCTCACCCTGAGACTTGAATATACCTGCGTTTTTGGCCAGCAGCTGGCTCCGATCCATGCCCGGGCCCCTTGGGAACGCTCCTAGTAAGACAATCCAATCTGCACCTACAAAAGCATCGTTCACGTCAGCTGTGCATTTCACGTCGCCAAGAGTTGCGAACCCACAGTCTTCCAGTTCAAACACCAGCCCTTCTAGCTTGCCAACTGCCTGGGGAATCTCCAGCAGAACCAAATTCACCAGCCTCTTCTTCCCAAAAACTTCACCACTAATCAACCTGAATAGGAATGCGTATGCAATCTGCCCGGCCGCACCCGTCACGCTGACAGTAACAGCGGACATGACGGGTTGGAATTTGAAATCTTGGCCTCTTATCTTTTTATCTCAAGAGATTTTTTTTCGTTTTTTTTTTTTCAGAATTTAACTGGAGCACAGCACCGTGCCTCTCTCCTTTTTAAGTATGGATCTCCTCCATACCATCTTACTCTTAATCGCCTCAGGACCTTGCTTGTGCGACCCCGCTCCAGCCAATCCAACGCCAACACTGGGATCACTTGCTTCCGCTCCAGCCAATCCAACGCCAACACTGGGATCACTTGCTTCCTTGCGCGGTTTTTTCTTTGGAGCGGCGGTGGAATCAACCGTGCTCTTTGATGATGCTGGTTACAGGGAAATTGTCAAGGCCGGTGAGTTCAACATTGGTACTCCAATGAATGACTTGAAGATGAAGGCGACAGAGCCGGCCAACAATGTGTTTGACTTCACCAAAGGCGATGAGATCGTGCAGCTTATGGTGGACAGCAACATGACTGTGAGGGGTCACAATTTGGTTTGGGTGGCGCATAATCCAGCTTGGCTGGTAGAAGAGCAGTATATGTTGACTGATGAGGAGCTGAATGACATCATGATCAATCACATCAAAACTGTTGCTTCGCACTATGCACCTTACCATCTCTACAGCTGGGACGTAGTGAACGAGATGGTTGCGGAAGCGCCGAATTCATGGTGCACGGGCGACCTTCAGGACAGTTGGCAATGCAACTTGAAGGTAAAGACGACATCTGATGATTTTGTGAATTATACTCGATGTTCGGGGTACACTAATGACGACACGTACATCCACCGCGCCTTAAAGGCTGCGAGATTAGCTGACCCCAACGCGAAACTTTTTTTGAATGAATACGGTGTCCACAATGAGGTCTTCAAATTCGACATGTTGGAAGCTATGGCTAGGGACCTTTCATCTGAAGGCCTCTTGGACGGTATTGGGTTTCAGTTGCACGTGGATTCTTCGAACGACGGGAAATTGCTAAATGAGACGGCGCTGAGAGCTGTCTTTGGGCGGATTTCAGATCTAGATCTAGAGATACACATCACAGAGATGACCATCAAGCCAGATGATGCTATGTTTGAGAGTTGTAATTCAACTGAGGAGAAGGTGGCCATCGAAGGAGAAGCCTACGCAATGGCTCTGGGCATCTGCCTGAACGAATTTGATGGGTGTAAATCTTTTGAAACTTGGTATTGGACGGACAAGTACATGTTCTCCGGTGATTACGACGAAGCAGATGTCCCTTGGGGTTCGTTTTGGTACGATACGAATCTCCAAGCGAAAGACTCGCGACAATACGCCGCTGACATGCTTTTTGGAGACGCCATAGCAACGTTATAGATAGGGTAGATAGATGGTCATCTCTTGACATGATAAAATATATAAAAAGAGGGCCCCGAAGAAGCGGGATATTTTTCCAATGGCCTGGCCAAGGGCCGCAAAAATGTCCCTTCTTTGCCATCAGTTACTTCCCTAAAACTAAAAAAATGCCAATTTCTCTCCCTTCATATGCCTACTGCCAGCACAGCAACAACACTGCTGCAAACCTCACTGGATAACTATTTCCTTGGTTGACGTGGGTGCTGTGCAGCTGATATCAACAGTTGGCCTTAGCTTGCAGCACTCAATAACAGCAGGGTGGACGGAGTTGTTGACGAAGTTGGCAATGAGTTCCTTGTCAGCCGCAACGCCCGCGTCGATTTTTGTGTACGCAGCCTGATCCAAAATGTAGTCGAAACGGGGCGCCCATTTGCGCGATCCCCACTTGGCGGTGAAGCTGCAGTTGTCGACCATAAAGGCCACGCCCCGGTAATGCATGTACGGTGCCAACGAGTCGACAGCCTCAATCACGCTTTCGTTGATAATCTCAGAATAACTGTGCCCCTCCGCCAACAAAATGTCAATCTGAGCCATCATCATGCTGACATAAACTCCGGCCGTGAAAGGGTTGAGTGGAATTTTGTCCTCGTCCCTGTTCTCCCTCACTTTCTCGCCCGTTACCCACGCATCAGTTCCGTCAATCTTGCCGATGAAACCCTTGCCGCTGTTGACCCGATCTCCCTGCATGATGACGCTCCTAATTTCGTTGCCGCTCTTCACCTCGTCATAGCACTCCTGGAGAATTTCCTTGCTTGGGCCGTAGCTCGCGCTGTAAGCTCTCTCAAAAATTTCCTTGTCCTCGCCACTCAGCGATTCGTACAAGGCCAGAATGCCCTCCTTGCTGATCACCTTGGTGATCTTGCCGGTGATGGACTCGGCGCTGTTCAAGAAGGCCTCTTCCTTGGACATGCCGTCAACCCTCTGAAACCGACGGTACAGGCCTTCGATGATGGCATGTACTCCGCCCAGCAGGATTCCCCGCTCGCCGTAGATGTCGCTGCGGTATTCGTCGCGAAGGGTGGTCTCGAACAAGAAGGGGCTACCGATAGCCATGCCCCACCCCAAGGCCAGCTCGCGAGCCTTTTGGCCGCCCTGGTGGACCGCAAAGCTGGAGTTGATGCCGGCGCCGTTGGTGCTCTTCCCCTGCTCGTAAAGGCGGCGGACTGAGGGTCCCATTCCCTTGGGAGCGACCAAAATCACCGGCATTTCCGAGGGAAAGCTCGCCCCGACGCTATCGAGGTGTCCGAGCAGAAAGCCGTGGCTCAGGCCGAGCGTGGCGCCCTTCTTCATGGTGGAGAAGATTTTTTCGTAGAGCTTGCTCTGGGCGGCGTCGCTGATGAGAACGATGACCATGTCGCTCGAGGCGACCACTTCCCACATATCCTTCACGACAAATCCCTCGCCGACAGCCTGGTCCCAGCTGCTGCTCCCGTCCCTCAAGCCGATTGTCACGCTGATGTCCAGACCCTGGTCCTCGAAGGTGTCCTTCAGGTTCTGAGCCTGGGCTGGTGCCTATAATATTGGAGAAGTGGGAGTGGGAATGAATGTGTTCCGGCAGTTTTGTTTTTTGTTTTGTTTTGTGAGTTTTGAGTTCAATTGTGTAATTGTATCACATACCGGTGATGTGTGTAAAGCTGACATTTTCGCGTCGTTCGGTTTTGTATGTTTGGAATTTTCGGAGTATTTAACGTCTTTGCAACACTCACCTGAGAGCCCCAGCCAATTACACCCACACTCTTGATCCCCTCAAAAGCCTTCCCGACAAGGGGGAATTTATCGCGGCCACCCCGGACGATAGTCTCGGTTGTGCCGCTGAAATTTACATCTGCGAACGTGTCAGCGTTAGTGAGGTTTTAGTGAACTGGACCGCGAAAAGGAAATTAAGAAAAGAATGATCCCACGTAAAATATATTCCCTATCTGAAATCATCAGGATCCAACCTCTGACACTGACAGCCGCACACACGACCAAAAGGGGAAACAAAGCCCTGCGGTCCCGCCAGCTCACGTCCCCGGTGATCTCTCAAAAGTTTGTAGGCGGCAAGCAACACGTACCCTCGGTGGTGAAAATATTGCTGGTGAAAGAGCTGAGAGATGTAGGACTTTGCCGACTGATGAATGATGGCGGACTGGACATCGACCTTTTGAAAGAAGATAAAGCAGGTGAGACTGTGAAACATGTTGTGGAGGTGGCCACCAAGGCCCCTATCAATGCGGAACCGAACTTCATTGACTTCAATCTGTCTTTTTCCTCCATATCGTAAATTTCATTTTGGAAAACAAAGTGCACCTCTTCCCTCCCTTCAATCCGAATTTGTCCAGCTAATAAGTCGATTGTGTGATTGTCTGAACGTCGGGAACAAAAAATTTGGAAGTCCCGTTCCTGCTTAAGTCTCATAACGCCGCCCTCTCCCTTGAAAAGTCAATTCCCTCCTCCCCTCCCCCCCCCCTCCCCCCCTCGTTTCTCCTTTCTTTCTCTTCCCCTCTGTCTCTTCGTCCATTCCTTCGCTTGCCTCTTTTCCCTCGCTACACTCTCCTCTCTGCGCCTTGGCCCCGTTATCCAGTATATATCATTCCCAGAATTCTCTGCCATTTCTCAGCCATGGACGCCAAGAAGAAGTTTGTGATAAAGCCTTTCAAGCCCAATGCAAAGATTTCCGCCACCGAGGCCGTCGAAAAATGGGCGTCTCTATCGGCATCCATAACCCAGATCTACAACAAGAACGCCTCCACCCTTTCCTTTGAGGAGCTCTATCGCTCTGCTTACAATCTTGTTCTCCACAAACATGGTGAGGTGGTTTACAACGGCGTAAAGGAAAGCATCACCGAGAGAATGAAGTTTGTTGGCGCGGAGGTGGGAGCAATTGAAGGATGGGAAGAGTACTGCGGTAAAAGCGGCGATGACGACGGAACTACTGGCGGAACAGATAAGACAATAAGTGAGCCTCACACTCATTACACAACAACAAATGACTCCAAGAAGGACGGGGGAGAACTACTCGGCGCACTGGAAGAGACGTGGAAGGACCATAAGCTCACTCTCGTTATGGTTCGCGACATTCTAATGTATTTGGACCGCACCTACGTTGTGCAGAGCCAGCCTAAGAAAAAGCCTGTATACTACCTTGGTCTCTCCCTTTTTCGCACCTGTGTCTGGGATTCCCCACGCATCTCCCCCCGCGCGAAGGCCATACTGCTCGATAATGTCCGACGAGAGAGGATGGGAATGATAATCGACCGCAGCGTGATGAAGGGCATAACTGAGATGATGGTGGAGATTGGCGACGAGGGCTCCAACTCCAATTCCAATGGCAACTCCAACTCCAACAATTCCTCTGCCCCATCCCCCTCGTCCCCCTACGTTAAAGACTTCCAGCGCCCCTTCTTCATCGAGACTCGAGATTTTTACCGGCGCGAGTCCCAGGAGTTTCTCGAGAAGAATACTGTCGCGGAGTACGTCCGCCATGCTCACTCCCGGCTTTCTGAGGAGGAGATGCGAGTGCGCAATTATTTGAGCAAAACGACGGAAAGTGAGTTGATTTCGATTGTAGAAGAGGAGCTGGTCACTCGGCACGCCTCGGAGATTGTGAATCTGAGTTCTGGGGTGGTGAACATGCTGGAGGATGATCGGGTGGACGATTTGCGAAGTATGTACGACTTGTTCTGCAGGGTGAAGGGGACGGAGGAAGTCTTGTTTGAATGCGTCAGCAAGCACGTTAATAAAGTTGGGAGGGCCCTTGTGACTGACCAGGATAAAGCGAAGGAGCCCGTCAATTTTGTCAAGGGGGTACTATCGCTGAGGGACAAATACGACCAAATCAATGAGAAGAGCTTCAAGGGCGACAAGAAGGCCATGAAGAAGCTCAAGGAGGCTTTCGAGGGTTTCATCAATCACGACACCAGGGCCGCGAATTATTTGACCGTGTACGTCGACCAGCTTCTAAGGAGCGGGCTGAAGGGGGTGACAGAACAAGAGGCAGATACGCACATCAACAAAATCATCACGGTTTTTCGCTACTTGCAGGACAAGGATATTTTCGAGGACTTCTACCGGAGGGCCCTTGGCAAGCGACTGCTGCAAAACAAGAGCCTGAGCGATGAGCTGGAGAAGATGTTTGTGGCAAAGCTGAAGGCTGAGTGTGGATACCAATTCACAAGCAAGCTTGAGGGGATGTTTAACGATATGCGAATCAGCAAGGATACAATGAGCAGCTTCAAGGCGAACAGAAGAGGGGCCTTTTCACCGGTGCAAGGGGGCGCTACCCCGAACTCGCAGAGCGCCACTCCGAACTCTCGCTGCGCAGCCCCGAATACCCCCGGTGCGTCTCCTGGCGCAGGCCCAAAGCCGATAGACATTGACGTTGACGTATTGACAACTGGCTACTGGCCTACCCAGAATGATCCCACTTGCCAACTACCTGACAGTATTGAGTCTGCCATCTCGAATTTTGAGGCATTTTACTTTAAGAAGCACACAGGACGAAAGCTTGCGTGGAAGACTTGCGAAGGAAGCTGCGAAATGAAAGCGACATTTGGTGGTGGACGCCGCCACGATCTCATCGTCTCCACCTACCAGATGTGCATCCTAATGCTTTTCAATGAGAGCGAGACGATCACGCTAAGCGATATTCGGAGCAAGACGAACATTCCAGAGGCAGAGCTTAGGAGGCATTTGATCTCTCTCTGCACGAGCCGCCACAAGATACTGAAAAAGAAGAGCAAGGGCAAGGCCATCACGGAGGATGACTCTTTCACCCTTAACAATGACTATACCAGCAACATGAAACGTGTTAAAATTCCTCTTGTGAGCATGAAGGAGACAGAAAAGACCGGAGATGGCGGGAAAGATAGCAACGTATCCAAGGCGCTCGAGGAGGCCCGCAAGTTATCTGTCGAGGCGAGCATTGTTCGAATTATGAAGTCTCGAAAATCGCTTAACCATAATGCACTTGTGGCAGAGTGCAACAAGCAGGTTCTTCAGCGATTCAGTCCCACTCCGCAATTCATCAAGCAGCGGATCGAGAGCCTTATCGAGAGGGAGTACCTCGAGCGTAGCGAAGATGATCCCAAAATGTACCTTTACCTTGCTTGATGATGATGATGATGATGATGATGATGATGATGATGATGATGATTATGATGATTATGATGATGATGCGAATGAATTTGCTTTGTGCTTTCGTCTAATTGTGATTTGATTTGAGAGAGAAAAGCGGCTATCTTTACCGAGAATTTTTTACTGTGACGCGATTTCAATTTTATTTCTTTACTGCACAAATTTGCAACTTCGTCACATGTCACATTTTCGAGCTCACCAAAAAGCTCAAATTCCGAACAAGTAGATTTTGCTCCACATCGGGTCCGTTTTTTTTACGATGCTGTCACAGTTCTTCTCGTTTCTTTAAAGGGCCTCAACCGCGCTGGGATTTGCGTACGAAAATAAACTCCTTTGAGCTCCCCTACTAACGTTTAAGGTTCGTCCTCAAATGGATCATCTGACCTTTAAGAAGTTGGACGTGAATGTGGCACTCGTTCCCGTTTCCGGTCGGTCAGGTGCCCCTGGTCAGACTCTCCGTTGCAGAATTAAAGAAAGTTACAAGCGCAGCACCTCCCTCCCCTTACCTTTTCTTTCCCAGAATGATGATAATCAAGGCAAGGAACCTTCACCTCCTGCGACCACCCCCTCGTTCGTTGTTGTTTCCCCCTCTTCAATCCTGAAGTACTTGCCCGTGTTAACCTCACTTTTTGAGTCCCCTCCCGCTGCCTTGAATCCGCTGTGTTTCCTCCTTCTCCAGAGCTCCCTCCCATTTTTCACTATTGATGATGAAAAAAATAAGTACCTGGACCTGCCCCCCCTCCACGCTAAGTTCCAGCGTCAGATAATCGAGATATTTAGTAGCAGCAGTACAACTACTGAAGATAAAAAGACTTGCGAAATCGACAAAAATGACGACGGCGGCAAGAGCAGCTGCATCAAAAGTAACGCCGTCTCATTTTCATATGTTTTGGACGACACATTCTCTGCGTTTACGGCTGCGTCTGCGAGTTCGTCTACGTCTCCTGCATTCTCTGAATTCACTGATGAAAGTGGTTTTTTGCTTACTGCGATAAAGAGGCTCGACAAAAATTATTTCCCTGGCAAAATAAAAACCTTGATAACAGACATGACTGTGCCCTCCTCCCTTTCCTCGTCCTCTTCCGTCAAGCTCCAAACAATGTCCACCTTTCTCGCGAGTAATTTCTCCTCTCCGCTGACATCCTTGATGGCCATCTGCTCGCAATGCGACACCGAATACGAGGCGAAGCTTAAAAGCGAGAGGCAACAAAGGAATCTCATATCTGCTGCTTCGAAAGCGAGCGTGTCGGCGGCGGCGGCCATGGGTGACCTCTTTACCGCCAAAAAAAAAAGGCCGAGAATGATGGTGAGTACTGCATTCATGATGCCTGGATTGGGATGCGAAAAAATGGCATAATCTTACGCACCCTTGCATACTAAACTTAAACTACCCGAACCCCCACCGATCCTCTAAAAAAAATGTTTATTTTTAGAGTTCTTGGAGTACTTGCCACCTTCTTCTGTTTCCTCTGACCCCTCAATAATAAAAACTCGGTTAACGATAACATCCGAAAACGTAAACGAGGCGATTTGTAAGATTCCTAGATCGTCTAATCCCGCCGGGAGCGACAAAATCTACATCAACAATTGCAAAAAGCACTTCAACCGCGCCCTTCAAAACGACACAATCTATGTCAAAGTTTTACCCCGTGAAGATTGGAGTTACCCTGTTGGCCGTACTCGTTTGGTATCTGACAGTTATGGCGGTGATAACGATGAGGACAAAACCGAAACCGCCACTGACACCACCGCTGACACCACCCTCGCGATGGTGACGGGCCTCGTCGTGGCGATAGATCACGACGCATCTTCTACTCGCCCTCCTATAATTGCGACAATAATCGACTCGCCGCAAAACCGCGGTCGGTACGTGCTTGCTACCCCGATGGATCCAAAGTATCCGAAAATCAGAGTTAAAAACGACCCTTCTTACAAAGATATCCGCATCGTTGTTGAGGTGACAGACTGGCCTGCCGACAGCAAGCATCCGTCCGGTCGTTTCGTTAGGTCAATTGGCAGGGTCGGAGACCTCGACACAGAAGTTGCGTCGATTCTCATTACCAACGACGCGGAGCCGAGAGAGTTCAGTGTCGCCTGTAGGGCTCAGCTTCCCGACCCGCTTAACTATACGATTGAATCGGCAGAGATAAGAAAGAGGGTGGACCTACGCTCATCCCATTTAATCTTCTCTGTGGATCCCCTCGGCTGCGTCGACATAGACGATTCCATGTCGGTCAAATCAATTCCTAACGGGAATTTAGAGTTGGGGATTCACATCGCCGATGTGGATCATTTCGTTCCTAAAAACTCACCGCTTGATTTGCACGCTAGTAGGCAGTGCACAACGTTCTATCTCAGCGATCGTCGATATGATATGCTCCCACCTGAGATTTCTGGCAATTTGGCTTCCTTGCATGACAAATGTGACCGTCTGGCGGTTTCTGTGTTCTTCGAGTTATCCCCTAAAACGCTGCAGATTCTTCCCGAGAGGACGAAGTACAATCGTTCTGTAATTCACAATCAAGCCGCCATGACGTACGACCAAGCTGAGGATATAATTAATGGTGGCGACGGCAGGGCGGACCTCTATTCGGCTAACTCCGCCGTCTCGTTGATCGCTGGTAAGCGAGTCGATGAGGCAATAATTCCGGATATTCGTGAAGCACTGATCTTGTTGACTCAAATTCAGCGCGAATTGAGGTCTGAGCGAGAAAAGAATGGGGCTTTAGACCTCACATCCCAAATTGGTGGTGGAGAGCTAAAATTTACACTGGATGCCGAGGGTAAGCCTATTCAGGTGTCAAATAAGCAGGAGCGTGAGATTCACAAAACTGTCGCTGAGCTCATGATTCTGGCGAATCAATTTGTCGCCACGGAGATCCGAAAGAATTTCCCCCGCACATCTCTGTTGCGGATCCACCGAGGCAGCTCGGGAGAGAAGTTCGCGGACCTGGTGGCAATTTCGGAAGCAAGCGGTGACGCAATTGACGTTACCAGCAATAAGGCGCTGGCGGGTAGCTTAGATAAATTATGCAGAGATAAGAGCGAGGGTGTCGAGGCTCTAGTGAAGAGCCTCGCAACCAAGGCAATGTCGGAGGTGAGTGAACGGCATCTTGTATGGGAGTGGGAGTGGGAGTGGGAGTGGGAGTGGGAGTGGGAGTGGGAGTGGGAGTGGGAGTGGGAATGGGGAGCGCAGCGCTGGG
>Ga0115555_1001374_pt1 | contig 16552 bp, 16 predicted proteins | sample COGITO_mtgs_1104_2_FD_87285 | JGI IMG/M metagenome (GOLD analysis project Ga0115555, IMG submission 87285) | Pelagic marine microbial communities from North Sea - COGITO_mtgs_110407 | ecosystem: Environmental > Aquatic > Marine > Epipelagic | place: Germany:Helgoland, sampling site Kabeltonne... | reverse complement strand
CTTTCATCCAATTTAGCCACCCTCGATTAGCACCAACTAATGGAATAACAATCTGAACAAGGGCCAACATCAAAGTTAAGATTAAACATAGATGACCTATTTCAACGAACATCAACACCCCTTTAAATTCGTAACCGCTATTTATATTAAAACGACACTCTAGATATTAGTTCGATTCAAAAAATAAACCATGCTAACCTATTTTTTTATTTTCTCTTGGGGAAGGAACAGAGCACTTTGTTATCTTAATCTTGGCTTGGCTCAACAAAAATGCCCTTATCCTTGAGAGTGTCAATTATTTCCTTTGGCATGTAATTTTCGTCATGCTTGGCTAAGACCTCATCTGCATAGAACAAATTATTTTTCTTTAAAAAACCAGAAGCAATGACACCCTGATTTTCAGCAAAAAGATCTGGCAGTACACCAGTAAACCTTACTTCAATCGATTCTATATTATCAGTTACCTCGAAACTTACACTACCGTTATCTAAGATAGTAACGCTATTTTCACTAACCAAACCACCAAGTCTAAATCTTTGTCCACTTACTGGAGGGGCATCAAGTATATCACTAGGAGATTTAAAAAACTCAATTCCCTCCCTCATTCCATAACCGACTAGAAGCGTAGATAAAACTAACAAACTCAAACCAGCAATTATAAGGTTTATTCTTTTTCGTTTTCGGCTTAACATAATAAGACTATGGGAAAAAAGGGGCCATATTAAGCCCTTCAGTTTCGTTCAAACCAAACATTAAATTAGCGTTTTGTACAGCTTGCCCCGCAGAACCTTTCGTTAAATTGTCTAACGCAGAAAATAAAATCGCTCGCCCTAAAATACGGTCTTTTACAACGCCTATATGGCAGAAATTCGAACCACGCACGTCTTTGGTTGATGGAACCTCACCGAAAGGAAGCACTTCTATAAACGGTTCGTTCAGATACCGTGATTTCAGTTCACTGTAGATAAGTTCTGCAGATCCACTTACATATATTGTGGCAAGAATACCTCGATTTTGAGGGATCAAATGAGGCGTAAAAGTGACCTCAACAGGTTTACCAGCTATTTTTGAAAATTCTTGATCAAATTCAGCCATATGACGATGTCGAGAAACATTATAAGCTGAGAATCCCTCCGACACTTCGCTGTGCAACATATTTTCTTTGGGAGATCGACCAGCACCCGATACACCAGTAGCAAGATCCACAATTATGTTATCATGAGATACTAGGCCCTTTGAAAGTAAAGGAAGAAGAGGGAACATTCCGGCTGCGGCGTTGCAACCCGTGCACGCAACTAATCGAGATGACTTAATTTCTTGCCTATAGAACTCAGTTAATCCATAAACAAATTCTTTTTGAAGGTCTTTAGCCAAATGTTTCACATTATACCACTTCTCGTACTGCTTTGGATCTCGCAATCGAAAATCAGCCGATAAATCAACAATTTTGAGCGATTTTGGTAAATCGCTAATAACGGGTTGCGTAGTAGCGTGAGGTAAAGCACAAAATACCAACTCAATGTTTGAAAAGTTCACCTCCCCAATACTAATGAGCGTAGGAAGTTTTAAGTGTCGTAAATGTGGGAACACCGTTCGATATTCTTGGCCTGCTTTGCGATCAGCAGAAAGTGCCTTTATGTGAAAGCTGTTGTGTACAGATAATATCCTGACAAGTTCCGCCCCAGTATATCCACTGGCACCTAAAATAGCGACATCAATCATTTACTTCCTAACCAGCCGAAGGCTTTTTCATAATTCAGTAATTATACACTCACAAAAGTAATGTAAAACAAAATTACTACCAAAGCTGAAAACCATTTTCAAAGTTATCTTTTAAGCCTACAATATTTTCTATTATAAAAATCAGATTAGGTATCATTATAAAAAATAACGTGAAAATATTGTATCCCTTTTAATAATGTAAATAGAATATCATTGAGGGTGCAAATAGAACATCACCTTTTGACGTTTGCTCAGAATAGATAATTTAGTTCTTGAACAGCTATCAAGCCTTGAAAAATGAAAAACTTATTTCTATTAAATCTTATAGAAAGCAACTTTGCCATTTGTTTACACAATTATTGATGAAGATACAATAATTGCAATTTTAGTTTGGGTTAGCGTATTATATTTCTACAACAAAAGGACATTAAATGATAAACCTAACAACTAAGTCAATTGCCATACTTCTCATACTTCTGATCTCGACTGGGATTTCACTGGCTTTAGAAAAATCCATCACAATTGGAATGCAGTTAGAGCCACCAAATTTAAATCCAACCGCAGGTGCCGCCGCTGCTATCGACGAAGTTGTTTACGCGAACGTCTTTGAAGGCTTAACTCGTTTTAAACCCGATGGATCAATAACTTCTGCTTTGGCTGAGTCCTGGAATATTTCTTCCGACGGGTTAACCTATACTTTTTATTTAAGGTCAAACGTCGAGTTTCACGATGGGACCAAGATGACAGCCTCCGACGTAAAGTTTTCATTAGACCGTGCTATAAGCGAAGATAGCACAAATGCCCAAAAGGCTCTTTTTACAGATATAGCAAGTGTAACAGTTGTCGATAAGCAAACAGTCAAGATATTACTAAAAACATCAAACGGTGGCTTTATCACAAGTCTGGCATGGGGAGATGCAGTAGTCGTTTCAGAGAAAACTATATCTCAAGCAGAGACTGCTCCTGTGGGAACTGGTCCTTTTAAATTTTCAAAATGGATAAAAGGAGACAGAGTAGAGCTCGTCAGAAATAGTAAATATTGGGGCGAAGCAATATATTTAGATAAGGCGACTTTCAAGTTTATTTCGGACCCAACAGCAGCATTTGCAGCCGTAATGGCCGGTGATATTGATGCTTTTCCTGTGTTTCCCGCCCCTGAAAACCTATCGCAGTTTGCGGCAGATCCTCGGTTTAAAGTGATAGTAGGGTCAACTGAAGGAGAGACAATATTATCAACTAACAATAAAAGGCCACCATTTGATAAGCTAGAAATGCGAAAGGCATTGGCCCATGCTATTAACCGAGAAGAAATAATTAATGGTGCAATGTTTGGCTTTGGAACTCCGATAGGTACACACTTCGCTCCCCATAACCCTGATTATCTTGATTTGACAGCTAACTCCAATTACGACCCTGAACTTAGTAGAAAATTGATAAAAGAATCAGGCTACGATCGAAACACAGTGATTACACTGAAATTACCACCACCCTCTTATGCAAGAAGAGGTGGCGAAATTGTCGCGTCTCAACTTCGAAAGGTTGGCTTAAATATTGAAATATCGAATTTAGAGTGGGCCCAATGGCTTGAACAAGTTTTTAAAGGGAAAGATTATAATTTAACAATTGTAAGCCATACAGAACCTTCAGACATAAATATTTATGCTCGGCCTAACTATTACTTTCAGTACGACAGTGCGATGTTCCAACATTTAATTAAAGAGCTAAGTGGTACAACCGATCCCAAAATGCGATCAACCATTATACAAAAAGCTCAAGTTATGATAAGTGAGAATTATGTTAACGGTTATCTTTTTCAACTAGCTAAGACCGGCGTTGCTAATAAAAAAATCAAAGGTCTTTGGGAAAACTCGCCTACACAAGCCAACGACTTGACCCATGTAATGTGGAGCGAGTAGAGCTATAGGCCGAAGGCACGTTTTCTATCTGCTTTATTCTAACTTCGAACTGGACCTCTTTTATGTTAAATTACGTCAAAGCGCGAATTTTATCTCTAGCGACGAGCTTACTGTTGTCCAGTATGATTATTTTTATTTTGCTTGAGGCGGTTCCAGGTGATGCAGCCTCGTTCATGTTAGGAATAAATGCAACAGAAGCCACTATCAACGCGTTAAGAGAAGAGCTGGGATTAGAGAAAAATATTGTTATTCGTTATCTAGATTGGACGACAGGAATGATGTCTGGAAATTTTGGAGTTTCGTACACTTATCGTGTCCCTGTTCAAGAGTTAATTCTTGAACGGCTCCAAGTTTCGCTGCCACTTACGATCTATTCAATATTTCTATCAGTTCTTATTGCTTTTCCTGCGGGTATTCTAGCTGCTCAATTTTATGGAAAAAAAACTGATTATTCGATTATGGCATTATCACAAGTTGGAATTTCTATACCAAACTTTTGGTTTGCCATAATTTTAGTACTCATTTTTTCTATAAATTTGAGGTGGTTTTCAGCAGGTGGGTTTTCCGGTTGGGATTCGGGATTAGGCTCTGGTCTTAAGTCGCTCACCTTACCAGCAATATCTCTAGCTCTACCCCAAGCCTCCATTTTAAGCAGAGTGATTAGAGCATCCCTCTTGAATACTCTGAAAGAGGATTACATCCGTACGGCGAGAGCAAAAGGATTAACGCTGAGGCAAGCCATCCAAAATCATGCGTTGAGAAATGCTCTAATTCCAATTTTAACAATTCTTGGACTTCAATTTTCATTTTTACTAGCCGGAGCTATAATAATTGAGAATGTATTCTTTCTTCCAGGTCTTGGTCGATTAATCTTTCAAGGGATAATGCAACGAGACCTTATCGTGGTAGAAAGCGTAATAATGCTTCTTGTTTTTTCAGTTATAATTATAAATTTTCTAATTGATATCATGTACTTAATTATTGATCCAAGATTACGACGATGAACTTAAATCAATTTAGCATTACAAAACAAAACGGTATTTTAAAATTTAGTTTCTGGCTAGGTCTGTCAGTCTTCCTATTTATCACTTGTTTAAGTGTTTTATCAATATTTTGGACCCCCTATGATATAACTTTTTTAAATATTTCAGAAAAATTGAAGCCTCCTGGAAGCCCAAACCATCTTTTAGGAACAGACCATTTTGGGCGCGATATCACATCAATGCTGATGCTAGGTGCACAAACCTCACTTTTAGTGGCCTTTATGGCTACATTCATTGGTTTAGTCGTAGGCATTCCTCTTGGACTATTGGCTGCTAGCAAAGCTCGAAGCCCAGTAGATGACATAATAATGCGTGGCAATGACTTAATTTTTGCTTTTCCCGCTCTTGTTATTGCCATTCTAATCACCGCAGTCTTTGGACCATCAATGATAAACGCTATAATTGCTATAGGAATATTTAATATACCAGTTTTTAGTCGAGTTACCAGAGGCGCTGCCCTGTCTGTATTTACACGTGACTTCATCCTTGCTGCAAAAGTCTGTGGAAAAAATAATTTTCAAATCTGCATGGAACATATACTTCCTAACATCACCAGTATTCTAATTGTTCAAACCTCTATACAATTCTCATTAGGCATTTTAGCTGAGTCTGCACTGAGTTATGTTGGGTTAGGAACCCAGCCTCCTATGCCTAGTTGGGGACGCATGCTAGCCGATAGTCAAACTATGATCTCATTTGCTCCACACCTCGCCTTAGCTCCTGGGATTGCAATAATATTAGTAGTACTGTCAATAAATACTATGGGTGACAGTTTAGGAGATTATCTCGATCCCAAGCTACGAAAAAATAAATCATGACACTTCTGAGTGTAAAAAACCTTTCAGTAAAAATTGATAACAAAGCTATACTAAAAAATATTAGCTTTGATATCAAACGTGGGGAGATTTTTGCACTCTTAGGAGAAAGTGGCTCCGGTAAGTCAATGACGGCTACTGCAATAACAAAATTATTACCAGACCATTCCAAAATGAATGGTAGAATTTTATTTGAGAACTCCGATATTGCGAATTATTCGGATAACGAAATGTGCCATATCCGTGGAAGTCAAATTTCCATGATTTTTCAAGAACCAATGACCGCACTTAATCCACTAAAGACAATAGGCAATCAGATTTCTGAGACTCTTAGAGTACATAAATATATCAATAGAACTATGGCTGATGAGGCAGCTATTAGAGGACTTACTCGAGTTGGATTGAATACAAATATCATCTCACCAGATCGATTTCCACACGAGCTTTCAGGCGGACAACGCCAAAGAGTAATGATCGCTATGGCAGTTGCATTAGAACCAAAACTTGTGATTGCTGACGAACCGACAACCGCCTTAGATGTCAAAACTCAATCTGAAATCCTAAAACTGCTTCAAGATTTAGTACGGGAGGATCGAATTGCCCTTCTTCTAATTACCCACGATTTAGCAATTATTTCAAAAATTTCTCAGAGAGTTGCTATAATGAAAGATGGTGAAATACTAGATAAGGGGTTAACTTCTACTTTATTCAAGAAACCCTCACACCCATACACACGGCAATTACTTCTTGCTGCAACCACAAAAGCAAGAGCAAGGCCGCTAACGAGTAAAAAAATACTTATGCACATAAGCGCTCTCTCAAAAACATACAGACGACAAATCCAAACTGAAAACGAAAATAAGAGGAATAGGCCTACCCTTCAGAACATCAGTTTTTCTGTCTACCATGGCGAGTGCTTAGGAATTGTTGGTGAGTCTGGATGTGGAAAATCAACGTTGGCTCGAAGCATAATGGGTCTTGAAGCCTTGGACACTGGAGACATTAATCTTGATGGTTCACCAGTAACGTTCAAGAGTAAAACAAACCTACAGGTTCGTGCTAAGATTCAAATTGTTTTTCAAGATCCTTTTAGTTCATTTGATCCACGGCACCCGATTAAAAGAATAATTTCTGAACCGTTTAACCTTCTTAAGAAAAAGCCTTTAGACGAACATAAAAGAATACTTCTAAAAACTGCAATAATTGATGTTGGACTAAAAGAAACAGACCTCGAAAAGTATCCACATCAGTTTTCAGGAGGCCAACGACAGCGTATTGCAATCGCCAGAGCAATTATAATAAAGCCAAGAGTCATTATTTTAGACGAAGCACTGTCCGCTTTGGACGCAACACTTAGAAATAATATGATTGCATTACTACAAAAACTTTCACTAGACTATAATTTAAGTTATATTTTCATCAGTCATGATATCACTTTGGTTAAGGCAATAACGAATAGAGTTTTAATAATGAAAGATGGTAAAATTGTTGAATCGGGAGACACGAACCAAGTCATCAAATATCCAAAGTGCCGTTACACCAAGTTGCTTATTAACTCAACTCCATCGATTCCTAAAGACTGGCTTAGGGATTAGAAAACTTAAGGTGCACGATGATTAAAAAACTATTATGGCTTTTAACTGAAAGGCTCTTATTATCAAATAAAGCCTCAATGATTACTGAACTAGACATCGAGGCCGATGGAGGTCAGCGCATATGAGAATGTTTGAAATAAGCAATGAATGATGTTTTTAAACGTGGCCCGAAGAACCTTATAACTGACGTTTCAGGTCTTTTGGTTGGAAATGCACAAAATCAAATCATAAAATCTGGTGTATCGGTGTTATATGGTGTTAACCCATTCCTTGCTGGTATAAATGTTATGGGTGGTGCCCCAGGGACTAGAGAAACAGATTTACTATCCCCAGACAAGATTGTTCAAATGGTTGATGCTATTGTTCTATCTGGAGGATCTGCTTTTGGCTTAGATGCGGCATCTGGGGTAACCGACGAATTAAAAAACAAGGGTCGTGGTTTCCCAACATCAGCTTTTCCTGTACCAATAGTTCCAAGCGCAATACTTTACGATCTTAATAATGGTGGCGACAAAAACTGGACAATAAACCCTTACCGAAAATTGGGCACTCACGCACTCAACTCAGTATCGAAAGACTTTAAATTAGGAAGCATTGGAGCTGGACTTGGGGCAAATACTTTAAACTTAAAAGGTGGTTTAGGATCTTCATCAGTTATCCTTGAAAATGGCATTACAGTAGGTGCTCTTGTCGCTGTATCCTCAGTAGGTTCGACAGTTATGGGACAAAGCCCCCACTTTTGGGCTGCACCATTTGAATTGGGAGGTGAATTTGGAAATCTTTGTTCATTTAAAGATTATGATAGCCAACAAAGGGGTTGGACTAGATAAAAACCACTTAAAAAGGAGTCGACAACAATTGGAATTGTTGCAACGGATGCAATTTTAGATAAATCACAGGCGACGCGGATAGCAATAGCCGCTCAAGATGGTATTGCAAGAGCAATTTTTCCAAGCCACACACCTTTTGATGGAGACCTCTTATTTTCAGTTTCAACAGGTAAATTTAGGTTAGAAGACTCAACATTTGATACGCTCAAAATTGGACATGCCGGGGCACAATGCGTAGCCCGTGCAATAGCAAGAGCAATTTACAATGCCACACCCAGTGACAGTGATATCTTGCCGTGTTGGTCTAATTTTAATAAAAGACCTTAAGACACTCTACTGTGTGTTTAATTTAGCGAAATAGAACCAAGAGTGGGATGCCATGGAAAATAAGCAACAAGTATTCTTTTTAATCGCAATAGCTATCTTTGCTAGTGTTACATTATACTTTTTTTGGCCCACACTAAGCAAAGAATTTGAAAAAAAGGAAGTAATTTTAGTGAAGATAAAGTTAGTTAATAAGTGTTCTTTTCAGGAAGACTTATTTATTATTACTCATAAAGATAGCGGGAGGACCGTTCAATTTAACAATGGACTTGCCAATATTAATGTCAAGGAAGGCAGTGAGCTCACTTTAGGACTTTCTCCCCTTTATCCAGATTTTCGCTACGACGGCGTACCTCAGCCAGCAAAATCTGATATGACAATGATTGCAGATTGTAGTGCATCGCCCAGAATGCAAATGATCATGGAGTCAATGAAGGAAAGTTTTAAAAACTGATTATATGATAAAAGTCTTTTATTGGAACTCGAAACGTGTGTTTAAAGCTAGAAATTGCATAGACAACTAAACCAAAAAAATAAATTTAAACTTTTTGCAAACTGCCTTCACCTGACCGGTGCACATTTGAAGGCTTCTTACTTCGGCGTGTTCTTGATCGCTGCACTTTTGATTTTCTACTCGCCTCAAACTTCGTTTCTGATCTCGATTTCCCGACAAAACCTCCGCCACCTTTTTTTCTTATTCGCTTACCAGGGTCCTCATTACTTAAAATTGGGCGACTTACCACTTTCCAATCAAGAGATACATTGGTGATATCCATTTTAATCAGTTTTTCTATAGCCTTAAGATTCTTTTGTTCAGCAGCAGCGCAAAATGAAATTGCTAGACCTGAAGCTCCTGCTCGCGCAGTTCTTCCAATTCTATGAACATATGTCTCAGGAACATCTGGAAGGTCATAATTAACCACAAGTTCAACGTTTGGAACGTCTATTCCTCGAGCGGCGATATCGGTCGCTATCAGAACTAAGCACTTTCCCCGCTTAAAATTGTCTAAGGCTCTTTGACGTTGACCCTGTGATTTGTTACCATGGATTGCGTCCAAGTATAAACCACCATTATTCAAACTCTTTACTACTTTATCTGCACCATGCTTGGTTCGAGAAAACACGAGTATCCTTTTTCCCTTTCTATTTGTAATAAGATCTCTAAGCGCATTAAGTTTTTCTGAAGCTGACAGAAATAAAACCTGTTGCGTAATCTTATCTGCTGGTTTTGCTATCGAAGCAACAGCTACTTCCGTTGGGTTATTTAGGTAGTCCGAACTTAATTTTTTTATTTCTTTCGGCATTGTAGCAGAAAAGAGAAGTGTTTGTTTTTTCTTCGGTAAAAGTGCAAAAATTCGTCGAATTGCTGGTAAAAAACCTATATCTAGCATTTGGTCAGCTTCATCTAAAACAAGGTAATTAACTCGAGATAAATCTAATGTTTTTTGTGCTACATGATCCTCAATTCGTCCAGGAGTACCAACAACTATATCAGCGCCTTTCCTCAATGCTTGTGCTTGCCTAAAAAATGGGACTCCACCAAAAATAGCTACTGACTTTAAATTAACTGCTGAAGCATAAGATTTTATTACGTCTTCAACTTGTGCTGCTAACTCCCTTGTCGGCGATAAAACTAACATTTGAACCGGACGAAACTTACCCGTTCTTTCTTGATCGTAGAGAGATGTTAAAACTGGCAAACTAAACGCAGCTGTTTTCCCAGTTCCAGTCTGAGCTAACCCTACAAGATCCCGCCCTTCAAGAATAAGTGGTATGGATTGCTGTTGTATGGGTGTCGGCTTAACTAAGCCTTGGCGCTCTAAAACCTTAAGAAGTGGTTTAGCTAGACCTAATGTTTCAAATCCCAAATCAAACTTTCATATAAATGCAGAAATAAAGTAAAAACAAACAAATTTATAAAAGTTTGCTATTACTTTATTTTATTTCTAGTTACACTGAAAACATAGAATTAATAATATTTTTATGTCCTTGAACCCACTAGATATTATCGTTTACTAAACTGGAAAGACTTTCGAGCTTTAGGCTTTCCGTACTTCTTTCTCTCTACGGTTCTACTGTCGCGAGTTAAAAAACCTGCAGCCTTCAATGCTCCACGTAAACTGGGCTCAAATAAGCATAAAGCCTTGGAGATACCATGCTTCACAGCTCCAGCTTGACCCGATAGTCCGCCACCTTTCACAGTCGCCATCACATCATATTGGTCTTCAACGCCCGCTACTGAGAATGCTTGGCCAATAACCATTTGCAGCACAGGACGTGCAAAATACGCGTTCATTTCTTTGCCATTTACGATTATTTTGCCCACACCTGCTTTAATCCATACTCGAGCAACAGCATCTTTTCGTTTTCCAGTCGCATATGAACGACCCAAACTATCTTTGACAGCTTCTCTCTTTACAAGAGTCTCCTCAACAATTTCATCAGGAAGAGTTGATTTTAATTCGTCCAGGGATTTTATTTCTTCTGACATATTTTATGCACTCCGAGTATTTTTGGGGTTCATTGATTTCAAATCAAGGACCACAGGGTTTTGCGCTTCATGAGGGTGATCAGAGTCAGCATACACCCTTAAATTTGTCATTTGTTGCCTGGAGAGAACTCCCCCAGGAAGCATACGTTCAACAGCTTTTGTCACTACACGCTCCGGAAACTTTCCTTCCAACAACTGCTCTGCCGTTCGTGATTTTATTCCACCTGGATGACCGGTATGCCAATAATAGGTCTTATCAGTTCGTTTTTTCCCAGTGAGCTGAATCTTCTTTGCATTTATTATTATCACGTTGTCGCCCATATCCATATGAGGCGTAAAACTCGCCTTATGTTTGCCGCGTAGTCTCATAGCGACAATTGAGGCTAGTCTACCGAGAACTACTCCCTCAGCATCAACGATGATCCAAGTTTTTTCAATATTAGTTGGTTTAGCAGAAAAAGTTTTCATATTTATCGCCCAATTATATTCCGTTCTTCGAGAATTTACTCGCTTACACAAAGTTGTAGTTGTAACGAAAAATTCTATTACGTCAATACCAAATAACAAAAAAACAATTAAAAACAGAGATATAGCAATGCGGTACTATGATACCTCTAATCAATTCAAAAAGCTTGAAAATTTATAATTCTTTACGAGGTATCGCGTAAGTGAAGCTAGCCTGAGCGACAGTTAAATCTTCCAAACTACTCCTTAACAAAACGTCACCTACAATCAAAGTACGACCTTTTTTTAAAATTCGTGCATCAGCAATAAGGTCATTAGGATTAGGTTTACGCATAAAATTAATTGAGCAATTAGTCGTAACTGCCAGCGGCTTCTTACCAATTGCCGCCAATACAGCGATATAAAAAGAGACATCAGCTAGAAGAAACATTGATGGGCCCGACACCGTGCCACCTGGGCGCAAATCACTTTCTGTTACTCTTAATTTTATAGATGCACTGAACTCAGTTAAATTCAAAATTTCAATTTTTCCATTTACTTGAGGAAAAACATCTTCCAAAAACGATAACATACTTGTCTTACTAAAAAATGTTGTCATGGTTGTCTCTTATTATATTAAAAATTTAGTTTAATTGAAGGATAGGAAGGTTCAATGGAAAAGATACTCATTCGTGAAAAAAAGGATAATATTGAAATATTGACCTTAAACGATCCCAAAAAGTTAAATGCATTATCTGAAGAGATGCTTTCATCCCTTGAAATAGCTTTTGACGAGATCTCTAAAGATAAAGAGGTTAAAGTAGTCATAATAAGATCTTCAGGAAGACCGTTTTGCGCAGGTCACGACCTAAAACAAATGCAGCTAGCACGACAAACTAAAGATTTGGGTAAACAATATTTTAGTGACCTCTTCAAGCGATGCGGAAGAATGATGATCTCAATCACTAAGCTGACACAACCCGTAATCGCATCAGTTGATGGAATTGCAACCGCAGCTGGATGCCAATTAGTGGCTACATGCGACTTGGCGATAGCTTCATCTGATGCTACTTTCGGTGTAAATGGCGTAAATATTGGGCTTTTTTGTTCAACTCCAATGGTTGCTCTATCAAGAAATATTAGTAAAAAGAAAACATTTGAGATGCTAATCACAGGCGACTTTTTAAACGCATCGTCTGCAAGATCAGCTGGACTGGTAAATAACGTTGTAGACCCACGCGATCTAAATGCAGAAACTTTTAAAATGGCTAAAAAAATAGCAGCGAAGCTATCAGCTGCTGTAAAAGTTGGAAAAGAAGCGTTTTACAATCAAAGTGAAATGGATTTAGAGTCCGCTTATACGTACACTGCGGAAGTTATGGCTGAAAATATGCTGTTTAACGACACCAGCGAAGGTATAAATGCATTTTTGGAGAAAAGAACCCCAAATTGGCCCGATAATTAAACTATCACTTGTCGGGGAGGAAAAAGCGTTTCAAAGCGAACCCAGACAGAAACAAGCCATAGTGCTAGTCCTAAAAGTTGATGAAGAATAGCAATTTGATAAGGAGCTCCATAAATAACTGTAACAATTCCCAACACAACTTGAGAAGAAAGAACTAGTAAAAGAAAAGAATGACAATTTCTTAAGAATTTTATTGGACTCTTCCTGCTCCTTAACCACGTTAAAATACCAATCAGCGTAAGAGCGTAAGCGGAGACGCGATGATTAAACTGGACCGCTGCAGGGTTTTCAAGAAAATTTCCCAAAAAACCATCAAAAGCCAAGTAATCAGATGGAAAAATCTCCCCTGCCATAAAGGGCCAATCGGTATATGCAGTTCCAGCATCAATACCAGCCACTAAAGCACCTAGAATAATTTGAAAAAATAATGCTACTAAAAATAAGTTCATGTAGATGCTAAGCGTCTTATCACGATTTCTTCTTCCCAGCATCAATGACTCAGCCTTTCTTTCCAACAAAAGAATAAACCAGAGAATCAACCCTACTATACAAAAAGCCATTCCTAAATGCGTCGCTAATCGATAAGAAGCCACATCCGTCATTTCGGCCATTAGCCCAGAGTAAACCATCCACCAACCAACCAAGCCTTGAAAGCCGATAAGCACTCCAATTATAAAAAACTTACCTTTCCAGCCGTCTGGAATATTCCTTGTAATTAATAACCAAAAAAATCCCACAAACCAAACAAGCCCAATGACCCTACCCAATTGGCGGTGGCCCCATTCCCATAGGTAAATTGTTTTAAATGCATCCAGCGTCATTTCCATATTCACCAGTAAAAATTCAGGGGTCACCTTATACTTTTCAAATTCCACAACCCATTTTGCGTTAGATAATGGCAGTAGTATACCTGTAACGGGTTTCCACTCCACTATAGAAAGTCCTGAATCAGTGAGACGAGTCATGCCGCCGACCACAACCATACAAACTATTAAAACTAAAAGAATTATGAGCCAAACTCTACAATATTTTGAGTTTGAGAAGGTCTTTAGAGAGGATACCTTTTTATTGCTTATTTGAATCTCGTTTGGATTAACATCAACTTCTTGAAATACTAGTTTTTTGCTACCCAACGCACTCGATCCCTTCACCATAATTATTATGATAGTTATAGCTTATAAATTAATTTTCAAGATATTAATCCCTACCTGACGATTTAATTAAGGCTTTGATCACACCATGTAATGTTCTCACGTCGGAACTTGTTAAAGGCAGTCGCCCTAATAAGTTATTTAAGTTCTGAGTTAAGCTATCTTGTTTGCTTTGGGGCCAAAAATAATTCGCCGAATGTAGGCTCTTTAATAAGGCTAAACGAAGATGTTCAACTTCTATTCGAGAAGCATAAAGTATTTTTTCTTTATAAGTGCTCAGGTTATCCTTAGACGAATTTGTTTTAAACCATTCATAGGCCATAAGGATTACACATTGAGCTAAATTAAGGGACGAAAAGTTCGGGTTTGTCGGAAAAGAAACTATTTCTTGAGCTAAATAAATATCGCTATTCTCAAGCCCTGCTCTTTCAGGCCCAAACAGTAAACCAACCCGCTGACCTGATGCTACCAGTAAAATACTTTTCTCCATTGCACGCTCTGGCGAACAAATTTCTTTGGACAGGTCCCGATTTCTTGCAGTCGTGGCAAATACATAGTTCAAATCGATGCAAGCTTCTTCAGTTGACCCACAAATTTTTGCATTATCCAAAATACTGCCCGCACCCGAGGCGGTTGCTACCGCAATCTGGTTTGGCCATCCATCCCGTGGACAAACTATCCTCAGGTCTGTCCAACCAAAGTTCAACATAGCCCTGGCGACTGCACCAATGTTCTCTCCTAGTTGAGGACGAACCAAAATTACTGCTGGGCTATCCTTTATGCTGACCGCTGGATTTAAAGTATTCAATTTGACCATTTTTCAATCGTTTCAAGATGTAAATCAATCGAAACACTATTAAAATTTAAATAAATAGATATAGAGTCTCAATATCTTGTGAATTAATTCTTTAACATTTCTTTTCCATAGTCCATATAACAGAGCAAGAATGTGTTCAAGGCAACAAACGACGAAACCGAAAGTGAGTATTATGAGCAAAATTAAGGTAGAAAATCCAATAGTTGAATTAGACGGTGACGAAATGACAAGGATTATCTGGGGCTTCATTAAGAAAAAATTGATACTGCCCTATCTTAATATCGATTTAAAATACTATGATCTTGGCATCGAAGAGAGAGATAAAACTAATGACCAGGTAACAATCGACTCCGCACTGGCAATACAAAAATATGGAGTGGGAGTGAAGTGTGCTACAATTACACCGGATGAAGATAGAGTTCAGGAATTTGGTTTAAAGGAAATGTGGCGCTCACCAAACGGAACAATAAGAAATATTCTTGGTGGTGTCGTTTTTCGTGCTCCGATAATCTGTAATAATGTCCCAAGGCTAGTCCCTGGGTGGACCCAACCTATAGTAATTGGACGACACGCTTATGGCGACCAATACAGAGCAACAGACTTCAAATTTCCCGGTAAAGGCACACTATCCATGAAATTCGTTAGTGACTCTGGCGAAATTATAGAAAAAGAAGTTTTTAAAGCCCCATCAGCAGGCATTGCTATGGGAATGTACAATCTTGATCAATCAATAATTGATTTCGCAAGAGCATCTATGAATTATGGCTTAAATATGAAATGGCCAGTTTATCTTTCAACAAAAAATACAATTTTAAAAACTTACGATGGGCGCTTCAAAGATTTATTTCAAAAAATTTATGAAGATGAGTTCAAAGTTAAATTTGATGCGGCTGGAATAACTTATGAGCATCGATTGATTGATGACATGGTCGCATCTGCAATGAAATGGTCAGGCGGCTTTGTGTGGGCCTGTAAAAATTATGATGGTGATGTACAGTCGGATACCGTAGCTCAAGGATTCGGCTCCCTTGGGTTAATGACAAGCCAATTAATGACTCCGGATGGAAAGATTGTTGAGTCAGAGGCTGCTCACGGCACCGTTACTCGTCACTACAGACAACACCAGCAAGGAAAAGAGACATCAACCAACTCTATTGCATCGATTTTTGCTTGGACCGGTGGCCTAAAGCACCGAGCCAAATTAGATAATAATGAACCCTTGAGCACATTTGCTCGAACTTTAGAGAAGATTGTTGTTGATACAGTAGAAAAAGGATGTATGACAAAAGATCTAGCTCTGCTAGCGGGGCCAAACCAAAAGTGGGTGAGCACAATCGGGTTCCTGGAACAGATTGATATTAATCTAAGCCAATCATTAAACCTATAAAGGCTTAGTTTAAGGCTTGACTCAAAATAAAGGCTTTTGCTACCTCAATCGCATCGGCTGCTTTGTTAGGGTCTAAACCACCTGCCTGTGCCATATCTGGCCTACCTCCTCCACCTTTTCCACCGGTCGCTTTAGAGGCCTCCTTGACTATATCAACAGCAGAAAATTGAGAAGTAAGATCAGGAGTGATACCACAAATTAAATTGACCTTTGATGACGATACATTTACCAACAAAATTATTCCAGAAATGATATCTTTCTTCTGTGTATCAATAATTTCACGCAAACTATTGTTATCTACATCATGCAAAATTTTACCAACAAATGAAACATTAGAAATTTTTATTGTTTCAGCATACGTAGAGCCACTACTCTCAGACCCTAGGGCGAGTTTTTTCTTCATATTTGAAATCTGTAACTGCAGATTTTTCTTGTCTTCAAAAAGAGCCTCTAACCGATAAATAATATCATTAACATTTGTTTTTAATAAGTTAGACACATTTCTTAATGTTCTTTCTTGATGAAATACAAGCTTAGCTACTTGTTCTCCGG
>Ga0115555_1001373_pt1 | contig 16558 bp, 8 predicted proteins | sample COGITO_mtgs_1104_2_FD_87285 | JGI IMG/M metagenome (GOLD analysis project Ga0115555, IMG submission 87285) | Pelagic marine microbial communities from North Sea - COGITO_mtgs_110407 | ecosystem: Environmental > Aquatic > Marine > Epipelagic | place: Germany:Helgoland, sampling site Kabeltonne... | reverse complement strand
CGAAGAGCGTAAACGCTCGGAAGAATTGGAGGAGACGACGAGAAAAGCGGGATTAAGAGCGACGACGGCGGAGGAAACTTTGAGAGCGTACGCGAGCATAGTGCCGGAAACGAGAAGTAAAGAAACCGTCGAGGAAAAAGAAAAAGAGAACACGATGGAGGTAGAGTTAGCACCACAAATAGAAAAAGAAGAAGAACGCGAGAAGGAAAACGAACATGACGTGAGTGAACGAGATGTTTTAAAAAGCGCCAGAGACGCCATGCGACGTGAACGCGACCAGGCCATCGCGAAGCAGAGAGTCGCAGAAAACAAAGCGTTGGAGTTTGAAGAGGAGTTACGCGACGCGGAGTATACGATCATGGCTTTGCGTCAAGATTTAAAGGCAAGCGAGGAGCAACAGCGGCAGCAAGGAGAAGAAGGAAACGATCGAAGAGAAAGCGACGACGACGACGCAAACGACAACGAGGAGTTTGGAGGAAGCGAGAAGCAGACGAAAGCCGACGCCGCGCTCATCGCCGAACTTCACGCCGAAAGGCGCAAAAACGAACACCTCGCCGAAGCGTTGCACCAATCAAAAGAGCAAATTGCTGTTTTTAAAAACTTATCGGAAAAGACGAAATCGATGGCAGATAAAGTAGAATCTGAAGCGGACGAGTTGGAAAACGCCATCGTCGTCGGCGAAGAAAAGACTAGGACGTTGGCGAAATCCTTGTTGGAAGAACGAAGGAAGGTGAAGAATTTGCGCGAGACGGTTGATATCGTCGCGCGATTGGTAGAGAAAATGACGACGCTAGAAGCCGACGACGAAAAGGAGCAGAACTATGGGAACGAGAGCGCGAGAAGCTTAGTCCCCGAGTCTCCCTTTCGCCGTTCGCGTAAAGCCAAATCGCGATTGACGGACGAAGAAGCGTTGGAGGAATCCTTACGGGAAGAAGACCAGATGTTCGACGACGAAACGTTCTTCGAGGAAACCATCGAGCGCGTCAAAAATGCTTTAGATTATAAAATCGAGCGGCTCGAAAGTCTCGCGCGCGAACACGTGAGTAAAACGAAAGAACTCGGCATTCTGCTCACCGAAGCCGACGATGAGATTGTCGCTCAGCAAGAAGTCATCGAACAGTTGCAAATGCAAAGAGACGCTTTGTTGGAAGAAATCGACTCCCGAGACGAACACTTGGACTCAATCGAACGCGATTTGGAGCAAATGTTACAAACGGAACATAAACTTCGCGAAGAAGTGTCGAATAAGGAAAAACTCGTCCACATAGAGACGGCGAAGAACGACAAGCTCATGACGCTCATGGAAGAGCAAGCGATGTGGACGTCGTCGTCTAACAAAGAAAACGCCAATCCTTCTTCCAAAGACAAAGCAAACTCAAACGCGAACGACGAAGATGGTCAAAACGACACAGACCGCGACCAATTCGAGCGTCTAAAAAGAGACACCAACTTAAATCGCAACTATTCCAAATCAGCGCCGGCGACGCCCGCGAAAACGCGAAGAATACGCTCCTCGAGCGCAGGAGGCAAGAACAACGGAATCGACATCGCCAAGGACGTGTACGCGCCTTTACTCGTCACGATCGAGAAACGCCTGCAGCAACTCAAAGAAGATCGAAGGAAGCTCGCTGCCTCCAAGTGAGCAACAACCCATCGAGAAAGATGCTTACCGTAGCTCTAGCTTTAGAGAATTTAGTGTTGGTCTGTTGGAAATAAAGTGTACAACGTTCTCGCACACGCACACATCAGCGTTTTAAAATCAAAGCTCTAAAGAGTTTAAGAAACACTTGTAATTCCTTCACTGAAAAGAATCAAAGACGCGACGTAAACGACGACGACGCGTATTATGTTTTCCTCGCGCCGTCGCCTTCCTCCCTTCGTCCTCCTCTTTCCCGCTTTGTTGTTGTTGTTTACGATGACGAAAACGAACGCGTTCGAAGGCGACGAGTTTTCTTTGACGAAACATTTCGTTTCCGCATCGTCCTCGCGAAGAGAAGGCGGAGGAGAAAACTTTAGTATTAAGGGAAACGGAGACGACGGAAAACCACCGGCTTCTTTCGAAGAAGAAGAGCACGATGATGACGACGGCGAGTACGAGTACACGGATTATTATTCTCGCGAAGAGAGAGTTAATGATGATAACGATGATTATGATGAAGAGGGAGAGATGCTGTTCGAGCGTTCCGCCCACGGCGTCCAACTGATAGACGGGAAGCGAGAAAAAATGATGCGAGAGAAACACCGAACGACGGATAAAGATGTAGTGGAACGGTACATGTACACGGACGGTGATAAGGAGAGTGGAAGGAAACATTCTATGATTGGTCCTTTGTTACCGTGGAGATTCGATAGTTTCGGAAACCAGCTGACGCTGGACGAGATACGAAGAGGTATCGGCGCGGATGAGGAGAAGAGGAAGGAGGAGCTGGAGAAGAGCATGGCGCAGAGAACGTTTAAGATTGATCATTTGCAAGGAAGAGTGAAGAGGAGTAGTAATAGTGGAGGAGGGGAAGAAGAGGAGAAGAGGAGAATACCGAAGGTATCGCTGACGAAAGTGAGAAGAAAAACTTTACGATGGACGAAACGCGCGATGGAATTGGTATTGCGAGACGTGAGGAAGTTACAATTTCCGACGGATTGCGACGAGAGTAAGCTTTTGATCGTACCTTTGGAACAGTGTCCGCTGGGGTGTCGATTGCATATTTATTTGCAGCGCGCGTTAGTTTTAGCGACGAGTTTAGAGAGAACTTTAGTTTTTTTACCGCCGTGGGATTCTGGTATGGACCATTTGTTCATGCCGCTGACCAAGTGCACTTTGAGGACGGGCGAGAAGAATAGTCCGAAGAGAGAAATTAGGGTAAAATTAGCGACAGCTATTGAAGTTTTGGGACCAATTATGTTCCCAAGCACCTCACACGGCGCGCCGCACGAAAAAATAAACAAGTTTGTCGAAACGGTTCGCGACGCGGTGGAAGGTTACGACCAATCCGAGTGGTTTTCCTTTTCGCACGTGGAACGGATAAAAAAGGTGACCGAGAAAATTCGCGATTTGATCGATCGAACCGTCGAGGAAAGTAAGGAGAGTCGAGAACCAATCGTATTTGAGCGTGGAAAAGAAGATTCGCACAGGGAAAACGTGGTAAACGCGGCGATGACGTTCGTTATGCACACGTGTCCGAACCTTTTGTTCAATTTCAGAGACGAAGATGTGAACGAAGAGTTGTTGAAAGGATATCAGGACGCTATCATTTGCCACAACGGTCGATGCGATGGCGTGGACATTGAGTTACTTGGCGATTCTTTGCCCGAAGGATTTGATCCCGAAACGTTAAATTCGCAAATACCTGCATCCGTTTGGCGGAGTATTCGCTCGGAGTTGGCCGCCGGCGTCGCGTCGAAAGCGAACCGAGAGATGAGCGAATCGGAGTGGCGCAGCAAACGCGACGAGTTTGAGCAACGAATCAATCGTCGAGGCTATTCAAGCGCGTTCGAAAACGAAGGTGAAATTGCCGAAGAGTTTCTTATTCGCACGTTTAATCCGTACGAGAACCTTCCGTTACCCGGAACGCGCGACGACGACGAGTACTCGAAGACGTACGACGTGATACCATACGATCCGCCGTTTGTCCACTCGCACGCGCTGAATTTTGAACTCGGGTGCAACGATTTCTCGTCCGCTTGTCAAGCGCATTTCATGTACATGTCCATGTTAACATCGAGCGTTATCCTCCGCCCGACGAAAGAAACCACCGAAATGCTCTCGGAGCGATACTTTGAGAACCTCCACCAAGTGCGCTCGCCAACTGTCATCCTTCAAATCCGTCAATCGGACAAGAAAGGAGAGGATCCGTACTACAACGTCTTTGGTGGCTACCGAGCGGTGACGCGATACATCTCTGCGTTAAAAATACTCGCAGAAAGCACGAAAAAATGCTGGAAAACCATCTTTGTCATGACCGATTCTGGTCAAGTCATTAAAGAAGTTCGCCAACGGTACGACCGAGGAGAGATACTCTTGTGCGGCGATAAACCAATCTTGGTTTTTAGCAAACATGCCGCGGAAATGGACTTGGACGTCCCCGTCTTTGCTTGGGCTTTGCGCGAAAGCTCCATGAACGAGGCTAAAGGCAACAAAAAGTCCCCATTCACCCGCGAACGCGCGTTCGTCGCCGAACTGTTACTCGCGGCAAAAATCGGCGACTTTGTCCTCGGCGACGGCAGCTCGAACATCTACTTGACCTTACTCGAACTCATCGCCAGTCGCAAACGCGTCGCGGACCTCCCGCAACTCGTCAAGGCCACTCCAGCTAAGTTCATCAAGACTTACGAGACGAAAGCCTACTTCACGAGCCAATCGAGATGCGAAAACTTCGACCCGGCTTCGCACTCGTGCTTCTGGGTCTCCTCCTTGGGCGCCGCGCCGTTGCTCGGATGGTACTCGGTCTTGTTGAACCAACCGTTCGTGAATGGAATGCCCGTCGTGCTCGAATACGCCAGGGTCCACCGAGACGAGTGGTTGAATGAAGAATAAATTTGTAGTATTGTATTAGTAGTAGTAATAGTTGTAGAGTAGTACTACCTAGTATTTATCGACAGAGACATGTTACGAAACAGAACTCGTCTCCCACATAAAAACACACGCACACAGGCACAGATAAACAACAAAAAAATGGTAAGATGATTTTAAACCCTCGACTTTCGAGACGACGACGACCACTGCCTCCTTCTCTCTCTCTCTCTCTCGTTCTTCTTGGTCTTCTTCGTATTCGTTGTTTTGCGCTCTCGCGGCGGGGCGCTTTTCTCGTCTCCGGTTCTCTCTCTCGTATCTCTGATATACATTTGACCTAAAACGCGTTAAACTCATCACACTTTCTGTCTCTCTGGTAAACACGACAGGTTGCGACGGCAGACGGCAACGTCGCCCTGGCTTTTGGCCTGGTCACGATGGCTGGTTTATCCACCACCGTGGGGTCTATGTTTGTGTTTTGCGCGGATTACGCGAACGTGAAACTTCTCGCCGGCGCGTTGGGCGTATCCGCCGGGGTGATGATATTCGTCTCTTTCGGGGAGATATACGGGGTGAAAGCGGTGGACGCGTTTGAGGAAATCGAGGGGATAGATAGAGACGAAGCGACGAGATACGCGACGTTTTGTTTTTTTGGAGGGATAGCGATTACGTACTTATTAGATTGGTTGGTGCATACGATTGCGAGAGTGCACGAGCAAAGGACGGGCGATAAGATGGTGATGTCCTGTCCGGCGTGTCAAGAGGAGGATCACGAACATTTTGGGACGATGGAAAGAGGTTTGGCGGATATTAATAGGAAACAGAGTCAGTCGGACATGTCGTTTGAGTTGATGGAAGAAGAGGCGGACGCGGTGACGGCGGCGAAGCAGCAGCCGACGATGCAAAGGAAGAAAAATGGGAGCGTCGCGAGTACGAGTTTACACAATCAAGAACACACGCACGGACCGGTATCGGACGACCACGAACACCACGAACACCACGTAAGCACGCAGGATTTGGAACATGTAGATTTATCGTCCATTCCACACACGCCTTTAGACACGCAAGATCGCGCGGCTTTGAAGAACATGGGTATACTCACCGCGATAGCCATTGGTATTCACAATTTCCCGGAAGGATTGGCCACGTTCATCGCCGCTTTAGCCGATGCAAAACTAGGAGGCGCTTTAGCCATCGCCATCGCCATTCACAACGTTCCAGAAGGTATATGTGTCGCTATGCCTGTGTACTATGCCACAGGCTCAAAATGGAAAGGCTTCTGGTGGTCATTCATCTCCGGCGTCACCGAACCCATCGGCGGTTTAGTCGGATATTTGATCTTACACGGCAACAGCATGTCCGCGAGATCGTACGGAACACTCTTCGGCATCGTCGGTGGGATGATGGTGTACATATCTCTCCGAGAGTTAGTGCCAACGGCGCTCAAGTACGACCCGAAAGATAAGTTTGTAACCAACTGCGTCTTTGCAGGCATGCTTATCATGGCGGCGTCCTTGTTGCTTTTTAAAGTTTAGCGCCGCCGCGCCGAGAAGAAAATTTTACGTACAAAAGAAAGAGAAAGAAAAACAAACATATACAATAATATAGCTAAGCGAGCGGCGAGAAATACGCTCTGTGATATACACAACCATCATTCATTAACCTACGATACTACTCTACAAATGCGCTCTCTACTTTTTCCCTTTTCCTCTCGCCGCCCCGCCTGGAGCTGCTCCTTCAGAGGCGGCTCCCAAAGCAGCCTCGAACGTTTCCGTCACGTGCTCGCAAATGCTCACGACATCTAACAGGGCTTCTCGCATGGCCCCATCCGCGGTCAGCGGCTGAATCGTTTGTACTCTCACGTTCACTTTCCGTTCCATCGGGTGTGGGACGCTGTACCCGGCGAGTGCAACGCCGGGGTTTTTGTTCAGTTGGTACCGGAGGCAATTCCCTAACGTGTGGTCTTCGTTTTGGAGAGAATACGTCGCTTCGAAGACGCCGCTGTTACTCGTGTTGCTCCCAGCCGCCGCCGTTCTGGTGGTGCTGGCATCGTTGTTCGTATCACTGACGCCCAGTTCCGATGGATCTCGCATTCTTATTTTCCTTTTCAGTAGACGAAGTGCGTGTCGGTTGATGAGTCAATTGTTTTGGGGAAAAATGTCAAGCGCATTGGCTTCATAAATAAAGGCAGGATGATGCGCGCACTCTCTGCTCCTCCTCCTCCCCCTCTCGTCGCGGTCCACGCGGGGAGCACCACGACGACGAAGACGTTACGTTCGAGACGTTTTTTAAACAGAGATGGTCGTTTTTACGACAACAACGACACCAACACCAACAAAGACAAAGACAACAACCGGCGACGACTGCGGCGAGTAAAAGCAACTTCGAATAACAACAACAACAACAACGACGACCCGGAAGAGAAGAAAAAACCATCCTTTGGCGGCGGCACGGATTCAAACGGCCGCATGCACGTTCCCACGGACGCGTTTGGCGGGATGAGCCCTGAATTTAAAGCCGCTTCGGCGTTGAAAACGCTGTTCACCATGGTGGCGGTCAGAATCGTCTTGGCGCAAGAGGAAGGGTACGATAACGAAGGCGGAGGAGGGACGCCGACGTCAATCGCGCTCGGGAAGTTTCTGGAGGAAAATCCGTTGAGAGATGGGAACGAGTGGCTGCAGAAGATGTTAGAGTGCGAACAGACGGAGCTAAGGTTGATTGCTTTGAGGTTGATCGAGGTGAGGAGAGCGTACGCGGAGAGTCAGTTTGATTTTAACGAAGTGAGGAACACGGCGAGACTTGAAATCGAGAAGGATAACGACAAGCTGATGGTTGACTACATGAAACAGAGTTTAAGCGCGGAATAAAGAAGGACGAATAAGCGTCTTTATGTATAATGTTTGTGTATTTGTATTGATGTGTATGTTGTCTACTACTACTACTACTACTGCTACTACTACTATTTTACGCTAAATATCCTCGACAGTTATGACTGGCGCAATAGCACGGCACTTTACCGTCTTCTATTTCAAAGCGGTAGTTGTACGTCATTTCCGTTCCTGCTGGGACGTCGACCCGTGTAAAAAAACAAACGTGGTGTTCACCGCCGGATTTGATGATTTTCGTGTACATGTTTGGATCGCAGGAATGATTCGTAAATCGAGCGATGTTCCCCATGTTGGTGCAATCTACAACGGTGTGGTCGTCCGCGCGTAAGAGATAGCAATCGGTACCGTCACGTTCGTAACGTGCTTCGCGGAGATCCGCGATGGGAGTTCGAACGGCTTCACCACGGTAGATGATGACCATCGCGCCGGCTTTGATTGGAACTTTTGAAATTAACCCCCAACCGTGGATGGCCGATTTCCCAAACGTTAACCGTTTCTTGACCGTGTTTGTACATTCGAGCATGCGCTCTTTTAACGATAAGCCAGTACCCTCGAGAGGGCCTTTACTTGGCACGCTGGCTCCGTGCTCGCCGCCGAGTTTTCTGGCGGCTTGCGATTTTATGTACTTCTCTCTCCACTCCTCGGGGGTGTACGACCGACTGGTGACCAGCGCTCGATGCAAACCACCTCGCGTGCCTCTCACGATGTACGGCTGCAAACCGACGTACTGTCGCTTCCCAGTTTTCGGCGGTGGACCTAGATTTTTAGCTTTCAACAAATCCGTCGATTTAGGAGGTTGCACGCCTAAACGCCTATACACGTTCAACTGAATTTCTCGCAACTGTGCCGGAGTTAAACCTTGACCAAACTTTTTCATGCCGTACGGTTGATTCTCGTCTGCTTTTTTGTTCTTCTTTTTCTTCTTCCTCTTGGAAAGTCGAACGCCGAATCCTTCCAACCATTTACCTAAAGGCATCAAAATACCACCAGCAACGCAGACACGAATCGAAACGCGCCATTTTTTCGAAAATGGCATTCCAGCGTGGTCTTCGTACTTTTTCGGGTCGTGATATACTGGCGGCGCATCGGGTGTCGGCTGACATTTTTCACACAAACATCGAATGATGGACTTTCGAGTGTTGTATTCACCAATAATGTTGCGACATACGACTGAAACTTCAATTGGGAGCTCTGGATGCCACGAATCATCGTCGTCGTCCACAGCTTTCTTAGCCAAATCTTTCATCTTAGAGCTGTTTTGTAAAAGCTCTTTCCTTTGCTCTCGTTTCAGGCGCTTCTCGGCTCTGGCTTTTTCGTACACCACGTCGTCGTCGCCCATAAACTTCGGCTTTTTCAGCTCAATTCGTCGATCAATTTCATCGTCCAAGAACTCTTGCTCGATTTCGCAATCCGCGAATCTAGGTTCCGGGTTCCGCTCGCACGTCCACACGTCCGCGTCGTCTTTCGCCAACGCTTCTGCGACGGATTGCGGTACTCTTCGCCACTTTCGACAATCGTCGTTTTCGCATTGAACCCAAGCTTCGCACTCTCGGTCTTCGTCGTCGCTCTCTTCGTCGTCGTCGTCAAAAATGCTTTTGAATTTCGACGGATCTAACGGTTTCGAAGGCTTTGGAGGTCCAGGTTTCCTAGCCGTCGCTGCCAACGCATGCGCGCGCTCCTGGGTGTAATCTTCATCCTTCGATGCGGCAACTTTGGGTATGAAGGAAAGGTCCGGCCACTCGTCGTGGTGTAACGTCTCATCGGTTTCCCCGTTTAACCACTTGATAGCAAACTTTGGATCATTCAGCGACAGCATGTCCGTTTTAATCGCTTTCAAGCCACCTTCGTCGTCGAAGTTTAATCTGTGTCTGCACCCCGTTCTCGTCACGACGGCTTCAGTGATAGTTGCTTTCACGAAGATAGATTCTTTAAACGTCGCCGTAGAAGCGTCAATCGCTATGCGCCTGCCTTCCAGACTTTTGGCTTTCTCTTCAATCGTCATCTTCTTGTCGTCCTTTTTTCCAAAATTATCTAAATCGATTTCAATATTCCTCAGAGCAAGTTGTCCAACCGGATAGACGGCTTTCTTTTTCGGCAGCGGTGGCAAGCTCGGGTCGCGTTCGAGATTGACGTGTTTTGTCTTCCCTTTCGGGAGAGGCCGGCCGGCTCGAGACAGGACGGTGATTTGTGGATGTTCATCAAGATAAGAACCGAAGGTTTCGTACCCGACTCGTTCTGTTCGATTCGACGGATCGCCCCCTTCCGGTAAAATTTTAATGGAGATTCTCCATTTTTTCGCGTGACCCATGCCGCAATGGTGTTCCCACCTGTTGGCTTCCCATAACGATGGAGCGTCCTTTCCGAAATCGCTCACCATATGCACACACCGCGCGCAGTGGCATTTGATATACGTGTCAGCTGGACGGAAAGTTCCGACTGTAGATTTACACGAAACAGAAATATTTGGCAAATTCGGGTCGCCGACATTGTCTAGAGGCAGCGGTAAACCACCCGGGAGAACAGGAGGTGCATTGATATCGTCTGGTTCCGCCTCGGCTTTAGGTTTTGTCACGGCAGCCTTGGCGAGCTTTTCCGCAATCTTTCTCCGTTTTTCTTGATCCCTTTCCTCGCGTCGTTTCTGAATCGCGCGCTGCTCTTCTTCTAACTGCAACTCTCGTTCGTTCTTCTCGCGCCCCTCGATTTCTTTTTGCGCTTCGTTATCCTCGTCACTATCTTCGTCCTCGGAATCTTTGCCGCCGAACACACGTTCATCATCAGAGTCATCGTGTATTAATCGCTTTCTGATTTTCGGTTTAACGACGTCGCCGTCGTCGTCGTCGATGTCGGCTTCCGTTCGGGGATGGCCCTTGGGGATGTATGGACGCAATTTCGCGCACAAACCGTCGCCCTCGGAATCAGACAGGTCTGAATCGCTGTTGTTCGTAATTTTCTCCTGCTCGCGCTGCTCACGCTTTTTCCGTTCTTCTTCTTCGGCTTCAAGCACTCTTGCAACTCTCTTTGAGACTTTAGTTTGGATCCAAGGTCCACTGACGATGACGCCGTCGTTTCCTTCTTCGCTGTAGCGCATGCCCTCTACGCATCCATACATTTTTTGACGTTCCTTGTCTACTCGACAATGTCGATGACAATAACTGATTAGGTGCATGGTATCGTCTTCCGGGTCTTCGTCGGCGTTTCCGTACTCGTCGCCTTGGTCCATGAACAAACCAGCGCCTCGGGCGCACAGCGGATGGTACGCTAAAAAGCAACCAGGATGACAACACTGCACTTTCGTCCCGCATCGTTGTTTGCAAATGGTGCACAGTAATTCCCATCGTTCGCGTTGAATGGCAGCTATGTTATCGATTGGCTCCATCGTTTCGATGTCCAAAACAGTGGTTTCCGGAATCCATTGGCAGCACGCCGAATGCGCCCACACACCGTCCACTGTAGTTGGTTTCAAAGCGCCGCCTATAACTGGACAAAGGCAACACTTGGGAGTTTCAGAGACAACTCCACCGGTATGTTCGCAAGCGCGACATAACCAGCCGACGGCTTGATCTGGAATTTCGTGGACGCCGTAGCAACTTTGATGCACAGAAACTTGACATCCTTCGCAAGTGATCAATTGATCGAAATCGAAATCGCGCTCGTCGTCACACACGGCGCATCGATCCACCGTCCACGCGATATGAATAGATTTGTAATCCTCGATTTCTTGATCTTCCTCCACTACTTTTCTGTTCTTTTCCGGTATTGCCTTTGAAAACTTCTCTTTCTTTTCTGTTCTTTCCTTATACTTTCTCACAGGCACGCCATCGAGCCATCGACCAACGGGCATGCGTTCCGGAACAACCATCCGTAACGATGCTTTCCATTTCTTCGCTTGTCCCATTCCGGCGTGCTTTTCAAACTCTGTTGCCGTCAAAGAACCTTCGCGGCCTTGGCACATGGAGCACAAACATACGACGCGATACTCTTGCGTCAGAAAATCGCCTTTGACGCCGTTGCATACAACTTGCACTCGCTCCGGGCGTTCGCTGAGATCTTTAGGAACTAGCGACCAATCAACGCGAGATTTTCTTGTAAACTCCGCAAACGGTACGCCAGAGAGTCCAACTCTTCTTTCGGCGGCACGCTGAGCTTCTTTGGCAGCCAATATGGTTTTTAAGTTTGCGTCCTGATCATCGTCTTTCTCCGTCAACTTTGTCGTTTTCTTCTCCTTCTTCTCCTGTGAATTCTTCTTATTCTTCTTCTCGAACGCGTTTTCTTCTCTTTCTTCTTGTAGTACTGATTCTTCGTCCTCATCCTCTTCTAATCCGTTTAATTCCTCCTCCGCTTTCTTTATATTCGCGGTGATAATTTTTTCCGCGTGAGTTTTATTTTGGCGCTGTTGCTGCTGTAACATCAATTTTTTCTCTTGTTCTCTCGCGTCTACGGAAGGGATGGACTTTGCCAATCTCGCTTGTAAAGTACCATTCTTCTGCATTTTTAAAAGCGCATTTCGAAATCTCATCGCCGCTTCGCTCGCCTGCACCTCGTACCTTTGTTTCTCCGAGCCCGAAAGTTTCTGCCAGGCCATGCCTTGCAACCGATACATCTCCGCGTGGTTGGAAATTTGCTCCAGATGGTTTTCCGTTTTGTACTTTGCGGTAAAATCAGCACCGAAGAGTTGCCAAGCAGTTTTCGGCCGACTGGGTAACTTTCCAACTTTCGTCGCGCTCGGTGGAGAGCTTATTTTGTTGTTGTTGTTGTTGTTGTTGTTGATATCCGTTGAAAGCTTCGATGCATCTCTAGCTGGAGGCGGCGAAAACATGTTGAGATTCTCGGCGGAAGCAGGTCCTTCGTCTTGAATTGACTCCTTTCTCGTATCGTTTTGCGCTTTAATATTGTTGTCACCTGCGTCGCTTTGATGAATCAAGTCTGTGTGCGTGTCGTTTACATCGATGTCATCACATTGCATCATCGCGTCATCTTTTACTTTCGCGAGCGCCTTTGGGAGTTTCGGTATTTGCGAGAGTAACTTTTTCCTCTCTAACTCCGCCTCTCGCGCCTGTCTCGCGGCTTTAATTTTCATCGCCTCTTTATCAATCTTCCCAGCCGCACACGTGGGGCAGTTATACGGAATCTCTTCCTCTTCTCTTCCTTCTTTGAGTGCGTCGGCTTCTTTCTTCAAAATTTCCGCCGCGGTCGCGTCGCACAAATCGTGCACCCACATCTCGCACGTGTCGCATTGAATCATCGGCCCACAGTTCGCATAGTGCCAAACTTTTCCACAGCATGGACAATATTGCCCCTCGCCGTGCATTTTCGCGCACAGCAAACAAAACTGCTTCGCGTCGAGTTCTTTCCTCGCGCAACTCACGCCGCACGAAGCGCACTGGAGCCCATTTTTCATCAATTTCTTCGGTTTCTTATCCTTGTGGCTGCTCGTGCTCGCCGCAACGGCACCCGATTTCCTCTTTTGAGCCGTCGTCGACGACGCGTGTTTCGCATTCTTCTTCTTCTTTCGATTGTTCGTCCCGTCGTATTCTTCGTCCTCCGTATCCTCTTCGTCTGTATCGTCCGCGCCTCTCTCCTCGTCCTCCTCCTCGTGCGCCTCTTCCGAATGATTTTGAGGCATCACGACGCCTTCAACAAACCCTAACCTAGCCGTCCCAAACTGCTTATATACCCTCTCAATCTCCTTCACCGCGGTTTCAAACGCTCTCGGCCGCATCCGTTTCGGCAACGCCTGCGTCTTACACGTCCGCGCGTTTTCCTCGTCGAACGGTGCCAACTGCTCCTTCACCGCCCAACAATAGTCTCGGTCGTGTTTTTTTATCGTCGCCGGGCCGTAAAACATCACGCACACCGCATCCGGAACGCACGACGCTCTCACCGCACTCGGTGCTTCGATTGGATCGATCAGTTTCCCCGGCCAAAACGGTTCAATCGCTCGTACCGTCGCTTTGCAAAACACCAAATCGCCGACTTGGTAATGGTTTAAATCGTTCGGTTGTTGAGGAAAGACCGCCCAAGACGGGGGTGGATCCGCCGCCCAATCCATTTTTCCTTCTTGAGCCTCTTTCCTCTCTGCGCTTCTTTCACCTCTTCCTCTTTCTCTCTTTCTTACCCAGAAAGAAGCGAATGGACTACGATAAAATAAGAGTAAAAGTTAAAGTGTGTCTGAATTTTATCACGAATTCAAGGGGGAAAAACGAGAGGAACGAGCAGTTAAATTAGTTTTCGCACCACAAAACGTCGATATCAAATCAAAGTACAATTCTTTCTTCGTATTAGTATTAAAACAAATGTGGTTTTGTATACAGTAAGTACATTACGAGAGAAGGAGTTTGCGCAAACTCCCCTCTCTTTCTCTTTCTCTCTCTTTCTTTCTCTCTTTCTTTTTGTTCGCCGGCGGAGTTGGGGACTCGTTGTTGCTACCAATTTTACAATCCGCGTTGTCATCACTATTTGCGTTTTCATCGTCGCCGTCGACGAGAGAAAGACGTTCCTTTGCGCGCATAAAAAGGGAACATCGATCTCTCTTCTTTTGTCTCGACTGTTGATGACGCAAGAGCAACGATAATAAAAAATAGCATATCTCTTTTCTTCTTCTTCTTCTTTCGCTTACTACTGCGAAGAGGCTAACGATTTGCACATCTTTTGAACGTACTGGACGATGTTGACGCTGTGATCCATCTCGTCGGTTAAACCGAATTCGACGACGCCGTTTTCCACCGGGACGCAGATTATGGTTTTCAATCCAGCTCTTTCTGCTTGGACTTTTCGCTGAAAAGACCATCCCGGTAACAAGGAAATGTCTTCGTGCCACTCGTAGTTTCCGGAGTGACAGACGCGACCTGGCATGCCAAACCCAAGAACGTATCGAGTGAACAACGTTTTCGATGTATTAACGAATAATTTTAATTTACTCGTATCGGTGGCGATGCGTGGGGAAATGACCGATTCATCGGGCATTAAACTCGTTCGCTGTCGATCGAGTTTCCAGAATATGCCGTAGTCAAAGCCTTTAGATTCGCAGACGTATGACATTCGATCGCGCATCGGAGAATCTACCATCCAGCTGCCACCAGAGAAAGCCGTCTCGCCGCCAAACGCGTGTCGATTTTTATGTCTCTCGGAACCGCCTGGTTTCACTTTACACAAAGGGCTGACTAAAGGTCCGTCGCGATGGAAAGCGTCCATCGAATCTCTCAACATCTCGTCAATGCGCTGGCAAGAGACTGATTTTTGCAAATAGTTCGCCGAAGACATGGACACGACGTTTTTCATCGCCGGATTATTGCCACTAATAACACTGCCATTACCACTACCGACGTTGTTATTGATAGTATTATTACCTTGAATCAGCCTGTGCCCGACCATTTGGGGAACGTCTCCAAAGGTTTCAGATTGCGCGTAGTGGTGTTGCTGAAAGGAAGACACAGAGCCGTTCGATCCTAACGTTGGGTGTAACGTCATCGCCGAGTGCGGACGAGGTTGCTGCTGGTTGGCATCCATCATATCACGTTGGTGTTGCTCCTGCTCATCTTGTTGCGTCATCAACTGTTGCTTTTGATATTCCTTAACCTGCGAAGAACAGTGCATGGGAGACCCGTCGTCGCTCTCGCTCTTTCGTTCCTCTTCCTTCTGCTCTCGATACTGCACCGCCAAGTGATGCTCTCTCTCCGCGATGACACCGTTGGCTGTTCCTTGCGACGACCCTCCGGAACTTTGGTTCGATAACGTCGTGCTCGCGCTCGACGTGTCGTTCCCTCCCGCCATGGACGTGTTCGGAGAGGACCCTTTCTCTGATTTCAGTTTCACTCGAACGTCTACGCCGCCGTTGTTGTCGCTCCTTCCACCACCATTCCTGGCGATAGCGGTAGCAGTCATATTATTATAATGTACATCAGAATAATTATTCATGTCGGTAAAATTTCTTCTTCTTCTTCTTTTGGTCTCTCTCACTCTCTCCCCCTTGGGAAACAAACAATCGCCCGATTAAAAACAAATAATACACAAGTTTTTGTATATATATATGAAACACACGATCTCCGCGCCTTCTTCGAGCAGATCTCGCTCGCACTCTGCAAATACAAACGCGCGCTCTGTGGAAAGACTGTCTCGATCTTCTTCTCACCGACGCTCTCAGAGGCAACCCGCGCAGATTTGGATCTTTTTTTTGAGATGCCTTTTCCGTACTTTCTCTCACAGCCTTTCCTTTTTTCCACACTGGAATTTTACCGAAGCGCCAAGGAGGCAATCTCCTTTTTTGGCAACGACAAACTCCTTCCGCGTTCGTCCGTTTCTTTGGAGAATCGATCGAGTGGTGTTTGCAAGAAAGAAGAGGTCCTCCTGTGAAGCGCGAGTGTTTGATGAAAGAGTCAGTAAAGGTGAGATCTGAGAGGAGTCTCTCTCTGTAGTGTGAAGCCTTTTAAAGCGATGATGATGGATTTTTGTTGTTGTTTTTTCTCTCCAAAACTCCTCCTTTTTGCCTTCGAAATAGGTTAAAACAGAACCAAGATCTGGTAAAAAAGCGGTTCTTGTTTTGACGCTTTTTACGGAGAGAGAGAAAGAAATCCAACGCTCCGAGAAAAACTTTGCGCGTTCGTTTGGTGGTACGTTTGAATCTGAACAACCACCAAACGCGAACGCACGAAAAGTCTTCGAGCGATGAAAACTGTCGTCTTCGCTTTCCTGCGATTCGTTTTCGTTTTTCGCCTTCGCGAATAGAAGGCGGAAACTTCAAATCTTTTCGACAGCTCGCGATAAAAAAACGGTTCGGTTGGTGCTTATCTGTTTTTCTCTTCCCCTCTCGAGAACGAACCGTCTTCGACAAATTTTTACCGAACGTACGCGTAAACGATTTGAAGCGCGCGCGCGAGTACGCGAACGACGAAATATAAAAACAAACGAGCGCGTACCTGGTACTTTTTCCTTCTTTACGCGCAAACAATAATCTATTCTATTCGCGTGTGTTGTCAGAGAGAAACTTTTACCCTTCTCTCAAACAACACAAGAATTGATTTTGGGGAGCTTTTTACCCTGAGCTCGCTTTTTGCCACAAATTTTTCCGTCTCTTCGTTTCCAACCCTATTATTGCCCAACAAAATTTGGATCTTTTCAAGACAGTGTTGGATCTTTTTCCTTCAGAGTCAGTCAACAATAATTTTTG
>Ga0115555_1001372_pt1 | contig 16585 bp, 12 predicted proteins | sample COGITO_mtgs_1104_2_FD_87285 | JGI IMG/M metagenome (GOLD analysis project Ga0115555, IMG submission 87285) | Pelagic marine microbial communities from North Sea - COGITO_mtgs_110407 | ecosystem: Environmental > Aquatic > Marine > Epipelagic | place: Germany:Helgoland, sampling site Kabeltonne... | reverse complement strand
AAGTCTCGTACAAAAAGATACGATGATCTTTTAAATTTTAACGAAGACCCTAAACTCTCTCTTTTGTTTCCTTCTCTTCTTCTACGTCGTCTGACGTCTAACGTCCTCCTATTAGTATTAATATTAAATATTATCATCGACGACGCCCGAGAGATCGATAGATCGAGATGATGATGAAGAACGCACAGAACGCGATCTTTCTGTCCTCTTCTTCTTCTTTCTCTTCTTTCTTTTTTGTCTTCTTTTACTCCTTCTTCTTCTTCTTCTCAAAGGCTGTGGCTGCGCAACAACAACAACAACAACAACAACTCGAACAACAACAACAACTTAAAAGCAAAAAACCTGTTATTAAAACGAAATACGACGTCGATTACTCGCCGGATATTGGTTGGTTAACCGGTCGCGGGACTTACTTTGACGCCTCGCACGAGTGGAAAACGAAATATTTCGCCCACCACGAGTTCGGGTACCTGGAAACGAACGGGTGCGGGTATACGAGCAAAAAATACGCGCAACGAGAGCCAAAGTCGCTGCCGTTTGCAGTTTCGCGAAGTGCAGTCGCCGCGCTGGCTGACTTTGAAATGAAATCGAGCTGCGGACAGTGCTATGAAGTGAAATGCGACGATAACGAAACGAAAATTCGCAAATCGTTTCGTCGAAACGACTTCATCGAGTACAACGATAACTACACGCGTTTCCAGCAAAACAAAAACGCGAGAGATTCATACGGGCGAGAAATTCAAAACACGACGTTTCCTCCCGCCGAAGAGTGCTTTGACGACGATGAAGGGAGGACGAAGCTCTGCGAAAGGACGACGTGCTACGATCGCGATAAAACACTTTTCATTCAAATCATAGATATTTGTCCGTGCGACTACATTTACGGCCGACAAGAGATTTGTTGCGGCGATATCCCTCACTTCGATCTCTCGTTTTGGGCGTTCGAGTCGTTAGCGCATCCTCTGCAAGGGAAAATGAACCTCTTGTTTCGTCCCGTGGATTGCGTGACGAAACAACCCTTAGACGCTCGGGAAGGAGCGTTAGCTCACGTGCGCAAAAATAAGAACGGCGACGAATATTACGTGTACGATGGGAAAACGCCAGTAGGTTTCGCGCCCGGATGGAGATTTCGCGTTTGGTACGATTTGCAGTCCGATCCAGCGGTCGAAGGTAAAGGCAAAAACGGCGGTTTCGGCGCATGCTCGGAATTCAATTCGACCGGTACTATGGCTGCGGCATGCCTTGGTTGTGAGAATAATATCCTACCGTTTTCAGTCAACGGAGATTCTACGATGATGTCACTTCGAATCCAAATTAACGACGACGGCGTTATCGACGAGAACTGCGAAAATCTCAGTTTCCTTTCGATAGGACTCGAGAAGCGGCAAGATCGAGATGCTACGAGAGAATACAGCGAGACGCCGTGCGCCAAATCTATAATATTGAACGAAAGTGAAAGCGTCAGCATAACTCGCGACGGCGACGGTGGTTGTGTTGTCAAAATTCCCGTTCACGTGTTTGAATGCAAACGAGCGAGCGTGAACGCGAATACAATATTTTTGTCCTACGATTATCCAAACACGCGCAAAGAAGTTTGTCTCGGCGAAGTAAAGTTATATTGAAAAACAAGAACAAATCTAAGATGTAGTAAAGATAGTAGAATATACAACAACAATAACTCTTTTTGTTTCTATTGCATTCGCGTCAATGGTTTTAGTTGTCTTGCCCAGTCGTTGGATCGTCTTCCTCGTCGGGAGAATCTGAAGAGGAGGAGGAGGGCGAAGAGGAGAACAAATTCTTTAAGCTCAACTTCGTTTGCAACCGATTTTCCTCGTTCACTAGCATATCAGAGAAGAAATCTAATCGCTGGACGTGCTCTTCTTGCTCTAACAACTGCTGAAACGGATAGATTGCCTCGTTTACCAGTTCTCTCGCTTCCTCTTGGTAGTTTATTTGCAACTGCTTGAACTGATTTTGGATGTTCTCCGGGAGCGAATTCAAAGTGATTTCGCCTCTGGACTGTTTTTCGGCGAATTCCGGTCCTTGTGACTTCATGAAAGATTGAAGCAGCGCCTGGACGTCTCGCTGTAACTCAGTTTCTTTATAATTCACTCGGTTCGTGAGCAACGATTGCCATAACTCGACGATTCTCCAAAATCCTCCTTTTTTATTTTTCGCCGAGAGTTCTTTCACCAACTCTTCTCTAAATCGAACCGGTTCGTCCAACTCTTGTTGCATTTGAACTATGCGCGTAAATTTCTCAACGAGCATTGATTCTTTCGTCGTGTATTCTCCATCATCACTCGCGCCACTATTATCAGCTCCTTCTTCTCCTTCCTTCCCGTAATCGCCGATTTCCACGCACACGCCTTTCAAATATGAACTTCGATCTCCCCAAACCGTGTCGTTCACCACGCGTTCAATGCGCACGACAGATACGCACGTGTGCGAACACACGTATTTCACCTGGTCGTTCGTTTGCTCGGAAACTTCCTTCAAATCATCCAAGTAAAACACGCACGCGTACTTGCTAAAATGGCCTTGAGCTTGCGGGTCGCACATGGGCACCACAAAGCGCCTCGAGCCGTTGAAGAGGATGTCGTTATACATCGCTCGGTACCTGGGTTCGAAGATGTTTAACACGTGTTCCGAATACGGCAAATGCACGTTCGATCCGAGCGGGAAAATTGGAAGTACAACTTCGTTCTCTTTCGTAACGATGGGTTCGGTTTCTGTCGCCTTCGAGACGTTCATAAAAGGTAACCACTGTATCGACTCAGTCCAATCTTTCTTCACGCCTTCGTCGTACGACCCTGAGCCAGACGCATCCGGCGAGGCTGCTCTTGTGGTGAATAACAAATGTGACCTTCGTCTATTCTTCCTCCTCGATGATGGCAATGATGATGTTAATGATGTGACGAGTGTGGTGATGTTTCGTTCCGTGTTTCTCGCAGCAAAACGCACGTGGTGACGACGACGAAGAAGATTACCACTAAACAAAGATGTTTGGGAAGAAGACGACGACGAAGAAGAAGGTGAAGAAGAAGTCACGCGCATCATCGACGATGGATACGAACACGACGCTCTGCAAGAGGAAGAGGAGGAGGAGGAGGAAGAAGAAGATACTCTCTGCACGAATCTCAAGTGCTGCATGATGAGATGCGTGGAGAGATGAGTGGAGAAAAAACTGACGCAGACAAACAACCATATCTCGATCCCTCTGAATTTCCCAGAAAAAGCAAAAAAAAAAGAGGAGTAAAAAATACGCGTGAAAAAAAACGAAGTTTCAATGCAACGTTTAGCGTTCGCGCTGTTGATGAGCGCAGCGGTGCTTCTCATGGTTGGGTTCGCTTTGCGCTGCATCATCTTCAGACAGTTTTTCTTCTTCACGCCGCGCGTGAGTCGCGATAACGAAGTGTGATGATTTCTTGCTCGTGTTGGATTAGTATTCGGTTTTGTGTTGTTGGGTTCGTTTGTGTTTGAGAAAAAATGAACAAAAACAACGAGAGAGAAGTCAAAAAATACTCGGGATTGTATCTATATCTCTACAACACAAATATCCTCTGCGCGCGAGAAGAACTCCAACGATAACAATAACAACAGAACGAACGAACGAAAGATATGTTCATCAAGAAAAGAATCTCCAAGGTATTCCTCGTCTCTGCCATCTTCTTCTTTTTCATCGCGCGAGCGAAAGCCGCAGACTTTGACGTGGACGATGATGAAGATATCGACACCGTCTCCCAGATGCGTCAAGCCTATCTGGAAGAACAAATCAAAGAGTCAAAAGTTACGTTGTTTGACATCAAAACGGGCGAAAAGTTGGAATCGGCCGCAGCTTGGGCGTCGTATGATCCGAGAAATGCCTCGAGAATGCACGTTGGCTACTTCATTCCAGATGCCGAGCAGGAGACTGGCGCTGGAGAGATGGAAAACTTACAGCTCTGTGGTTTCACAAAGCCAGAAAACTGCAAGAACGAACAACCGTACCCGCGCGACGAAACAAACACGGAACCTCTCGAGGACCCGTTTGAATGCGGCATCGACGACGAGACAAATCCAGACACAGGTTTTGTGTGCGAAAAGGTGAGTTTCAAAGTTGAAGAGGACGGAGATCTGGCATACGAAGGCGACATCTCCGTGCCAAACGAAAAGGAAGGCGAAGGAGACGCAGCCGCATCGACCAACAACAGAAAATTACTACAGCTCCGCAGACGTGGTGTAGGGTTGCGATCGAGATCTTTGCGATCAAACGGGGCGCGCGGTCGCATTGGTTAAAATTATCGCATTTTGCGGCGCTCTACTTTTACTCTAAAACATACTACAATTAATACAGACAATTCTTCTTCTTCTTCTCAAAGACGAAGCTGTGCGCTCGACACAAGCTCTCCGTTCTCTTCAAAATATTGAACTAAATGTGCTAAAAAAGTATCTTTACTCACTGTTTCACAATTGCATATCAACGTCACGTGTTTGCGCGCTCTCGTTACGGCGACGTTCATACGTCTCGCATCGCTCAGAAACCCAACTTCGTTATTTTCATTCGAACGCACGGTGGATATAATAATCGCCTCCTTTTCGCGTCCTTGAAAGCCGTCGACGGTGGATATTTCGATATCCTTGAACAGTGCGTTCTCTTCCGCGCGTGCAGCGCGCATTTCTCTCAACAAACTCACCTGACCCGAATACGGCGTGATAACACCGATTTCATTTGGGAGTATTTTATACGCATCCGAGAGAAACTTTTCGATCGTTTGCATGACGATTTCCGCTTCGCCCAAGTTTGATTTTGAATCGTCGTCGTCGTCGCCAACATTTTCCATGAAACTATCGTCCTCGCCTGTGGTATCGACCAGAGTTAAAACTTTATCGAATTGCTCAAACTTTCGAAACCTTACGGATTCAGCCGCGATGAGTTTGGAATCGTACATCGCGTCTGAACTCCACACCATGATATCTTCGTGCATTCTGTACTGCGTATTCAGCATGGTCGTAATTTTAGCTCCAAACCTCTTGTTCCTCACCAATCGCTCAAATAACGTCGTAGATAACCCTTTCTGCGCAGCTTCATCGGAGAGGACCGTCGGCGGTAGCTGTAAATGGTCGCCCGCTAAAACCAATTTTTTACCCTTCATGACCACTCCGAGCACCGCGCACTCTAAAGCTTGCGCCGCCTCGTCGACGACGACGACGTCAAACTCCTCGTTCTTTAAAGCAAACGATAACGCCCCTGCGAGTGTGGCACAAATAACAGATGCTTTTTCCAACGTTTTGGCTTGCGCCAATTTTTGACGTTTCTTTTCTTCTTTCGCCAACTCGCGAAGTTCTCTCCTGAGATCGTTGCGCTCCGCGCGGTCCTCTTTTTTGCGATAATCGAGTTTCGATATGCGCGTGCGTATTTTCTTCGAGTCCTCCAAACATTCTTTCGCGAGCGCTGAATCGTCGGATCGTAAAATATACGCGTCTAGAGATGCGTCTAGTACCGCGGGCGCTAATCGAGCCGGATGCCCGTATCGCACGATTGTTTTGCTTTGATCATCCACGGCAAGAATTTCGATTTCAACCGACAAATCTTTCTTCTTTCGCTCGCGTCGTCCCTTCTTTTTCTTGTTATCAACAGAAACCGTCGCCGTTCTGAATATAGATACACCCGACAAGCGCTCAACGACGTTATCTACAGCGACGTTTGATGCTGAACACACTAAAACTCTGTTCCCTCTGGCAACTTCCTGAGACACGTATTCGACGACCGCGGTCGTTTTCCCAGTGCCCGGAGGACCGTGAATGATGCCAACGTCGACACAATCTAAACATAACTGGATGGCACTTTTCTGAGAACAATCTAAGTTTTCGTTGAATGGATGAAAACGAACGGCGTTTGCGTTGTCGCTGTGTATAATCCTAGGCGACGCGCTTTCAAAGACAATCTCGAGAATGTTTTTGCCCAACGAATATCCCGAAGCTAAGGCACGTTGTAAGCCTTGGACAGCCAAAACGAGTTTCTTATGCGTCTGCTCGTTGCTGAGTTTTTCCAAACGCAACGGCGAGACGTCGAGAAATTCCGGAACGTCATCCAGCGCGACTTCCACGCTCGAATCCCTAATCCTATAAATCACGCCTTGTGGTAACTCGCTATTACTCGTACTCATTTCTTCGAATTTCACATTCGAAGGTCGTAACCGGACGACATCGTGCGGTGTAAATGAATGCGTCGGCAATGGTGGCGCAAAGTCTTTTTCGGTCATTTTACGTTTCGAGACTTCGAGCGTAACTATGGTTTGACCGAGTAAGCCACCTCGCGCGTCCACGATTTTCAAACCGTCGAGTGCGTTCTTGTGTTGTCCTTTTTTCTTCGATGTGGATGTATTCAAAGCGTCTAAAGACTGCGCGATTTCTTCAACGCGTTCTAGTTCTAACAGATGTAAGGTTTTTGTCGTCCATTCCGATATCGTGGTGATGCTCGCAGCACTAGTACTCGCGTTGGTCTGTCTGCTTTTATTATTCTTCTTTTGTTCGTCGTCGTTTTTCTCAACGATGTCGTATTCGTCGAACGACTTTAAATCAATCTGAAAGTGCGTGCGAACAATGTCGCACAGATATTCGTCCGTCGGTTCCGACAAGCTTGTTCCATCGTTTTCATCTTCGTCGATCTCAACAGTGTTGTTTCCGGAGCGCGTTTCTTCTTTCTCATCCGGTCTTTCCAAAACTATTCGTCTGCTTTTGTTTTCAGCCTCTCCGATGGAATAATGAAGCAATCCATTCTTCGATGCGAACTCGTGCAATATCGCTCTCTGTCGAGCGTTTGCACTCTTCGGAAATAACACTCGAAGGGGAAGAAGGGGAAGAACAGCAGCGTTTGTCTTGTTATTCGTATTAGTATTACTGTTCGAAGGAGAAGGAGACATGGTTTTGTGTGTGTGTGTGTGTGTGTGTGTGTGAACCCCTAGTTTTTAACCGCCCCCGTTGGGCTTTTGGCGGGATGTGATTTTCGCAGATTTTTTCATGAGTTTTGAAAGGGAAGCTCCAAAACTCTTCTTGCGCATCGTCGTGTTGTTTTCCGCCACAAATTACACCATTTCACACAAACAAAAAGAAAGGGAGGAAGTTTATCACATAAAACACATAAAACATATAAAACACATAAAACATGAATAATAACCAACAACAATACTATTCTCATCTTCACAATCATCATCATCGCACCGCCGTTGTCAATCGTCAAAGACCAGTGCACATATTGTATTGCACAGGGAATCAAGGCAAATTTGCAGAAGCATCAATAATCGTAAACAATTGGTTGAAAGAAAACGACGGATGGGGTATTGATATTCGATTGATACAGGCCGACCCAGATCCCACGGAGGTTCAAGGTTCAGATCGTCAAATAGCCGTACAAAAGTGCGTGAGCGCATACGAAAGCGTGAAATATACCGGAGCATTAACGATTGATATCGATTTCGTAATCACCGAGGACGTTGGGCTCCGATTAGATGCTTTGAACGGCTTCCCAGGCCCGTATTGCAAACCGATGTTGGAGACGATTGGAGTGGAAGGTTTAGCAAATTTAGTTTTAAAATACGACGAAGAAAAAGGGGAAAGGAACGCTATGGCCACGTGTACCTTAGCAGTTTTAGAAACTTCGGTCGCTTTTAAATATCCTTTGTTCGTGGAGAAGTGCGTGCACGTATTCGAAGGCGCCATCGCGGGGAAAATAGTCGAACCGAGAGGAAGCGTACAACACGGGAAAGCGTCCTGGAACGCGTGCTTTGAAGTAGCTGCTAACGACGAGACAGATGGTGCGACTTTCGGGGAACTCTCGTACGAACAGCAATCGAAAGTAAGTCACCGGAAAAAAGCCATCGAAGGATTTCTAAACTCGCCTCTGATTTTAGGACGTTTGAGTTGAACGAAAGACACGTTTATTCGTCGTTCGTCGAAACGAAACGCGAAACGAAGCACAAACGGAGTATCTCTAGAGCGCGCACGCAAACACACGTTGTATTTTAAACGAATAATGAAAGATATACTATAGGTTAATTACACACATCATATTATAACTACTAACTACAAGTCGTATTGAAAATTCCACCTGGTATTCCTCGAAAAGTCTGTGCTTATGGACCAGTTATTCTCTCGTATTTGTCCATAAAATCGTTTAGTTTGCGCGTCGAATCCTATTTTCATCTTTAAGTCTTGGTCCGGTTGAAAGTTAAACATCGTTTTACTCAGTTCAACCTTTCCGTCCATTTTCGGCGTGCTCGACGTCAAGGCGAAATCGACGCCTCCTTTCAAGTCTAATGTCGTTAACCCATCCCGGGTGATATCGAACGATTTCCTTCCTCTAAGTTTATATATAACGTCGTCTGTTTCAGTATCGTAATTTACTCCGCAATCAATTCTAGACACGATTGGGTTTAAATCGGACGGGAAGAACTTCTTCCGCACGTACGCGTTCCCTTTACACTTTGCGTTTTGTAGGTCAATTGTACCGGATAACGTGAGACAATAGTTTTCGCGGTTTGTGAAACGCTGCTTGACGAAGATGGACGAGCGACGCGTTTTCGAATCAATCTTCAAGGACGTCTCCATTATTCTTATCTCTTGTGATTCGTTTTCCGATTATAGGAGGGACGAATGATATGCAAAACTATTCTGAACTTTTGTGTTGTCCATATATCAAATGATGAAAATTTAGGGGAATTTTTGACTCACATGCACATAAAGTCCCACCGAAACCACATTGACCCCGACGAGCCACCACCCTTATATAGATATATTAGAACCACATAAAGATTAAGAAGCGAGCGCATGAAAAGTATGAGCAGCGAGAATGACAATTCACAACCGCTGATAAACAAAGTCGTCGCCTTCGACTTTCCCGAGACTGGAAGAGGCAACGCCGTAACAGAAGATGTACAAAGAGGGGATGTTTTGCTGGAAATACCACTTTCGAGATGTTTCTCTTTGGAGTCTGCGCAAAAATCGGAGATGTTGACGAAAGCGATGGCAAAAGCGACGGCGGCGCCGGCGGGAACTCGTTTCACACCAACGCACGATCAGTACATGGCCATGTTCATTCTTCTTGAACAAAATCTGGGTAAACAATCTTCTCATTACGAGCACATTCTTTCCTTACCTAACGCCTACGACTTACCGTTGTTCTGGAGCGAGGAAGAACGGAAGCGTTCACTTTTTGGAACGACGACGTATGCGGAGACCCTGGCGTTAGACGACGAAGTGATTCAAGATTATGAGTTGTTAAAACATCATCTCGGTGAAGACTTTTTCAGAGAACAGAACATAACTATGGACAGGTTTAAGTGGGTTCGAGCGACGCTGTGGTCGCGACAATGCGATTTATTGCGTCCAGCGCCGGAAACTACGCGATTAAGAGTGTTGGTACCTGAATTCGACATGTTTAACCACTCCTCAAAAGTTCCGCTCGGGAGTTCGCACAAGTTGAACTACTCCCGAGGCCTCGTCACGGCATTCGCCACGGCAAATGTTCCAAAAGGAGAACAAGCTTATATAAGTTACGGCAGCGGAGAGGCATCGAGCTCGAAATTACTGTTATGGTACGGGTTCGCACCTCTCAACGAGGGTGAAAACCCGTTCGAACAATTAGACGTTACTTTAACTTCGCAGTGTTCTGCAGACCGCGCGGAGTGTTTGAAACAGGCGCTTTTTGCATCCGCGCAAGTGTACCTGCGCAAAATTGATAGCGAATGGGAAGAGAAGAAAAAACGTGTTGTGGACGAGAACGATAAGAACGAAGAGAGTATGAAGTATGAAGGCGACGCGTACTTGCCTATGGTAGTGAATGTGTTACACGCGCCCAATGATGGCGAGTCTGGTGAGTTCATCGTTCGACACTCGCTGCCGGAAAATAATCCGTTGACGTCATCTCTGTTGGCGTACGCCCGGGTTCAATTTCTTACGGAACAAGATTGTCGCAATCCAGAAATCGTAGCTCGAATGTTAAACTCGTGCAGTAAATTACCACCACCGATGCCTACGACAACATCGTCGTCGTCTCTTCCTTACGACGAGTACATCATGGACGACGCGAATGAAGTCGGTGCCTTGGCTACAACCGTGTCTTTGTTGGAAAGTATACGTAAGAATCAACCGTGGTTCGAAACTCCAGAAGAATCCGAGCGCCTGGCGCAGGATGACTCAAATCCAGACTTCCATGCGCGGTGTGCAGCTCGCGTGCGTGGTGTAGAAAAGCGAATCGTGGAGAAAGCTTCGACAGAAGCTCGGCGTCGATTACATTTTGCGATCCAGGCATGTTTGCGCAAATCTTTCTCCATTCGCGATGGTTTTTGCGGCCACTGCGACGTGTGCAAGCAATCAGGATGCCCATGGGTGCACGTATTAGCTCAGAAAGATGGTGCAGTTCAAAGTGAATCGAGTAGATCTAGCCGTGTAGCCATTAGTGGTATTGAAGACATGCTGCCGTTACGGGCCCATCTCCAAGTGCTGAATGTATGCTTTTTGTGGATGACGGGGCACGTGCGGACGTCGGAACAAGTGAACGACGATTCGAGTGAGCCCGAGGTGAAAAGTGCAGAACTTCTCGCTCGCGCGAAGTCACACGAGAAAACGTGGCCGATGCGAGAAGATGATCCGATGAATGAACGCTCAGTACTCGCGTGTGACTCCTTGGATGCGCTGGCGGCTCAAGGCCTGGACGGCTCGAACGGCGAGCCAAACGCTCACAACGGTGAAGAGGGTGAGATGTTACTTCCCGGCGCATATAATCGCATCTTGCGAAACTGGTCGAGTCGGCTATTCTCCCAGTTAACAACTTCGCACATCTTTTCTTTGTCGGATGCAAACGCGATCGCGCAAGAAAGTTCGGCGTTAAGAAAACGTCACGCGTTATCTGTGCCTACGAGCGAAGCTTTAGCGGAGATAAACAAATATTCACCTGTTTTAGAAATGTGTTGTGGAAGTGGGTTATGGTCACGTAGGTTACACGAGATTGGGTGCGATGTCACATCGTATACCTCGTCCTTGTTTGATGACGATGTGCGCGACGTTCGGTGGTTCGACAGTACTATGACGTGCGAGGACGAGAAAGCCGTGGTCGTTGCCGAAACGTTGGCGCGTCATAAAACACTCGTGCTCATGTGGATAGATAAGGGCGGAGAAGGTAATCGAGGATTAGATATGGTGCAATGCTACGAAGGAGATACGCTCATTCTAGTCGGAGAGTGGAGCGATCGAACGTACGGGTCATACGTATCGTTTTTGCCAGAATCTGGCGCGAGTTTTTCGAAACCTTTTCAAAAGTACGTGGAAGAAAATTTTTCGCTCGTGAACGAGGTTCCAGTTGGGAATTGGCCAATGTACGACGCATCCTTGAGAGTTTGGAAGCGCCGAGAACCGTTTCGACCAAAAACGCCGTGAGCAAAGTGAAATAGTATATTTCAATAGTAGTATTCGTACAACAACAACAACAAAGATTTATCAAACTAAAATAAACGCAACGCCGTCGGCTCGCTTTCGAACGGCGCGCTCTTATCGTAAACTAATTCGACACCTCGACTCGAGTTATCTAATGAAAGTCTCCCAGCTTCTAATATCGCGGTCACGCGCGCTGATGATTCAATCGTCGCCAAATCTCCCATGTTTTCTACGTCCTCCTTAGTAATCTTGCCGTCGTTCATTTGTTGGCAGACTTCGACAAATCTTTCGATGGATCGATAACCATAGCCGTTTTGACCGGAAAAATAACCATCTTTTCCTGGAGTGTATTTCATATATAATGGGTTGAGATTCGCAAACGGGCGCTGCTCATCGTCCATGGCCATTTCGTATCCTCTGCGTGCTTGATTCACGCGAATTTCACCGTTCTGGCCGCAATAGTGGAAGTTTTGTTGCGTGTGCGAGTCGCTCTTCGGTGCAATCCAGGAAGCGGTGTATATTCCGATGCCCTTCGACCCATCTTCTTTGTTTTCCCATTCAGTTGTGAGTGTGATTGTGTCTTCAATCTTTCTATCCGAAACGTTTAAATACTTATTCGCGGCGCCCATGGCGGCAAACGCTGTCACTTTCGTCGGTCGCGAACTCTTTCCGGCAATCCAAGCGCAGATATCGATGTGATGCGAATTTAAATAATACGAAATATCGCTCGATTTACCCGCCCAATTTTTGAACGTGTCGAGCTGTGCTTTTGGTTGCGTCATGGTCGCGTTGAAGAACGAAAACGGGCCGAGGGAATCCCCTCGGTCTCGAGCGTCTGTATACAGAGGATCGAAACGCTTATGATATTCGACGCAGCACAAAACGTTGTTCTCTTTGGCCACTTGAATGAGTTCCAGATGCTTATCTAAAGTTTTTACCGCAGGTTTTGCGACGAGCACGTGCAATTTCGCTTCCATGCAAGCCTTTGCAATGTCAAAGTGCGTGTCGTCTGGAGTAAAAATCGTGACGACGTCGCCAGGAGAACACTGCGCAATCGCTAATTTATACGCCTCCGCATCGAATGCCACGTCATCATTCGGGAACGTTTTGATCGCATTCACGGATTCCATGCCTTTATACTTTTCCGCAATCTTCGTTCGCATGGTATCTCGAACAGCTGGCATTCTCGTTCCAACCGCATCGGCTAAATACATGTCGTTAATTCGACCACGACGTTTCAAATCGGTGAAGGTAATCGCGACCACGCCTGCTGGTTTATCCGGCGCAGCTCCGGCGGCGGTGAACACCGATCCCGTCGTGTACTCTCCAGCACCAACCATGAGTGCGTTTACTACTCGTTTCCCCATTTTAGATTCTTATTTATATGATGATGATGATGATGATGATGATGCGTTTGGGGTTAAATAGTTTGTGAAAGATATTCTTGTGGTGATGACAAAAAGAGTCAGTCTCCTGCCTGAGAAAGATTTTCGTGTTGATTTCTGTGTTTTCAACTGTTTGTTAGAAATGAAAACTCCTCTCAAATTCGCAAATTCGAAGAAGAAGAAGAAGAAGAAGAAGTGAAAGAAGTCAAGTTCAACCAACAAGGTAGAAATGGAACTCAGACTGACTTCGACGAGTGATACTGATGATGATGATGATAAAGTGTTGTTCGAACGCGTGCTGAAGGATATTGTGCCTCGTTCTCGCTCTCGTCGTCGGGAAATTACTCTTGACGACGAATTGAAAAAAGAAGAAATGCGCGACGACAATAACAACGACGACGACGACGACGACGATGATGAGAAAAAGAGCAAGAGCAATAACAGTAATAGTATGAACGCATTGATAAATGATGTCAATCGCATCGAGTTGTCTGGTGTTCAATTGAAGGAATCAACGATAACAACAACAACAACATCAAAGTCTCCATCAACCAACTTAGCTGAACTTCATCAACAACGAGAAAGCGAAAGAGTTCGCTCGCTCGCACAAACATCTTCTGAGACCGTTCGATCTGCTTTGTTGGAATGGAGCGCACACAAACAAAATGTATTCGTGAATCGATTTGCTACGCAAGCTTCAGACGACGCCGTTTTGGAGTTGAACTTATCGTCTTGGGTGGATAATAACAACGGCGAAGAAAAGCAGTTCTTTCGCGATTACACAAACATCAACAGAAATGTAGAAGAGAAAGCACCCGGGACGCCGACTCGCCGGTCGTCCTCTTCTATGAAAAACACGGTGAATATTGACATAGACGCGTTGTTTAGGAACGAAGACAAATTTGGCGACGAGCGTTTACAAGAACTCGAGAACGCGTCCTCGTCTAATACATCGTCCTCGAAAGATATCGCTCGAACAACGCAGCGCGATTGCGTCGAGCGTCTGCAGAAACTCAACGACAACATAGCGCGCGCGTGGTTGGAAGCAGACAGAGTGGCTGCTTTGAAACTATCGATAAAAGTGGTCAAGTTGTTGGGATATAACGCAGGAGGGAAAGCGCCAGAATTTTATCCAATCTTATTCTTCCTCGTCACCGATATCGCAGATACAGTCGGTCAATTGGTTTATAAGCGAATAAAAATGAAAGCTGAAAATAAGAGCGAAGAAACATACGACGAGATTGACGAGATTGAATATAGAACAAATCAGAATAGTGGAAGAAAGAAAGCACCTTTACCTGAGAATTGGAACTCGGACGATATACGCGAATCGGCAAAAGCAACGTGTCGAAACTGGTTTTTCAAAGTCGCGTCTATCCGCGAACTAGTGCCACGCTTATATCTCGAGTTTGCGCTTTTAGATTGTATGCGCTTCTTACGTCCCGAGCCTCCAGTTGATCGGTTGAATAGATTGATTGCTCAGATTAAAGGCGTGGGCGATCCTCTAGTCGCTGCGTACTTGCGATGCTACGCCGCCAAGAAAATCGTCACGGTGTTACCGCAAAAGTTGCAAAAAGATCCACTGAAAACGCTCCTTGGTGATTTCATCGCAAGGTATGTAGCCATAAACGACCTAGATGAGTCAAATCTGATCAATATCAGCGCCGCAATGCGACGCTTAGGATTGAGAAAAGATATCCTTTTGCGCTTGATGCATCCATCGCTGGCATGGATTTTGTCTCGAAACGCAAAACTCTCGGAATCCTCGACGCTCGAACGATCGATACAAATGTGCTCGAACGAGTTTAAGGGCAAACCACCTCTATCGTTTCTTTCGGCATTGTTTGAGACTTTATCCGAAGATGTTTGCGCCGAGAACGCGCTGCGATTAGTACGACTCGTGAAAGATTCTTCTTCATCGAGTAACTTCGAGGAGGATGTCCGTGATTGCGCGAAATGCTTCATCGTTCTGGGCAATGCTTTCGCGAACCTACCACCGCAGGAGAAGTTCAGATTAGACGTACTGATGGAAGTGTGGAAGGTTTTAGCCAAATGGAACGAGGATCAGCTCGAACATTACGCCGGCGTAACGGACGCGTTTGTCGATTTCGTCGCCGAGAACTTTACGCGCAATCAACTCGACATTTTATTGAAAGACTTAGCGAAGCGTGTGAAGAAATCGAGAACGAAGTTGTTCGATGGCGACGAAGAATTAGCAGCTCGCCGGAAAATTCAAGGCGGCAATTTAGCAAAGAATATCGAAAATATTTGCACGAAGATCCTCTTTCGTTTCGAGGACATCTCGTTAGCAATCTCTCTCTCTGGGTTCTCGTACTTGGTCAATCAGCTTGGCGGTGACTCGAAAGTTCTATTCTCGATAAAGATGCTCGAGCGCATCAAGAAGTCAAAACATCGTTTGGAAGGTAGTAGCGTAATCAGTCACGCGTTCGATTGTGCTAAAGCCGTTCACGACAGCGTCGACGCGCTCGCGTTGAGGACAGGGTCACCGGATGGAGTGGACGTTGTGAGCGCGTTTGATTTGGTATCGAGCTTTGTTTCGAAAGTTCATTATGAGGAATCCGATGTTGATGCAGAGCTTCGATTTCTTATGAACTGTCGTTCTGCTTTCACAAACGCCGACCGAGCACTCATTAAAGTAGTACAAAGAGCCATCTCCATCGTAAAGCGCTGCGTGACTACGGACGTGAAGAAAAGAGAGAAGACGCAAGCACAAGCGGCGGCGAGCGTTGCGTTTTGTCAAATCACCATACCGAGCGTTGCAGATATAGAAGCGCGATTGAAGTTGATTGTCGAAACAGCAAAATACGCCACGGCGTGCGAATTACACGCGCAAGTCGACGGCGTGATTAGTTCTGCGATTACAGATATTGAAGACGCTATTGAGAGTTTACGTGCTGAAAGAGTGCACGCTTTCGTTTTGAAACTCTCGGAAGTTTTGATGGATAATCCTGCCGGTCATCCCGAATACGGTTCGTTTTATGCCATCGCAACCGCGTCGACGATGCTTGAAAAGATGAGTACAGAGGATTCAACCAAATATAAAGCGTATGCGTATCTTGCTCTTGCCTACGTGGTTGCGTCGTTTGCTGAGACACGCGGGACTTTAAACAAGAAGAACGTGGAACTGTACGGAGGGTCAGAACAAGCCTTTGTTGATGAATGCGTTACGTGGGCGAAGGAGATGGTATCCAAAGCGGCCGATGTCGTTTATAACGACGACGACCTTCTTTCGACCCGTAGTGGTGGCGCCGCGAACATTCGCATAGCGTGTGTGGTTCTCGATTTGTTCAAATCGGATAGCAGAGAGACAAAGAAAACGATTCAAACGCTCGTGCGCCGCTGCGAGGCATCAGAGTTGATCACTGCGAACAACAACGACGACGATGATGTAATGCTGCGTGCATTTCACATTTTGAAAAATAAATATAGTCCGAAGAGGGAGACAGGTTAGCGTGAATCTATCGATGCGAATAAGCTTTCAATACATGTGTACGTGAGATAAGTAAAACGTGTACGAGCGATAATTAAACGAGAGATTATCAGAGGATAGATTAGAGCTTTTAGGAGAGAGTGTAGGGTGTAAAATTCCCCTAAATTTTCATTTGATATATTTCTTAAATACAACCCCTCCGGAACACCTAAATTTCAAGTTGAAAAATTTTAGGGTTTAGGGTTTAGGGTTTAGGGTTTAGGGTTTAGGGTTTAGGGTTTAGGGTTTAGGGTTTAGGGTTTAGGGTTTAGGGTTTAGGGTTTAGGGTTTAGGGTTT